>Ga0209589_1003237_pt1 | contig 28557 bp, 8 predicted proteins | sample CowpeawhiteBW_FD_187525 | JGI IMG/M metagenome (GOLD analysis project Ga0209589, IMG submission 187525) | Root nodule microbial communities of legume samples collected from California USA - Cow pea white BW (SPAdes) (version 2) | ecosystem: Host-associated > Plants > Roots > Nodule | place: USA...
TTTTTCAAGAAAGCACTGGAATAATCGATTATTACTTCTGATAATCGATTATCTGCTCAAAAATTTGTTTTCCATAAACCACACTGGAATAATCGATTATCACTAGTGATAATCGATTATCCTGGTTTGTTGGGCGCGACTGTTCAGCTTTTTGACCTAATTTCTGGAACCCCTATTTAAGGAACCTCAGAGTTACTTCTCAATTACCTTTTTGAGAAACTAGAGTACTAGTGTTGTGACTGCAAAAGAGTTCTCTGAGTATTCTCAATAGAAGCTTTGAAAAACCTAGTTTGGGTAGAGCGATAACTTTTTCTGAGAGGTGTTCTAGGAGATTGAGTGCTGCTGTTGTTGCTAGGAAAGCTAAGGTCAAGGTTCTCTGTGTGATTCAGAGAAAGATGTTCATCTCTTGTGTGATTCAAGAGAGGTGTTTTCTTTCCTTATACTCTTAATATCTGATTGTAAATCTGTTACTTATTAGTGATTTGGTTAATCTCATTTTTGTGAGATTAACAACTGGACGTAGGGTCTTTTGATCCGAACCAGTATAAATACTTGTATTCAATCTTCTTCTCTATCTCCTTATTTCATCTATTATTGTGTTCAAAGAAATTAATTATTGATTTATTTGATAAACTTTGAAAATTTTTTAAAGAATTAATTTTATTACTTAAAACCAATTCACCCCCCTCTTGGTTTTTGTCCACACGCTCAAACATTCCGCTGCACGATAACAACACAAGTTTTATTATAGAAAAAGTTCAGAGAAAGAAAACAAACTGTCTTCAGAGTACAAACGAAAACTCTCTTGAAAAAGCTATGAATAGAGCTCTTAGGTGAAGTCGTGAACCAAATCTCAAAGCATATTTAGCTAAAATGGTATACCCTTAAAAATGTAACTACTTCATTATGAAAAAGATAAGCTTTAATAAAAGGCAATGAATGGAATACATTCCAGAACACAGAACCTGTTATAAGGCGCTCATATGCATGGGAGGTGAAATGGAACAGGTTCCAAAAACAAACAGAACTGGTTAAATAGAGGTTCATAGGGTTTTGGAATCGGTTCAAAAAAAAACTTAACAGGTTCCATTGCGAAAACAACCATAAAAATACATCCCATTCTAGAACCACATGCAGATCCACCACGTCAACACTGGACTCCATTGCACGGTGAGCTGTCAGACGAGTCGTCAACTTCCGTCGTGCTCGCCACCGTGCCTCTTCTCAACAAACCGTGGTGGTGGAAAGGTAGCAAGTCCAGAACAGTTTTCGAACGAAGAGAAAGAAAAGAAAATGCATGATTGTGCTCTTCATTTCAATTCCAGAACTCCTCGATAAGCAGCAAACTCCTCGAAGTGCAGTAGCATAGTTCATTTATTTGAGATAAAATGACGAGGGTAATTATGTAAAAACACCTCGATCACTCTCTAATCTCTTCATGCCAGAGAGATGAGAATACACCATGAATCCCTCAAATTGTTGCTTCTCTTCACTTTTAAATAAATAAAAAGGAACATAAAAGTTTCCTACATTCATCGCTTACCATCACCCATGCACAGTAATCACCTAGATAAGAACACAGTGTCAGAGTGCTTCTCCAACTGGAAATATTAATTGAAATAAATTTCATTTCTCTCTAATTAAATTAAAATAGTTTTCAATTTCCCAACTCCTTCCCATGTTTTTTTTTCTCACAAAACTTTAATTGATTTGTTTTCTTATTACTTTTAAAAATTATTTTGCTAAATATTATTGATTTTCATAATTTAAATTCTTTGTAATGCGAAAACAAAATTTGTTATGGAAAATACACTCTAGAATGTAAGAGAAATAGTATTCTAAAAAGTATTTTTAAAATACTTGTTACAATGTAGTTTTGAAAGTCTGTTTTTTATTTCTTCAACATTTCATAAACTAATCTTAATAACTCTTTTTTTCATTTTTAGAAAGTATTCTCATTTATGCTAAAGAAAGTAAATTGTGTTGTTATAAAGGTACATTGGGAAATATAAAAAGAAAAAATAGTGTTTTAGGAATTAATTTTTGAAATAATATCATTTATACTGAAGGATGTATTTTCCAGAACATGAAAATAAAGGTTTTGAAAGTGTTTTGGAAATATAAAGAGGATGTTAAATCATAATGTAAAGCCTACAATCATAAATCTTAAAAAAGTTATTCCAAGAATACTATTTATAACACTCTTTTTCTCTTCTTTATTCTATTTGTATTTTCATAGCTCATCTTTATTTTCTTAGTATTTTTTTTAAGGTGGAAAGAAAATACTGTAATAGAAAGAAAAAAAACTGATTTCGCTTATAAAAGTTAATATTTTTCTTTTCTTCTATTTTGTAAATTTAGTAATCAAAAATACATTTTTAAATGTTTTTTTTGTTATTTCTTCCAAACATACAATAAATATGTATCATTTATTTAAGGAAAGGATGATCCAAACATATTAATAAACAAACAATATAATAAATGAAGAGGGTTAAATATATTTTTAGTCTCTAAAATTTGATACAAAATTGAAATTGTCCTTATCGAAAATTTTGATACATTTTGATTTCAAAACTTTGAAAATGAATGGAAATAGTCATTTTAATAAAATTACGTTAATTTTTTTTACGTGTCAAACACGTTTCATGCTAGCATTTGACTTGTTTACAATGTTTAACATGTTCTACCACTTCAATGTTAGCTAGAAGAAACGTTTGACACGTTAAAAAACTTTAACATAATTGGATTAAAAGAATTATATCAATTCATTTTTTAAGTTTATGGACCATAATGTTTGAAAGTTTTGGACAATAATGAATTCCAATTTCACATAAAAAATTAAGGGCTGAAAACATATTTAACTCATAAACATAATATAACTATATTAATAGTCACAATTGATAACTTATAATTTTGTCTTAAAAGCAAATATTCACTTTAGCTTGAATACATTTTCCTATTCCACCAATGTGATACTCCCATCAAGTTATTTAGTCCTTAATAGACCACATTAACCACTAAAGGGTTAAATATACTTTTAGTTCCTAAAATTTCACACAAAATTAGATTTCATTAGTCTCAAACTTTAAATCACTTTTATCCCTAAAATTTATTAATGAATGTATCTAGTCCTCATGACCAAGCAATGTTAAATATTTACTGATATGACAAATAACATTTCACAATGTATATGTTATGTATGTCCACGTGGCATGACACGATTGTGTTTGTGTCAGAACTCCCCCCTTATGATTCTTCTTCTTTCTTTTCCATGGCATTTCTTTTCCCTTCTATTGTAAATTCCTAACCTTAATTCAAACCCATTTGATTAATCCCTAATTTTAATTCAAAACCCTAACCCTGACTTTCATAAGAAGAGATAAAGACCCAGTGGTGGAGGTGGTGGCTACGATTAAGGTTTTAGGATATGGATTTGTGAGGATCAAATAAATGAAGATATAGATGGCGAGGGAGATTGAGACCATGCTGATGGAGATGGCAAAAGAGTTTGTCATCATGCGCCACCATGTGAACCATCTCTGAAATCTTCAGCTCACCACTCTATGCCTTTTGAAAAAATAGGAAACAAACACACAGAGAAGTGAGGAGGGGCAAACCAACACACTCACACTAGAAGAGGATCACGATGACGAGGTTGGCAAGGCAAATGTCATGGAAGCGGGTGAAGTGGTGGAGAAAGGAGAGTGGGTGGAAGGGGTAGCCCTCATGCTAGGGATAGCCGATTACGATATGGCGTCGAGTTCAGAGATAAAGTGAGAGAAGCGATTGTGGGAGTCATCTCTGCAAAAGTTGAGGGCGAGGAAGGAGGATTATGGGAAGTACTCGTATATGTTAAAGAGAATTTGGTGGAGATAAAGCTAGTATATTTTTTTCCACTGGGAGAAATGGTACGTTCCCTCAAAGATGATTTTTTATAGGGTTAAGTATCTTTTTAGTCCCTAAACTTGGATGCAAATTTAGAATTCGTCATTGTCCCAAACTTTGATACATTTCGAAACCTAAACTTAAAAACTACGATATAATCATTTTAAGTCAACTGCATCTATTTTCTTTTACATGTTAAACAATGTTCTAGGCTGACATTTGAGTTGTAAATGTTAAATGGTGTAAACAACTCAAACATTGGCCTGAGACACCATTATAAAGATTATATTTATTTATTTTTAAATTTTAAAGACCAAACAATATAAAAACTTAAGATATAAATAAATTTCAATTTCATGTTGTAAGACTCTTTTTCTTTCTGTCTTAAACGTTTAAGGCTTGACCTTCGTAGTTGGGCCCAAGGCTAGCCCCCTTAGTACCCCCAAGACCCCTTCCAGTCACTTACCTTCTCATTCTGTTTTCTTTTTTGCAAAGACAGTTCCCCTTCCTTCTCCATCTTATGAGCAAAAGTTGTGTTAGGGCAACTGTGAAACTTCCCTCGGAACTAGTCGAAAGCTCCTTCCATGTAAGTTTAACACCTAAACCTCGTGTTTTCTCTTCCTTTTCTTTTTTCTTTTTTGTAGTGTTGGTTCAGCTTTGGGGTCGTCCTTATAGCCTTCTTTTCGTGTACCCTTGTCTCTGTTTGGGCTTCTTAAGTTATTGTTGTACTGTGGTGAGCTCCTGTTATGGTTTTCTTCCACTACAACTATCTTTTCCAGGTAGGGAAGCTAGGGTTTTCATGTTTTTACAATATTCTGCTTGTTTTAGTTTGGCTTCGTGTCTGTGATACTTGGATGATGCCTGTGATGGTTTGAAAATATATTGTATGTGTTTCTGGATGGATTTCAATTGTTGCATGTCGAAGTAGGAGAGAATCTGCTATTCTCGCCTAGGTGAGAATCCTGTAGCCTAAGCAAGAGTAGCAAAGAACTCCCCTTTGCCTCTACGCGAGTTGTCGCTTATGCGAGGCATTTCGCTCAAGTGAGAGCAGTCTCGCCAAAGCGAGACGGTCTAGCTTAAGTGAGAACTCAAAATGCTGCATTACACCCTCAGTTCGAGTTCTCGCCCAAGTGAGGAGTGTCTAGCTTAAGTGAGGGGACCCTGTCGCTTGGGCGAGACCTCTTAGCTTGAGCGAGAATGAGGCAAATTGGTTTCATTCTCCGTGACTTCACTTGTGGATTGATTTAATTTCTCTCAAAAGCATGAATCGGTGACCATATATATCTTATGTGTTGTTGTGGTGTTTGGTATGAAATGAAATGTGCATTGGTTGGTTGGTGGTACATTGGCATGAAATTATAATGCTTGAGATGAAATGAGGATTTGGTGTGAGAAACATGGACATGCCATGAGTAGACGTAATTCCATGAGCCTCTTGGAGAGATTTCATGGTTGTGTTGTAGTGTATATAATTAGATAAGGATTCAAGTAAGGTTGCATCCTGAAACTCTATAGAATCAGTTAGTCAAACAGATTGATTCAAGTGGTGAGGGTAGTAGAAGATCTTAGTCTTTGGCAGGATAATGGCCTTAGATGATCATGGGCTAACTTTGTACGTGGTAGGGTGAAACCCAATGGCAATGGCTCTGCAGAGCAGGAGAGGCCACCACAAGTACAAGCATCCAGTGAATCCGATCTCTTTATGTGTATCCGGATAGTTGAGTCATAGAGTCCTATTGTTTGCTATCATATGATTGAGTGCCTATTGTTTTGCCCGTTTATAATTTGTTTTAATTATCTGCTTGCTATAACATGTGTGAAAGTTCTTTTTACTCTAGCTTCCTTTTGCTTGTGTCTGTTTTCTTGTATGGTTTTTTTTTCCTTTTGCAATGATCACTAAATATTTGGTGTGAGCAGATGGGGAAACCCTTAATGGTCATCGGGAACGATGTGGTGTAGTATGCATGAGTTGGACCTTGCTCTATGGAGCATCTTTTGGAGCATGGTTGCCTTTGTGTTTTTCTTGCTCTGTGAGCAGACTTTTGTAAAATAGTTGCACTCTTATTTTTTGTTCATGACATTGTTGTATGTCTTAGTTTTCTTTCTACGTATATTTATGGATAACTGTAATTAGTGGATTATACTTCTTATTGTGCGCTCTATTAATATTATAATTATGCGATGTTTTATTTAGTAGATTTATTCTATTTAAATGAGATGTCACATATATCCAAATTTATGAACTAAAAAAATATTTAATATTTTTTATATAAAACTTAAATGTTCCCTGATAAGTAATCTAGGTACATATATTCCCTCATGATTCAAAATTACTACAAAAATATTAGCGTTGCTTGGTTTTAAGAAAGATATGAAAAAAAATCACCGTATTTTAGAAGTTTCTGGACAAAAGGTTGGAGTAAGTTTATAAGAAAATAAAAGTTGGAACTAGATGCAATTAATTACAGAGCACTGGGTTAACAAAGTCTAAAAAAAATACATAATTGAACTAAGTGTTTGAAAAAAAAATTAAAATTTATGTAATTATAAATATTTAAGATTTTAATACCTCCATGATTAAGTTAGTGGAAAAATATTTGCAGGTGATAAAGTACAAAACAATACAATAGGTTAAAAGTTAAATAATATAATTTCTCTAATGTTTTTTCTCATTTTCTTTTATTTTTTTTATCAATTGTTCAACTAGCACAACAAAATATTTTAAAATAAAAAATTACTCTAATGTTTTACTTTTTGAGATTTCAACAGGTCTAAACATTAACCTTGGCTTGGATTTTAATTTTTTTTACTTTCTCAACTTAACAAAATTTTCCAAAATGTTTCAATTTGTTTCATAGAAGCTTTAAAAAGAGGTGAAAAAAAGCACAAGTCAATTTCTTTCCTTCTTTTGTTTTTCTACTTTTACAAAATGAATGAATATCCGTTATTCTCTGTTCTGCTTTACTACTTTTACAAAGTGAATGAATCTCCATTATTGAATTAACCATTTTCCCTTTTAACATTTCATTTCCATCCTTGATTTTTTCTTTTAATTTACTATTAAAAACTGATGAAAAAGATGGACATAGAAAATAAGAAGAGATGAAATACATTATAAAGTTATCTATAATCAATTTAGGAAAAATGTTAATAAGCTTTTTAAAAAAACATCACAAACTCTGTAAATGCTAATATATTCAAATCCAAATCTTATCCTCGTATAATCAACCTTTTTTACATTAGGTTTAATGGATAATACATGGCTTTGTGGGAACACAACACTACAACATTTGATGTTGGACTCCAACTACATTTACGACATTCTAGTTTCGACTATCACAAATTGTTCCTCTTTAGTGCAACTCACTGTAGAGGATAAAACTTTTACCAAAGTTTTTTCAATACCTCATGAACCATACCAAAGTTTCAATTGTTTTCGATTGCAAAACCAACCTTTTGGTTTGGTTTCCATCTCATTGTTTTGCAACACCAATCTACAAAAAAAATTGTATTGTTCATATGCGTTTTTCTTTGTGGTTGACTCGCATTACAACAACATTTAAGGCTTCTGACCTTTTTAGAAACTTCTTTACTACTTTTCCAATGACAAAGAAGGATTGATAATTTGTTGATGTCGATTGTAAAAAAAGTGAGAAATTATAATTTTTAAAATTGGTGATGAAAATAATCACAAGTGATAGTTAAATTATAAAATTATAAAATTTAAAATTATAAAATATAAATTATAAAATTATAAAATATAAATTATAAAATGTGACGACAAATAAATAAGGTCACAATGCAACAACGCAACATAACAACCTTGTTAAAAAAAAAACGACTAACACTAAATTAAAAAATATAAAATTTTGAAGTATTCAATGACCATAAACTTTTATTAAAGACTCAACTAAACATATCCAGATTTATACAGAACTTGAAACTTAATTAAACATAAAATAAATTTAAAAAAAGTCAAATAAATTATATGTTTCTTCTACATATTTCACCTTGTTTTTCTCAAAAAAACCACCCGAACTTCTATTTTAACTTTAAAGATAGAAATTAAACTATTGCTTTGCTTTGATTAATTATCGCACCATTATTTCAACTCACCTTTTTATAATAAAACATTAAAATCAAAATCCAATTTTGTATTCTACAAAATTAAAAGAATAATAACAAAGAGGTTAAATTAATAGTTTGGTCTTAATTTTGATCGAAATAGTTAAAGTAAGTTCTTTTTTTTTTCTCAATTAAGTTTTTTTTTTTTAAATTGATACAATTAGGTTATTTTCGTTAGTACAATACCAATAACATTACATACATGCCACATGTTAGTTAATAGTTTTTTTTTCAAATTTTTTGTTTTTTGTCCACATGTCATATCAATGATGTGTCATCAATATTGTGTCACGTGGTAATGTCGGTGGAATAGGACATGATGATAATGTTACCTATCAATGTCAATGTCAAATGTCATTGTCTTGTATTCAGTTCAATTTCTATATTTATTCTTAAATTCAATTCAGTTCAAATTAAAAAAAAAATGTTGTTCCTCTCCAAATTGGGACCAAACAATACTAGAAATTCTTATATTACACAGGATTTTTCTTGCAAATTTGTTAAAAAAATTTGCAAGAAAATATTTTTTTCTGTCATATTTCCTAAGAATTTTAATTTGTAGGTAATTTCTTTGTGGGTAATCATTTCTTACAAAATTATAAAATTTGCAAGTATTTTCTACAAAATTTATTACGAAAAGTGTTTTATACAAAATATTTTGCAAGAAAATGGGTAGCAATTTCTGACAAATTTTTTTTCACAACAAAATTTGTAAGTATTTCCTACGAAAAAAATTTCAAAACAAAATTGACAAGAAATATAAGTTTTTTTAGTAATGAAATTTTTTAAAAAAGAAGAAATTTTGTCTCTCTCCAAATTGGGACCAAACAATACTAGAAATTCTCATATTACACGAGATTTTTCTTGCAAATTTGTTAAAAAAATTTGTAAGAAAAGACTTTTTTTTCTGTTATTTTCCTAAGAATTTTAATTGACAGGTAATTCCTTCGTGAGTAATCATTTCCTACAAAATTATAAAATTTGCAAGTATTTCTTAAAAAATTTGTTACGAAAAGTGTTTTATACAAAATATTTTGCAAGAAAATTGGTAATAATTTCTTGCATATTTTTTTTCACAACAAAATTTGTAAGTATTTCATACGAAAAAATTTCAAAACAAAATTGAGAGAAAATATGAATTTTTTTAATAATAAAATTTATTTTTTATATAAATGTTATACTTTTATTCTTATTAAAATTGACATTTTTAATTAAATATTTTTGAAATTATTCTTAAACCAACTCGTATATATTGAGTTCCAGTTTAATACATTACTTTTAATCTTATAAAAATATGCATTAATAATACAATAGTTCTAAATTCTTACTATTTTTTAATGAATATAATAATATTTATAAATATATTTACATATATGTTTATTAATTAATAAAAAGCATTTATTAATTAAAATAAATTTATGGTTATAAAGTCAAACTATGATTATATTCTTTAATTTCAATTATATATTGTCCTGATTAAAAAAATGTGATATAAAAGTCTAGAAAAGTAACGCTTTTAGTCCATTTTATTTAAATGTTTATTTATTGAACTTAAATGGTTGGATTTCTTTCTCAAACATTATAAAGTATATATTTAGCTATTTTATGTCTAAATCTCAACTTTTTAATTAACAAGAAGTTGTATAAAAGTAATTTATTTAAATGAAATTTAATAATACAATTAGCTAGTTTAGAAATAATTCCATAAAAAAATTAATTTTAATGAAAACATCGATATAATTCTTGTATAAAAAAATAAATCAGATCTTAATTTAGAAATTGCAACATTGTTATATATTAAAAAAATTTGGAATTAATTAAATATAAATATAAATATAAAAACTAAATTGAATACAAAACAATGATACTAGATCTGACACTAACATATATTCTGACACATGACATTATTATTGTTTTATCACATTAACAATGTCACATGACACAATATTGCCATGACAAAAAAAAAACTATAAAGTGACATATGACATGTCTTTAATGTCATTGACACAAATCTAACTAACATGACTTTAATTGATTTTTTAACAAATTGCACTGAATCGAGACAACAAATGAGAGCTACTTAAAAATACATTCCCATATTCATGAATCTATTTTAGTTTAATCATCCCTTTTAACAACTATATCTCCTCAGATGTGTTTACTTGTGAAGAATGAATTGAGGGAGGGAGAGAAGATGAATTTGAATGGATTGGAGGGTGAAATTTAACACCTTGTTCCTTTGGGGGTGACAAAGGGTGATGTAGAACAATCAGAGGGATTCATTCCAAATGCAATCCCTTTCTGCAGGATGAAATTGGAGGATGACGTACTCCAATTTATGAAATTACCCTCTTATATTTTCGTTTTCCGATTTATTCATCTCTCCTTATTATAAAAACAACACAATGAAAATTAATAGCACAAATAAAAATTTATTATGGTCATAATACAACTTTATTACTTCTAAAATTACTATTAAAAATAAAATAAATATTCATATAAATAAATTATTTCCCACCTTATATATTAAATTTATTTTCATACAAAATATATTATATTATTCATTTTTTATAATTTCAATCATTCAATAAAATTTATAAAAACAATTATAGGTAATTTATATATCATTTTATATTACTTTTAAAAATAAGAACATTTTGGTAATCTAATTTTTGTATATATTAAAAGTTTTTTTTAATATCTTACATTAGTAAATTTAGTCACAAACTTTCACAATCTTCATTTTCTACTCGAGTCCACAATCACCTTCAAATCTTTTAACAGAAACAACATCAACTTTATCCTCTAATCATTCTCGTCTTTTTCTCTCCCTCTCCCTCAAAACATTCATTCCAAAATAACACAACCTAAAAGATCTAGAGGTGAAAGTGATAGAATTTAGAAGTAAAATTTCTTAAAGTTAGTGAGTGATTTGATGGATACGATAGATTACAAATTAAGTTTAATGAAAAGGAAAACAAGTTTACCAAATTGTCCTTAATTTTAAAAATAATTTAAAATTATAATTAAATTAAATAGATTTACTTTAGAAAAAAAAATGAAAATGAATAAATTAAAATAACATATTTTAATAAAAAAATATTAATAAACAATTTTAAGAAAAACAAAATTAAAAATTATGTTTTAAACCTTTTTTATAACACTTTTGAAATTTTTGGTATTAATTATTTTTGAAATTTTTGGTATTAATTATTTTTTAAACATAATTTAAAAAGTCTTATTTTTATATTATTATCATAATTAAACCAAAAAATAAATTGAGGGAATAAATCTCTTCATCTCCCCTCCCTCAATCTTGCTTCCTGAAGTGAACAACTATATTAGTTGCAAATCATTCCTCTCACTCTCCTCTTAAATATTAAATTTGTCAAGTGAACATGGCACTAGAGAATCTATTTAATATTTTCTTAATTGAATAATTATTTATCAAATCTTATGTACCAGAAAATCTTTAGAATAAAAAATTTAAATTAAATAATTAATAATCCTTCTTGCCTCTTATTTTTAAAAATAAAATAAATATTTTAAATTAAATAATTAAAAAATTCTTTTATTTTCTAATTTTTTTACATTAATAATATAATAAATATTTTAAATTAAATTAAATAATAAATCATCTTTGAAATATATTTTGTAATTGTTATAATTTACTAAGTTATCACATTACTTAAATTTTAAATGGCAATTGACAAGAAAAGATAAGAGCGAGTTTAATTATTTTATTGTCAATGTAAAACTTTTATTTTTATATTTAATAATTATGATTCTTTTAAAAAGGTTTTAATAATTAAAAATAAACATGAATAAATTAATATCTAAAGAAATATTTACGTATCCATTATATTTTCACATTTTATTTAAATATTATTGATATGTATAATTACTGATTTGGTTCCCTAATTTTTTGGTTTAGTTCAATTTAGCCTCCTTATTATTGGTTGGTTCAATTTAGTATCCTAATTATTTGAAAGGGTTCAATTTGGTCATCTATGTTAAGTTGGAGTTAACCCCGTTCATATAGGACACATGTCAAGTTGTGGTTTTTTAAAATTTTTTTTTTCTAAAAAATTATAATCTGCCACGTGTCAGGTTATTGTCGACAATTTACAATCATGATACGCACGTGACGATGATAATAGTTGTTTTCAATATAGTCCTTTATTCAAATTGTTTGTTCAGTTTATTACTCATACTTTTTAAAACTATCCAATTTTGTCCTTTCCAATCTCAGACCAAATTAATAAATAAGTTTAATTATAACTTATATATATACATGTTAAAATAATTGTTTTGAATTTATACATCAATTTACTACACCTATATATTCAAATTATTTTATTTTTTACAAGTGTAAAAAATTTCAAGTGTAAAAAATTACAAAAGTAAAAATGTAAAAAATAAAATAATTTGAGTATTTAGATTAAGTGATTTGATTTATATATTAAAAAAATTATTGTAACATGTATATATAAGTAGTAATTAAGCTTATTTACTAATTTGGTCTCAAATCGGAAATGACCAAATTGGATAGTTTTAAAAAGTATGTGTACTAAACTGAACAAAAAATTTGAATAGAGGACTATATTGAAAGTAACTATTACCATCGTCACGTACGTATCATGATTGTAAACTGTCAAGTGTACAAAATTACAAAAGTAAGAATGTAAAAAATAAAATAATTTGAGTATTTAGATGAAGTGATTTGATTTATATATTAGAAAAATGATTGTAACATGTATATATAAGTTGTAATTAAGCTTATTTACTAATTTATTCTCAAATTAGAAATGACAAAATTGGATCATTTTAAAGAATTGAGGTACTAAATTGAATCAACAATTTAAATAAAGGACTAAATTTAAAACAACTATTAACACTGTCACGTGGCACGACAGTAATCTCACACGTGACCGTTTATACATTTTTAGAAAAAAAAAATTAAAAAAAAAACTGAAAAAATAATAAAAAAATTAAAAAATTCATAACTTGACACGTGTCCTATACGGACGGATACAAAACGGATACGGTGTTAACTTCAATTTAACATAGAAAACTAAATTAAATACTTTTAAATAATTGAGATAATAAATAAATTGAAGTAACCAATAATAAACCACCAAATTAAATTAAACCAAACAAAATTAGGAAAACAATCAATAATTATACCTTATGGATACTATGAATAGGGATTCCAAAACCAAAGTTTACTTAAAATAAAATGTTAACTAAATATGCAAAGAGTTCCGTTATCTGCATCGCTGTACACTGTACAATAACAACACCTTTCATTCGCCCAAAGCCTCTAGAAAAAAATAAAATAATTCCCAAAACTCTGCATCGAAAAGTGAAAAAGAATAAAAAAGAAAAGAGAAAACAACAATTATTCAATTTTGGATAGAAAAGCATCTGCACCAATCACTGCACTCATTTCTTTTTCTCCATCTTCAAATATTGACCAATGATTCCAAAGTTTACCTTATTGTCCATCACTTTTTCCATTACACATATTTTTTTCTTTAATAAAATTAATTAATATATTAAGTTAAGCAACTTAATATTTTTCTAAGTTTCACTTGTAAACAAACAATATTGTATACATAAATAAAATTTTAATATTGTTGTGAAATTATTATAAAAATTTATTTAGACAACCTTTTAATATGCAATATAATATGCTAATAATGTGTTTAGAATCACATCAAATACGTTAATTTTAGCTCTTATACATTTATACAAGTTTATTTATCTATTTCCAATTTTTCAATTAAATTTAAGTTGATTTCCTAAAATTCAAAATGATAAACAACTTATTTTACATGGAAAACACAGCTGAAAATGGTAGAATATAGATTCTTTTTCAAACATATTCTGTTTATTGTCTGTATAATATTTCAATTTAAATAAATAAGGCAGAATATAAATAATGTATAGTTCCAAAAAGTTACATCTTTTTAAAAAATAATTTATTGTAATGCATTAAAAAAGAAGTTAAAATTGAAATAATACAAAAATTCCAAAAAATTATTCTTTATGAAAAATAATTTATTATAATGCATCTATAGATATAATTTAAATTTCCAGAAGAAAACTATTTTTTTCAAAAAATATTTTATTACAATGTATTAACCAATAAGTTAAATAGGAATAATACAAAATTCCAAAATAAACTGTTTCTTTTTAAGAATTAATTTTAATAAGCTAAAAAATAATATAAAAATAAAAATACTGATTCTTTGTAATAATAGATGCGTTACTAAATATAATTGGAATAAATAGATTTTTTAATTGTGATGTTAAATGAAAGGATTAAATAAATGATCACGCCTCTAAATTTAGTCCATATTAAAATTTTATTTCCAAAAATTCTCTGATATTTTTATCATCAGTATTTAATAAACGCAATAATTTATTTATACTAATTTTAATAATCCGACATACTATAATATTATATTACAAAATAAAAAAATGTGAATACTATCAATTAAAACGTAGTATATAACTCTTACTAACATGTTAAAATATTTATTAAATATCAGGAATGAAATTTTGATGGAATTATCAATTTCAGATGATTTTGAATACAGTAAAAGTTTCTTTAATTATAAATTAAATGATGTTATTATCATATTATTATTACTATTATTATAATTATGCCAACAGAAGACTTTGAAGCTTGTTCTAGTTCTAACCCTTTTGATTTTTTCTCCTAAATCCTCTCCTTTGTGCGCTGTGCCTCCCTCGTTTCCATTTCTCTCTGTTTCCCTTTTTTTTCAGTTCTTTTTTCTCATTCCTTCTGTGTTACTCTGTGTCTCTGCTGCATCAAAAGCTCGTGTCTTTTGCAATTGTTACTGTTCAGTTTCACAAACATTCACAGAACTCATTCATTCCTTCATTACCCATCAATATTTGCTCTGTCAGCATGTCTCAGACTAACTGGGAAGCTGATAAGATGTGAGTGTTATTCTTCTATTCATGTTTTTCTTTCAACTTTCAATTGCGTGTTTGTGAGTTTTGACAAATGGGATTTTGTTCATTCTAAAAAAATATATCCTTTTTATTGATTTGGGTTCTGGGTCTCTTTGTTGCTTTTGTCTCTTTTTGGGGTTGATTTGGGTTGCTCTATTTGCTTTGCTTTGGTTGTGTTGTTGTGAATGTGTGAGGATGTTTTGATGGGCATGTTAGGGTTTTTTTGCCTCTGCAAGCCTAAGGGGTAGCTTTAGATTGGATGAAATTGTACCCTCTTGGTTCCCTGCATTTGGGTGTGTTGTTGTTTTGACTTTGACATGGGTTTTTGGTCTACTGCTTTGTATGACATGCATGGTGTAAAGATCCGAACTTTGGTTCTCATGGTTCAAACTTTACTTGCTTGCGCTGTGAGATTTTCAGGTTAGATGTTTACATCCATGATTACCTAGTGAAAAGGGATTTGAAGGCCTCAGCTCAGGCTTTTCAAGCTGAAGGGAAAGTGTCGTCGGACCCTGTTGGTGAGTTACCTTGAAATGAAGTAGTCTAGTTGGATTTAATGTTCCTATTTTTTTTCATTTTTTTAATTTTATTGGTTTGATTGTTTTTGTTAATTGGAATGTGGGGTTGCAGCTATTGATGCACCCGGAGGATTTCTGTTCGAGTGGTGGTCTGTTTTCTGGGATATATTTATTGCCAGGACCAATGAGAAGCACTCCGAGGTTGCTGCATCTTATATCGAGGTTGGTTGACTAACTTTGTATGGGTTAGTTTTACACCTAGCATATTTCTTTTTGCACAGTAAACCGCAGTAGTTTGGTTGTGCTAGTAAGTTTAGGGTAGAAAAAGTGGTATTAAGATGAACTCCCAGTTTATTTTATTTTATTTTTCGGTATTTATTCATGTATTTAATAAGGAAGTGTATACATTGAATCAATTATACCTTCAAACTGTGCGTCCTACTAATGTATGGCTCGGTTTAGCTGCTGGGGAAACTTGGGATCTTTAGATTCTTCTTTAATTAAATAAGATCATAGTTAGATCTTTATTTTTTAATTCCAGGATGCTGACTAGGTGACTGTATTATTTTGAAAAATATCTTGTTTGAGCCTGTGATTATTTGTCCACTGGTGACTACTTATTAATGATTTTTGGTGTTTTCTGAAATAAAACCATAAATTATATGCCAAAGATTTCTTTCATTTTGTTGTCTAGTAAATTTATGTCAATACTACTATGGCATATTTTTGTAAATCTAGGAAAAGAAATTTGAGAAGTTGGTTAATAAACTGGTTAACTTGTCTCTAGGCATAAATGTCTCATAGGGATCGTGACCTGTTAGAAATTCATGTTCCTCACTTGGTTAATAATATTTCTCAATCTGTGAGGTCCGCTTACGTTTCCTTCTCAACTCATGATTTTTTTTTTTAAAATTGGTATTGTGAGCATGGTAGTAATTATCATGCTATACACACTACGAATTGTACGATATGATTCTTCTCCTCCACGATGCAAATTGCCAAAATACTCGTTTTTCTCCCGAATCAATCTTGAAATTGCATGAATTGCAATTCTTATTTGAATAGCACCCTGAATTGTGGTGAAATTGCATTCGGGCTGGTTCAAGTCGTGCAACCTGGTTTGATAGAAACCCTAAATTTGCTTTTTGTTTTAGTGTGAACTGAGCGGAAATAGATGCTTAATGGTTTGTCTGTACTTCCCCTCCAACCATTAGCATTAAATGAGTAGGAAGAGTGGAACAGTGGAACATCGAAAGATCAGGAAATGAGCGGGTAGTCCCTTCTACTCTTCAGTAACATGTGTTGGTGCAACGATACTGCTCCCTTATAGCTGGTCCCATCCCTTGCTTTTCATGTGCTACTGCTGCTGAGTGAGTTTTCTGATGGACTCTTGCTTTATAAAAATGGGTGAATACAAAAGGGAACCTAATATTACTTGGAAGCTATGAGGCATGGATTACGTGTATCGGATATGATACATATCCTATACAACAATATGTTCATTTTGAAAATATCAAGATACGATTAGTGATATGTATATATTGAAAAATGTATAAAATTCTTAAAAGTTAATTGATATATAATTGCAATATTGTGAATCCAAATTAAAATCACATTTATTAGACATTATCAAATATAAAATTATAAATTATTGTCATCATAAAAGTATGAGTGTTTTACAAATTAGATGCTTTATTGATAAGTATCGGTAAAGTATTTGAATATCGGATATATATACATGTTGGACATAGATGCATGACACAAATTGAAGTATTGAGACATCATAGCTTGGAAGTATTGTGAAAATCTTCTTAGAAATAGCAGCAGCAATAGTGCTTATTTCAGATGGCTATAATGCAAAGTTTGTTTAGCAGCATATAGCCATGGTAATCGGAATCTTATGCAGCAAGAATGCTTTCTTTTAGGGTTGTGGTTCTGAACTTATGTAGTAAATTCTCATCGATATAGCCACTCTTTTTGACTATGTGGTTGTTTTGTTATTAATCGTATCTTTGCATGTTTATATGTCTTATATACTTAAGTATAGGTTATGTTTTCTAATGTTTATGAATCTTACTGTTCACTATACAAAACGATTCATTATTCAAAATATAAGCTCTCCAGTACATAACTTGTATCTCGATTCAACTACCATGATTGTGATACTTGTTGCTTTTATCTTTGTAGAGGCCTTTGCATGTTAGTTGTGGTTCTAAGCAGGAATACTGATCCATGCAGGTCTGTTTGCTTGTTTTTGTAAATTGCAGAAATTTGTATAGTACACACTAATGTTATTATTTTTTCCTATGCAAGAAAAAATTTCAATCCTAAACATGATCTTAGGCATAGTAGTCAATTGCATGCTATAACAGTATTTCAGAATGTCCCAGCTACGAGATGCTCTATGGAGCCCTGTTGCTTGCAGTTTGTTGTTGTGTCTGGAGTGACATGAATCATGGCTGCTATTGCAGCTGTTGTGACTGTTGTTGATTCAGACAAAAATCCTTTCCGCCCTTGAACATTGATGTTTGGTGCTGTTTAAGCCATCTTGGGATTTCTGCTCCTCTTGTTTCGTTTGACCTTACTTTCCCAACCGTCACCCCTTTCAAAGGTTGAATGACACTGGCCTCAACTTCTTTGACACCTATCATCTGACCCATGGCTCCCAGCTGCGATTCTGTGAACCCATGGCACGTCAGTTGAATTTCTGGTCAACACAAAACACACATGCCACAACTCTGGAATATAGTTCTGTGGTCTCTCTCTTTGGGACGTTTGTTGTTCACATTGAAGAGGCCTCTATGCTTTGTTTTATATTTTCATTGAGTCCTGGTAGGTGATCTTGTGTATTTTTTTCTTTAAAATAACTCACTCTTTTAACTTGTCATTATAGTAATGGCCATTCTACCAACTACTCTACTATCACACTATAGAGATTTTGTTGTTGGCTTGTACTGCTTTCTTGGACTGATAGCTGTTAGCAGGATATAGCTGTTTTTCTGATCATATTATATTTATGCTTCCCGAGTAAAATTGTTGGCATGCTTAACAAAGAAAAAAATGTGAATTATCACTTCATGTTTATAGTTTGTAAAACTCTCTTTCCAGACACAATTTATGAAGGCTAGAGAGCAACAACAACAGCAGCAACAACAACAGCAACCACAACCTCAGCAGTCACAACATCAGCAGCAACAGCAGCAGCAACAACAACACATGCAGATGCAACAAATGCTGTTACAGAGGGCTCAGCAACAACAACAGCAGCAGCAACAGCAGCAGCAACAACCACAACAGCAACAGCAACAGCAACAACAGCCACAACATCAGCAGCCACCACCTCAGCAGCAGCAGGGTAGGGATAGGACCCATCTCTTAAATGGTGGTACCAATGGGTTGGTTGGAAACCCTAGCACTGCAAATGCACTGGCAACAAAGATGTACGAGGAAAGGTTAAAACTTCCCCTTCAAAGGGACTCTTTGGAAGATGCAGCAATGAAGGTTAGGAAATGTTCCATTGCCTATTATAAAGATGAACTACTTTTTTTAATGGCATATACAATCATAACTATATTTTTGGTGTTTTGTACAGCAAAGATTTGGAGACCAACTCTTGGACCCAAATCATGCCTCAATATTGAAGTCATCTGCAGCTACCGGCCAGCCTTCTGGGTAACTTTTTAGAACTAAGCTTTTATTGTATCTTGTTTTAGTCATAAGTTAGTATAGTAAGGTATATGCTCGGTAAAGAAGGTAGTTTGCTTGTTTAGTCTTGCTGTAGCTGAGCTAATTTAAGTTTGAACTGAAATCACATGAGCTGAAGCTCACTTCATCAACATGAGACAAAAAAGGGATCTTGTATGGTAGGCAATGTTGAAGCCAGATTGACTTTTCTGGAGAGTAGGGACCAGAGCTGAAAGGGTCTGCTCCTTCTTTGGCTTTGAATTAGTAGTTATTTATTTGCAACTTTATTTATTTTACTGGGTTTTGAATATCTATTTGGCATTCCATTAATTATATTAGTTTTCGGTATTCTCTTATCTTTAGAGCTACGCATGTGACTTTATTAGTACTAAATATCTTGATTTCAGCCAAGTTTTGCATGGTGCTGCTGGTGCAATGTCTCCACAAGTTCAAGGTCGTAGTCAACTACCAGGGTCTACTCCGGTATGCTAGTGTTCTTTTACATCTCACAATATTTCTTATCACCTGTTTAACTATGACTTTGCTAATCAGGATATAAAGAGTGAGATCAATTCCGTTATAAATCCCAGAGCTGCAGGTCCTGAAGGATCATTGATAGCAATGCCTGGTATTATTTCATCACGTCCTTAATGTAACTGGTTATTTTATTAATTTGGAATCTCATCTGCATGCATTTATTGGTGGTATATTTTTGATGTAGTTGTTTCATTACAATTTATTCACCAGTCTGTTGTGAGAATATTTTGGGATTTAATGTTAAAACTGATATTTTTGGGATATCATTACTTTCACACCCAAATTGAATTAACAGGAGATTTTTCGTGTCAGGTTCAAATCAAGGTAGCAACAATTTAACTCTAAAAGGGTGGCCACTAACGGTGAGTAATCTTTTTTATTTTAATGTATATTTTGAATTAGATGTTACTGTTAGTGGAAAAAATCTTGTCTTCCTAAACTTTTTTTAAACTTGAGAGTTTGTTTTTGATGTTATGCATGGGAATTGGAGCTATTATCTTTTTACCCTAACCATATCCCATCTATACTGCTTGAGAGCCATTATGAGGTGGCAGAAGTAGCCTTCCTTGTTAACCTTGCACAATCTCCCTCGGTTGATAGAAATAGCGGCCTCTTATCTGAAGTCTTAGCAATCACCCTGTGAACTTTGTGTCTTTGACAATTTTAGTCTTTGTTTGTTTAGGGTGATTTGGATGGAGAGATTTTAGATAGGAGATAATTTGGATGAATGTTTAAATATTTCCATTGTTTGTTTACTAGGAAATTTGAAAGGAGAAGTGATAAAAAGTCCATGAGCCCCACATTTTTTTAATCTTGAACAGTATATATTATTACGCATCTTAAAGAACAATTTTGAAAGGCACGAACTAAAGAATACTAAAGAATACAAGTGTTAGTTAGCCATATTTTTGTATCAGACAAAATTATTTAAATCTAATTTAATTTAAAGAACATAAATTAGAGCATGAAAATGTTTTTTTTTGAAGTAATTAGATTTAAATAGTTGTTTTACGTTTAATGCACATTTATTAGAAACTAATTAAGTATAAAATAAATAAACATGTAATTATAATGCATATTTTGGTAGATTTGAATTAAAATTATATTTGATTTAAAATTAAAATTCATCATTTATACAAAATTATATTTTCATAATATTTATCATCTGTTTCCTTCCTTTCCCGCATAGCAAACAGCTGAACTGAAATCAACTTATATTGTTCCCTACTAATTTTACCAATCTGCACAATGCAAAATTCTACCCAAAAATCACTCAATTACTATTTCTTCATTTTTCTCCCCTAATACTTTCCCCTCAAATCTCTTTCTATCCTACTGGAGTCTTAATGATTAAGCTAAAAATTGAGTTATTAAGATGCTCTGTGTTTATCCTTTTTCTATTCCTTCTTAGGGTTTGGAGCAACTACGTTCTGGTATACTTCAGCAACAGAAACCTCCTTTCATACAGTCTCCTCAAACATTTCATCAACTTCCAATGTTGACACCACAACATCAGCAACATCTAATTCTGGCACAACAAAATTTAGCATCACCATCTGGCAGTGATGACAATAGAAGGCTCAGAATGCTGCTGAATAACAGGAATATGGGTGTAGCTAAGGATGGTCTTTCGAACCCTGTGGGTGATGTAGTATCAAATGTTGGATCACCTCTTCAAGCAGGTGGCCCTGCTTTCCAGCGTAGTGATACAGAGATGCTAATGAAGGTGTTTGTTCTCTTGAAATTTGTCATTCCATATTCTTAATGGTTCATGCATAGCTTTTTAAAATGTCCTACTTATAATTGCTTGGATTTGCCGGAAGTGTCACCAGTTGCATCTTGTAAATGTCTTTGTGTAGTTGAAACTGGCACACTTACACCAACATCAACAACAGCAGAATGCCAATCCACAGCAGCAGCAACAGCAACTGCAACAACATACTATATCAAATCAGCAATCTCAGTCCTCAAATCATAACATGCATCAACAGGATAAAATGGGGGCAGGTGGTGGTAGTGTCAATGTGGATGGTAGCATGTCAAACTCCTTTAGAGGAAATGATCAGGTCAGTCCTTTTATGGTTGCCATTAATATTGGAGAAATTGAGGCTATGTATAAATTTTCAATTCCTCTCTTATCAAATCATTAGTACAATACACCAATATATATTATTTATTTATGGAGAGGGATTAAATTACATATATGTGACTTTTACCAGTTATTACTCTATTCAATAACTTTCAATCAGATACTATTTTGTCAAAACCATTGTTAGATTGAAAGATCTTTTCACAAAGATCATGTATACAAAATTTTATAGTAGTCTATGACTATTTGATACCTGATTCACACACACACACACACACATATATATATATATATATACATATATACTTGCATACATAATATAAAAAATCTTGATAATATAAGATTTTGACTTGTAATATAATACATAACTATTGACTTTGGACATTGAGTGATAGGTGAATTTCTGTAAATAATTTGAATTTCTTTAAATAATTCTTTACTATTAATTTCTTTAATTCTTTTGAATTTCTGTAAACATCTAAATTTAAATTTCATGTATATAACCGAGTTTATATTTGATTGTCAAACCGCTTCTATTAAATGTTGGCATTATCTTATTTCGACTGAAAATGTTGTTAAAATATTTAATGAAGACATTTTAGAAGTATTTTTTGAAATGCAAGATAAAATTTGTCATGCCCAGAGAGTAATTTAGAGACTCATTCAAAAATCAACAGTTACAGGGGTGCATTTTGTTTTTTCTGTTCTACAGCATGTGTTTTTAATTGACGTTTATACACACTATAATGTGACACTGCAAATTACAATATAGGTTGTAATTGCGAAATATTGTAAAAAACAGTTTTATAATATAATAACTTTCATGAAATTTCCTGTTTATGCAATTTTGTTAATTTTTAACTAACTCATTGTTGTTCATGTTTTGATAACCTTTTATTTATTCACATTTTAAATAAATGCTTTATTAAATTTGTAGCTTCACATTGCCATGTACAAGTCATTTTAAGATTAACGAAAAATAATTTATGCTGAAAGAATTATGTGCATTTTAGTTTTGTAAAAAATATATTTGATATATAGTGTTTGATATTTGAATAATTGCATACAGACAATAGTGTCATTACTTGTTTCTCAAAGCTATTATTTTTCCTAAAGTTATGGTTAATAGTTAGTAGCTTGTTAGTTTCTTTAATGTTTAAGGGAATTATCATGTGTATGGGAGATTCTTGGCAATTAGCATATAGTAAATAGTGATTTTCTGATGCATGGAGTTTGTCTCTTATGTTTAATATATTGAAAGAGCCATTCATTTATTGATATTGTTAGTGTTTTCCTTTTCTCTTAATTTTGAATACTGCGGATTATGTCATGATTTTTATAATTTTACTACAATGGGATTTGGAAGCTGTTTTGCAATCCATCAGGGATGTTGTATTCGTTTACTTGTCAATTCCTGAATTAGTTGAGCTCAAGTATTACATTAACTTCTTTAACCTCAATTTTTCTAAACTTGAGTAGTAAAAAGGTTTTGTGAAACTTTCAGATCAGATATGCAGTAATGCATTGGTAAAGCGGCAACAGAATTGAACCTGTAAAATGCAACTTCCACACCACTTGTTCGTTTCATTGAATTTTTAACGCTATGATTATTTCTATCTGATCATTTGAGCACAAATTTATGCGCCTGGATTTGGCAGACATTAATCTAGTGTATGTTTATAATCTTTCATTAATTTGATTCCTAACATGGTTTCTTCTAAATGCGTTTAAGGTTTCCAAAAGCCAGACTGGGAGAAAGAGGAAGCAGCCTGCATCTTCTGGTCCTGCCAATAGTTCTGGAACAGCTAATACAGCTGGCCCATCTCCAAGTTCAGCACCCTCGACTCCCTCAACTCATACACCCGGTGATGTGATGTCAATGCCTGCTTTACCTCATAGTGGTAGTTCTTCGAAGCCATTGATTATGTTTGCTGCCGATGGTGCTGGCACTCTTACATCACCTTCAAACCAGTTGGTAAGTGGCTTTCAATCGATGGAAGGAATAATAAGTTCCTTCCATGTAGGCTCATTGTCATTCCATTTTGGCAGTGGGATGATAAGGATCTTGAATTGCAGGCTGATGTGGATCGTTTTGTGGAGGATGGATCACTTGATGATAATGTTGAGTCTTTTTTATCCCATGATGATAATGACCCGAGGGATACTGTTGGTCCTTGTATGGATGTAAGCAAAGGTGCAGTACCATTGTTTTTATTGGCAATAAAAATTTCTACCATTCCCCTTGCTAAGGAGATTCTTAAGTGCATATAGTTAATAAAGCTTCCCTCACTTGAATGCAAAAAAATAATTTATTTCTCTTCATAGGTTCTTGTTTATTAGTGGTAGATTTTGTTAAGTATCTTAAATATTAATTTGTTCATATGCTTTCACCCAATAACTCAAGGTTTTAGCTTTTGGGATTGTTGGTTCATGGCATGGTTCATGGCATGGCTCATTGATCAGGTCGTCTAGAATTTGATCCTTGTTGTCCTTTGTTGTGGTAAATAAGTTAAATTTCATCATAAGGTAGGGTGGGCCTATCATAGCAGAGTGGTCGACTGTGACACTTTAGCATGAAAAGATCTTCATTAAGTTGCGACTTTAAAGTCGCAACTGTTTGCTATTGAGACAATTAGAGGAAATTGTTTGGGCTTTGGCACGTGAAAGTTGGAGGAAAACCTGTAAGTGTTCTCACTATGTAATTGTTAGTGAGGGTAGTTTTTGGGACTTTACATTGTTTTTGGGTTTTATTGTACCTTTGGAAACAGAGCCATTTCCCACACAAGATCTAAAGCCTCAAACGGTTGAAGCTTCTCTGTACCACCTCCCTACCCACACACCCTCCTTCTTTCTTAATAGTGGTAATTCTCTGGTGGATCCTATGATCTGTAAACACCTAGACACTTCTTCCCATGTGGTAGTCTCACTATTTTGAACAGCCAGTTCACAATTTCTTTTCATACATAGATTTAGACAAGGTTTCTGGTGAAAGATCCTTGCTATGGGTCTTTGGTCCTCCATGAGGATTGCACCTATCCCATAAACAGAAGCGTCAGTCAGCCACAAACTCCTTGGTGAAAATCCTACAAAGCCAAAACTGGGAAAGAAAGACAAGCAACCCACTAAAAGGCTTTTCAAGGTGAAGAGTGAGTGAAGGTGAGGAACTCCATCCTTAGTTCTGATGCAACTTCTGTCCGAGTGGTGATTCCCTTATCTATCCATGAACTGGATCTTCTCCATTGAACACAGGCAATTCTACTTGCTTCGAAATTTGAAGGTCATCCAAAATTGTTACAGTGGATGAAGAGCCTCCATTTGGTGTCAGCATTCCTGCATATGACAACTTTAGTTCTTGTTGCTGAAGAATCCATCTCACGTCTTTGTATGCAAAGTTTAAAGGGATTTGGTGATCTCATCAACACTAGTAATTGAAGGATCCAACTGCCTGGAGTTTTCCTTCAGGGTCGAAACATGACAACAAACAAATTAGTCCTTTCTGAAGCAATGGGACCTGGTTTTTGAGACTTGAGTCAACCCTGCCTCCAAAGCTTATAATTGTGAAGTCATTCTTGTGTGCTTACACCATTTGATAGCAACTACTATCGGTCCTGCATATATTTCTATATGATTAATCATACAAAGGATAATAACTGAGAGCAGTAGCTCCCAGGTCAGAGAAGAATCTGTAGCCCTGACAATTCCGTTCCTGACATCATCTCTCTTTAACTAACTCATCCCCCACTTTACCTATGAGCTGTTTGGTAATAGTGGGCCTAACTAATCTTAGACTATACACTTGAAGGGGTTTAGAGGCTTTTGGAATTTGGATCGGGTTCCTGAGTTTCTGGGGAAAAAACACACTGAACAACAGATTGGAGGTGACTCTAGATCTAGAACAAATGATGCGGCTCAGGGTAACACCACTGGAATGTCTCCTGCACAAACTAAAATACAGTAATAGCAAAAAGTAGGGACGATTGAAATTTCTGGTGTATTTCCAAAGGAGATAAACTTAGCACACTCTGAGTACAATAGAAATCAGACAGAGAAGAGAACATTCAGAAAGAGAGATTCATAACTAACTTCCTTATCCTTTTTTTCCTCCCTTTTGCATACATATACCCCTTAGTCCCTGTAACGCGCTGGTTTGTTTGCAATTCTGTTACTTTTCCTAACAACCTTCTCTCCACTTTTCATATTTCTCCTATCCATGGCCACGTGTCCCACTGAAATTTTTCCCTGCGTCATTACTCACAATAACAACCACCCCTGGAGTAGGTTGGGATGGCTTTGGTGAGTTTGTTTGGGAGCCCTTTTCTCAACTGTACCATTACTCGATACCTGAAGCTATCTGTTCACAACAAAGCTCCTTTCTTCCCCTCTTACTGTTTAAGCTAAATCCGTCTCTAATAATATAACCATGTTGCTATTTCTATTGGCTTTCCTATCGAACTGAGGTTGGATAAAAAAGTATTTACATAAAAGTTGTATAAAAAACTATTTACAGAAGGGGCTGTTTAGCATGGTTAATAAGAGGCACTGAAAAAATTGGTGCCAGACTGACTGACACAAGTCCATCAGAGCTGCAACAGCAGAGACACCACTTTGGTCTGGTCAACCAAGCCTCGGAGATAAAAAATAAAGCATGGAATCCAAAAGGGTGGCTCCAACTATGGTGTCACTTCTGCTGCTGCAGCTCTGATGGCCTTGTGTGAGTCCGTCAGCGGCACCAACTTTGTCAGGGCCTGTCTTATTCCATGCAAAATAGTTGTTTTATAATTTTTATGTAAATACTATTTTTCCTCCTCGGATCCATACAAAAGCCATTATATAACTGCTTTGCAATGCAACTAGTTATATAGCTCTGGGTTCCTATCAACTCACATGCAGCTTAGATTGCATAAAGCCAATCAATAAAATGTGGTCCAAGGACCATCGGCACACCTAGGATGTAAACATTCCGCATGTCATCAGTAATATTGATATTAAGTGCTGTAGTCCTAACTTTAAATGAAAGGCTGGACCATATCCTAATGTAAACTAGCTCATTTTGCTTAGTTGTACAAAATGTTTTGGACAACACCCTACAATGCTCATTAGGCCAAATTCATATATGTCAAAGGGCTCCTTGATTACTCTGGATTTATTGTATTGAAAGCTATATACTTTGTTTTTGAAGGTGGTTACTCTTTAATTTATTGACTTGCATAAATAGTTATACCTGCAGAAACTGAGGCCATTGGTTCACTTTATTTTCAGGTTTTACATTTTCTCAGGTGAATTCTGTACGTGCAAGCACTAACAAAGTTGTCTGTTGCCATTTCTCGTCTGATGGGAAATTGCTTGCTAGTGGTGGACATGACAAAAAGGTTAGTTTATACATTATTCTGGGAAATAGTTTTATTTATTGCTTTCTTTTTCAACCAATTTCACGCAAATTTGCTGTGAACATAGCATTAATCTGCTTTGAAAATTTAAGAACAAAATTATAAAAGCCTCTATTACTTAATCTGTTTATATATAGAATGTAACATTTTCTCTCTCCTTTTTTTTTTCATAATGCAGGCTGTTTTATGGTTCACAGATACTCTAAAACAAAAGGCTACTCTTGAAGAGCATGCTTCTTTAATCACTGATGTCCGATTCAGTCCAAGCATGCCTCGCCTTGCAACATCTTCGTATGACAGAACTGTCAGGGTGTGGGATGTTGATAATGTTAGTTCATAATACTTATTTTACTCTAATAATACTGGTTTTCCCTTTAGATTTAATATCTATATTTTGTAATAACTTGGCTATGCATGTCATACAAATAAGATTTTCTCTGATTCTAAAGCATGGCACACAGGTGCTTGCAAAATGTGTTTGCTTTTCTATTCCTGAAAATATGTACTTATTGAAATAATTACAGTATATCAATTTTTTTCTCGTTTCTTGATATAAATTTAATTAATTACACTATAAAGGATGACAGAATGCATCAAATTACTCCTGTCCATAGTGAGCTATGGATTTGAAACGTAGTCCATGAGCTGAGTTCCTGGAATATGATTTCTTAAGCATGGTTCTCTGTAGTATAATGCTACAAGGATGTTGCTGTTAGAATAAATAGTCTTAAAGGAGATTCATTTTTCTAGGAGCATGCTTTACTTCTAGTTCCTAGGAGCATCTTCTAGAATTCTCCTCTTTCCTCTCATCCATTGTATCTCATGTACTATAAATATTGAAACCTAAGAGGAGAGAACACACACTCTCAAATTCACTCTAAAATCTTCTTCTCTTTAATTTCAAGTTGGTATCAGAGTGGGTCGATCCCGCTCTGCCTGTCTGTGTCAAAGGACTGGTCTTCCGTCGTCCGCCGCTGTCCGCCGTCGGCTGCCGCCATCCGCCGCCGTATTTTTGCCATCCAGCACCTGGGTTCGAGTCGCCTCGAGGAGCGCAATCCAACCCCGGTGGTCGCGCCTCCGTTTGTTGCTTCACGCGCCGCCGTCCCGTCACCGGATCATCTCCAGACCACCTTCGTCTGACTCGCCGGAGCATCGTGAGTCCATATTTGTCCTTCGTTTCTGGTTTCACAGCGTTTTGGTGAGTCTCCTAGGGTTCTCTCTCCTAAAACCCTAAGATTCTTTCTTGAACCCCTGTTTTTTGTTCGGTTCTGCTATTTTTTTTTTTTCGGATAGTCCACCAGCTACTGTCAACTTATCATGTTTTCAGGGAGTATTCCATCTTTTT
>Ga0209589_1003238_pt1 | contig 28554 bp, 12 predicted proteins | sample CowpeawhiteBW_FD_187525 | JGI IMG/M metagenome (GOLD analysis project Ga0209589, IMG submission 187525) | Root nodule microbial communities of legume samples collected from California USA - Cow pea white BW (SPAdes) (version 2) | ecosystem: Host-associated > Plants > Roots > Nodule | place: USA...
TGAATCGAACCAGTATAAATTGTGTGTCTTGCTTCTTTCTTCTCTCTCATAATCTTTCTTGATTGATTTAAACAGTCCATTAACCCAGAACTGCGAAATTGATTAATTGAGCTTTAAAACCTAAAGTTTTATTCAAGATTCATCTTAAACCATATAAAAGCTTGTTAATCAATTCAGATCCCTTGGTGGTTAAGATAATTAGACAGATCTGTTTTAACAACATGCATATCCACCCCATTTCTACTTAATAAGTCAATGAACCAGCCAATCAAACAACCATCAACATTCAAGAAACAAAGCATAGCAAAAACCCAAAAGAGGTCTCGCTCAAGCTGGAGTCCTCGCTCAGACGAGAAGAGTGCTCTCGCTCAAACAGCAGACTCTCGCTTAGGCGAGACTGCAACAGTGGCTCCTGGAAAATGTCGCGAGCTCTCGCTTAGGCGAGACGGTCTCGCCTGGGCGAGACTATTCGTCGCTCAAAAATACAGCAGCTCGCCTAGGCGAGCGCTCGAGCAGAAACCTGAGCGAAATCCCACTATTCTCGCCTGGGCGAGATGAGCTCGCCTGGGCGAGTATATCAGTTTCCACCACTGTTCCACGCATGCTTAAATGCAGACTCACTCATGACAGCACCCAAAGCATTTTTACATCATCATAAGCAACATACTAGCACCAGAACTCGAAACAGAACCAACACATACAAAAAGTGAATCAAAACGCGAAGTCTAGCTTCCCTTACCTGGAGAGGGCTTGTACGGGACCTCGACACCAACTGCGGAGAGCAACAGTTCGAGAAGTAGTCTATGGAGTGAAACAAAGCTGAGCTCGAGAAATCTTTGGCCAAGATCGGAGTCAAGCCCTAGCAGAGCGTCCTGAAAGGAAGGGGGCTTCACTTAGGGTTCTGTTTTGCAAGAAATGAATCAGAATTGGAAACCCTAGCAGCTTTAGGGCCTTAGCACCCTATGGGTCAGCCCTTAGGCCCAACAGATTAAGACCAACCCTTAAACATTAGGACAGAAATAAAACTGGGCCTTACAAGTAGAGGAATCATACTAGATATAAAGTCCTTAGATTCTAGGCTACAAGAATGAGTCTAGATCTACTTTAGAGTACTTCTAGGACATTAAACAAGATTATATTAATCATGAAAAGAGTAATGACAATATACATATATAGTAGAAGAAGAGGAAATGAGTCTTTTCTAAATTTTGTAATGGACAGTAAAAACAGGTAAAAGTGAAGATGAATTTGAAAACAAAACAAACCCTTTCCGTAGCCAATAACCAAATAACTCAATTTAAAATTCCTGCTCCATGATGTCTTTCACCTCCATCATTTGTATTTTAACAAAATAGTGTTTGCAGGAAAGCAAACAATCAAACCAAAATAAATAAAGGAATGATGCACATGTATAAAAGACCAAAAAGCCAAATTGTGGATACCTATCATAATCGTGGATATAAAGTAAATGAACACTTTTATAAGAAAAAAAAAAACATTATTTAAATTTGTCACGAAAAGAAAGATGGGTAGTCCGAGTTATTATAGTAAACCCACAATATGAAAATGACAAAAACCCCACCCTTGACACGAACACTCTGCATATGTGTCCTTCAAAGAGGTATGGACAGTCATATTTTTAGGGGTTAAGTATGTTTTTAGTCCCTGAACTTTAACTCAAAATTGGAATTCGTCCCTGGTCGAAACTTTGATAAATTTTGGTCCCTAAACTTTAAAAATGAATTAATATAATCCTTTTAACCCAATTTTGTGAACTTCTTTTTTAGGTTTCAAACGCATTTCTCAGTAAATATTGAGCCGAGAATGTGTCAAACAGAATAAACAACTCCAATATTAACATGAAATACATTCCACCTGTTGAAAAAGAGTCAACATAATTGGGTTAAAAGGACTATATTCATTCATTTTTAAAGTTTAGGGACCAAAATTTATCATAGTTTCAACCAGGGACGAATTCCAATTTTTGACCAAAATTCAGGGACTAAAAACATACTTAACCCTATTTTTAGTATCTGTTTTCTTATATTTATATCAGATGATAATTGAGTCGATTATTATATATTTTTAGTTAATTATGTTTTTAGTTTCTTAAGTACATTTGAATTTTTTTTAAAATTTTAAAATTTTGATATGCAAACTTCATAAATGAATGAATATAGTTCTTTTAACCTAATTATATTATATTTTTTTAACGTTCTCGTTCTCGCTTTAATGTTTATCGCGTTTGACACGTAATTCTTTTTAGTATTATTGGATTAAAATAATTACATCAATTCATTTTTTATGTTTTGAGACCAAAATGTATCAAAATTTTTTATATAAACAAATTTGAATTTTATGTCAAAATTCAAATACTAAAAACATACATAATTTTATTATTTTTATTCAACATATAAAATAAATAGAAGTAATGTCATGTAATATCGTAGCTATAAAAATAAGTTTTTAATTTGAGTGAAATCGAGAACAAAGAAAATTCAACGTTGATGAGGGAGGAAAAAAGAAAAAAATACAAAACCGGGGATGTAACAGGATCCATGTCAAAGAATTACTTTCACTAAACAAATCCAACATCACGATCATGGTTAGTAAAAGATTGCCACAACACACAGAGTTAATCCTAAGTTATTGTCAAGACTAATCACATTAAAGGACCAATGAATTCTTTACCAATCGCATTTATTTACTTAAAATAATTTTATTTAGTTCTTATAAGACGAAGAAGGATTGTTTGTATATTTCTCAAAATCATTTAGTTACTATAAATTCAAGTACATAAAATTCTCACGTTAAATAAAAATAAGAAAATTGATTAGAAAAAAAGGACCTATTTTGAATGGAAAATTAATCATCGATGTTAAATATATTCATTAGTATGACATATGACCTATTATTTAATTATTTATCACTAACCTTCACGAAGCAATTTAGAATACTCGAAAACTAAAATTTGCGTGTAAGGTGGTCGTAATAGACACCTATTAACTATAAGAGATATTTATTAATTCAGTAAAATTAATTAATAATAGTATTAATATTTTTATTTTCTAGGAGCAGGAAGACCAACACGTGTCCCTTTGAAGAGCAAGTTTCGAGAGAAAGAGTCACTTCTATTGTTGTTTCTGTTCCCATGAACCGCTATGAGCAATAGAAGCAAGTGACGGTGGTGACACAAGAAAACAAGAGAGAAAGCAGAAAGAATATGGGAAGATTCTTTGTGATGGAGCTTGAGGGAAGGTCTTATAGATGCAAGTTTTGTAGTACTCACTTGGCCCTTGCAGATGATCTCATTTCAAGGGTACTTTACCTGACCTTATGCATGCTTTGAATGTATTTGTGAATCTGTTTGTGAATTGTGAATGAAGAACACAACTTGCCTCATTGAACTGTAACCATAGGTTGTACCATGATTGAAGCTGGATCAGAGTATCTGAATTGAGTTAGGTTATTGTTGATATAGAAGAATTTTGTGTTGGTAGCTTTGTTAGTTAAATTGGAGATGGTTTATGCAATTTTGAAATCCGTCAATGTCAGCAACGTGTTTTGGGGTGTGGGATGTTTATTGGATTTTTTTTTTTGTGTTTTGTTCTTGTCTTATTGTTGTGCTCACCTATTCTTACGGGAAAAGAATTTCTGATGGTTACGTTGGCGACAAATCCTGATGGAAAATATGCGCTTTGCTGCATGAGTGCTTTATATTATTTAGTTCAATCCTTGTGCTTTTCAAAATTCAGCAATAATTGGGGATCAGAATATTTGGGGATCAGAATTATCTACTGGAAATAGTTGAACTGTGATGACACGGGTAGTTCTTCCATTAATATGTACTTTGTAAAATATTCAAGGGGGCCTAATCTGTCTGAATGATGAGTTCAGAAATTAATTATCGAAGGAATATACATTAGAGGTTCATGTACCAAGTTTCAGGGTAAACTCACAATATGCCCTTGTAAATTTGGACTGCTTTAATATATAAGTCACATATAGTTTGTGATTTGGGAAAAGATAAAGAACTAAATGTATTACTTCTAAAGCAATGCATAATGTCTCTGCAACTGTTTTTTCTTGGTTTTTTCCAGTATAATGCTCTAAGTTTCCAACTGCTTTGATGGGTTCTTAAATTACTTCTCATATTAATTCTGTCACCCTTCTTTCAGTTGTTTCATTGCCGGAGGGGAAAAGCATACCTATTCAATAACGTGTGAGTATATTTAAGTTTTTCTTGGGTAATCCATTGGTGACTAAGAAATTAAAGGTAATGATCGTACTGTGTATGATAAGTGATAATATGACATGCCTGATACTCATTTTTTATTGCTAGATGAAAATTGCCTGCAACATATTCTGAATTCTTCTGCATGTTCTGCAAAAGTCAAAGCTCTATTGAAATTGCATTATGTAATTTACCATGAGTACTAAATTGTTCTTAGTGTTTTTTATTTCTATAATTGAAATCCTCCGCCTTTTTTACCATATTAACTGAATTTAATCGTAATGCATCCACATCTTTGAAAACAATTTAACATTGAGGCTTTTTTATAGAAAAAAGTCACGATAGTAGTCAACCAGAACTCTAGAAGAAATGGTGCTCAGCACCTTTAAGTGCAAAAAAATTCTGTTGAAAACCAGAAATTAACAATAGAAATAGTAAACTGCCCCCAAACTATACCGAAATCAATCACAGAGGAATGGAGAAAACTGAAAGAGAGTAGAAAAGGAATAGATACTAAGGACTAATGCATATTTGTCCTTCTGGCCCTCCCCTCTTTGATTTCTCCCATCATTATTCTACTTTTCTCTCCTTTTGTCTACGCGGGTCAGTAGCCCTCACATTTCAACTTATTGCACTTCATTAGTTATAATTTTAAAAGAGGAGTGCCAGTACTAGCAGCTAACACACTATAACACACTTTCTACTGCTCCTGGGTTAAAACTTATTTAAAACTACACAATTATCGATGGCCATTGGTAAATATCTCCTGGATGTTTTTACTTATTAGAGTTCTAAAGAGAGAAGAAAAGATAAACATAAAAAGGTAATTTCTGTTAGTGAAAAGTTACATACAAAGGTTCTCTTTAGATAGAAAAAGAAAAGAAACATGATAAACAAACTATAACAGCAACTATAATAAACTTGATACAACACTAACACCCCATCAGCAAGTCATGCTGGGCAACCACATTGAGTTTGTATTGAATAAACATGAAACGTGTAGGAGATATAGGTTTGGTAATAACATCAACCCATTGCAATTGAGTTGAAATATGTTGAACATATAGACACTTGGATAGAACTTTTTTATGAGCAAAGAAGAAAAGATAGAACCCAGTGGCACTTTGATTATCATAGTAGATGGTAGGAGGACCATGTTATATGCCAAGTTCTTTAAGAGTTTGAATCCATAGAACTTGAGTAGTTTTTTCAGCAAGAATGCGATACTTCACTTTTGTAGTAGACCTTACCACAAAACTTTGTTTATTAGACCACCCGGAAATGAGATTTTATCTAAAGAAATATGACAGCACTAGAGGTTGACATTTGATCATTAAGTTAGTAGCCCAGTCTAGATTACAGAAAACTTGTAAGGGAAAAGGAGAGGCAGAGGTCATAGGAGTAAGATGAAGAACATGAAGAAGAATACCTTTAAGATATCAAACAGTAACTGGTTTGATAACAGGAGGAAAGTTTTATGAAAACCAAACCAGGCTGGTGATGAAAACCTTTAGCAACAAGATGAGTTTTATACTTGTCTAGAGAACCATCATCATTTTCCCTGACTCTGAAAATTCACTTGCAACCAATAGCTTGTCTTGTAGAATGAAGTGAAACTAGAGTCCATGTATTATTGTTAACTTATCATATTCATGTTTCATAGCATTGTACTGGTTATGATATTTTGGAACCATTTTAACATTTTTAGGTTCAAAAATTTCTAGAAGAACAAAAGGATCTATATACCTAGTTTGCATAGGATAAGTATTGATAGGAAGAGACCAAGTTTGAGTAGTGAGAGCTTCAAAATTAGTATGAGAAGCAAATTGAGGGAAAGAAATGTTCTCAGAATGAGAAACAATAAGGACAAATTCAATGCCATAAGAGGAAATAGTAAAATCAATATTATTATAATGGAAGAAAAAGAGGAATGAGACTGAAAAAGGAGGAATTAGTTGATATTACTAATGTCCTTGATGGAAAATAACTTAGTTTAGGGAAATCTATGTTAATTAAAGATAACATCTTTGGAGATGAACATTTTATTAGCAGGAGAGAGACATTTTGTACCCTTTGTGAGATGGAAAATGGTTAAGAAAAACACACTCATGAGATCGAAAATCAAATTTGTATTTGTTGTAAGGTCTAAGACAAGGAAAACAAGCACAACCAAAAGTCTTTAAGAATAGAAAATCAGGAGAAACCTTAAAGAGAACAATATAAGTTATTTGAAACTAAAGAGAGGTTCTGCGAAGTCTATTAATAAGGTAGGTAGACATATTGAAGGTATGAACCCATATCTTTAGAGGGAGAGAAAGATGACTAAGTAAAATAAGGCCAATATCAATATGTTTGTGTTTCCTTTCAACAGCTCTATTATGATGATGAGTCTGAGGAAAATAATCTTGTGATGAATTCCTATGTCTGTATCAACATCAATGTACCATGAACCTTATCTCTATAGCTGGCCTCCAATTAGCTAATCCGGTGGATAATCCTCTTGAAGTTAGTGTTAAATATCATTGTGATGAGTTGATCTTTTTGTCCGATCCTTTATATTATTGGTAGTTTGTGGGCTGTCAAAACCTTTCAGCGAGGCAGCTTGTGGGCAGTCGAAACCTCTCAGTGAGGTCTATTCTTTCCCCTTAGTCAATTATTAAATTAATTGCTTATAGTGATGCTAAGTGGGATAAGTGTCCTGATACTCGATGATTGATCACTGATTGGTACATTTTCTTGGCTCCTCATTGATCTCAAACAAGAATCTCTAAATCATCTACCGAATCAAAGTTTCATATCATGTCTACTACTTGTCCCGTGGAAATACAATGCCTCTTTATTCGGATAAGACAAGAGTTATTCAGATTGTTGCAAATCCAATTTTTCATGAGCAAACCAAGAATATTCAAGTAGATTGTCACTCTCTTTGTGAGGTTTATGATGACCATGTTATATCAATCCCCCACATCAATACTCAGTTTGAGGTTGCGGATATTCTTACCACGACTATTCCTTAGTTTTTTGTTAGCAAATAGATGCTCCTTGACCAGCCACATCAATTTGAGGGAGGATGTAATCATGAATTATTTTTTTCTCCTTAATGATATTAATCTATTTTCATAAGAATAGGTTAGACAAATCATGAATTGACTTTCTCCTCGATTGTATATAATCAAACAAATTATGAATTGACTTTCTACACAAATCAAACAATAGAATATTTATATTAATAAATGAATAGTATTACTTGTAAATGCTCCTTTCATTATTTACAGAATGAATAACAATGTACAAAAGCATTAAGCCATTCTCACTATCAAAGTAACTCATCTTGATAATTGCCTATTTTAGTAGGTTACCTTTTTTGACACAAATCCTGGAGGGATATTGGGAGGTCTCATTGTCTGTCTGAATTCTTGGATTGCAGGTTATATATATGTTAGACAACTTCACTTACTGTCAATTGAATTAGTTTTAAAATGAGATCTGACAGTAAGTATATAGAGGTCTATTGTCACTCAATCCATAAGGCTTTTGATGGTCAAGCTATATCTTTATCAAAATTTCCCACATCCTCATAATCCGTTCCTACTTAATTAATTATTGCTTATGTATGAACTAAATCAATTTGAGGGAGATATTAGTCATGGATCAGGTCATGGGCCCCTTATTATAATTATTGTTTCCTTTTGTTTGGTGAATGGAATCTTCCTAATAGTTCGATATTATTATATTCCAGTTTTTAGCTTATACAAATCAGGAATTATATTTAATTATCATTTAGAACTGTAATTTGATATTTGTTATTTATAGAAAGACAATACAATAGAAGAAGGCAAGCAGCCAAAATTTATTTGACAGAGAAGACGCACATGTTATTTTTCTTACTAACAACTTTATATCTAACCCTCTCTCTTTGATAGTTGTGATTTTAGATGACAATTACAAACCTACTTGCTGCTTGCATTATAAATAAATAAAGTTTGGGAATGTTTAGTTTGCCATTATTAGTTGAAATGTTTGCTTATGTTTCGGGACTATGATCCAGTGTCAACTTCACACTCGGAGCACCAGAAGAAAGGCAGATGCTTTCAGGATTACATACTGTGGCAGATATCTTTTGCTGTTGTTGTGGTCAAATAATTGGCTGGAAATACGTAATACTCTTCTCTTACCCTCTCTTGATTTCATGTAATCAGGAATCAGTGGAGTCCAGATTCTCTATTGATTTTCTGGGTGTTGTCTTCTGTTGTGCTTTCAAAATACATTGATGTTAGTACTTAATTTTTTTTTTAATATATTTTAGAACATTAAAATAAGTGTTCATCAGTATATTTTAAAAACACAATAGATAACCAGTACAGCAAAACACAGTAGAAGACCAGTATAGAAAAATACAACAGAGAATCCAAAATTTTTAATACATACAGAGATAGTTTCATGACAATACACAATCACTCTAAAATTTATTTTACACTGTTATCTACTTATAAATTATTGCTGATAAGAGATAGTTACTGTAATAGTCTACAAACTGAATCTTTTTTGTTTGTGATTTGTTGATGGTATATATAATATTATCTATCAACCATCATTGTTTAGTTCAAGCTGGTTGTTAGCTTGCCACAACTTTTTAAAATTTACTATTGTCTTTCAGGAATCTGCACACGAGAAGAGTCAAAAGTATAAAGAAGGGAAGTTTGTTCTTGAAAGGTACTTGCATGTAAATTTAAATGGGTTAAATATGTTTATAGTTCCGAACTTTGATGAACATTGACCTGTTCCCTAAAAATTTGATTGATTTTGATTTCTAAACTTAAAGAATGAATCAATATAGTCCTTTTAACTTAATTATATTAAACTTTTTTTACGTGTCAAATGTATTCTCTCATTGACATTGAAGCGGGAACATGTAAAATGATGTAAAGAACTCAAATGTTAGCATGATAACACGTTAGAAAAATTAAAAATTTAATGTAATTAGATTAAAAGGACTATGTTCATTCATTTTAAAGTTTGAGATTAAAATATATCAAAGTTTCGAATATGGACGAATTTCAATTTCACGTTAAAGTTCGGGAACTAAACATATTTAAACATATTTAATCCAAGTTATATATTTTTCCATTGGCAGCTGTATATTGGTTAAGGGAATTTGGTTGCAGTTTTTTTGTTATGGTGTTTATACTAACTTCGCTCATCGTGTGTGTGAATACAAAAGAGGAAGGATAGTTGATGAAGTTGAGTTCTCTACTGAATTCTACATCGATAGTCGTGTCTGCGTGAGTGATGGTGACGAGGCTTAAAAGATATGCTGCTGGGCTTGTTCTGTATATGATTAACAATAAAGGTGACCCTTGAAAAATGTTCAAGATCAGTGAAGGTTTTTTTTTCATTTACATGTGGTATATGAAATGAGAGTTGCCAATGGTGTGTGAATTGTGGAGAAAGAAAAAGATGAAACATTGAAATGGTAGTTTCAGATTTGCTGCAAAATACTTGGAATGAACTTGACTGTGTACTCGGTGTCAGTATAGACCTCTTAAAAGAACTTATATATTAGTAAAAAACTTGTTTGAATTTTTCTATGAAGAAAAAGATTAGCCTGATAATTTGGTTGCAATAATTGAAAAATAAGAAACTAGATTATAAAAAATTAGTTAAGGAGTGAACATCAAAATTCATTATAAGAGAGAAAAAGAAAATTTAAACTTAAAATAAAATATTTGTGATTTAAATTAACACTATTAAAAAAAATGTCCCTTAACATATTGTAAAATAAAATCAAGTTGGGTGGAGTTTGACATAAGTGAGATTTAAATCAGTCAACTTATATAAAATTTAGGTGGATCAAATTTGTCAAGAAACTTTTAATTGATTCGGTTTGAACTCAATTACATTTATAATTTACCTTTTGTATATGAAAAATTTAAACACAACCTATAAATTTTTTCACTAAATTTTCACTCATTTTACTTACATATGAATCTCTTTTCTAATCCTCGAAACTTTTACATACATGAGAACGATACAAAAAAGTATCAACAAAAATAATTTTAACAAGTAAATCAAAAGGATATTTTTTATTAATATCAATAAAAGGAATCTGGTCTACATAAAGTATAAAGTAGTTATCTTAATGTCGAAATATTAACTAACATTTATAAAAAAGAGTTCCGACTTACCTTATCTAAAAATAACTCTAAACTGATACTGATTACAAACAAATTTTAATTAACATTAACTGAAAATAACATTTTTTGACATAAGTTGAAAAATAAAATATGACATCAATAATATATAGTATGTTGACTAAGAAATTCCTTATTAACGTTAATTGAAAAATAACTATAATATATTTTATCATAAAACATTTTAAATTTTGTACAAAAGTAAATTACGCTCTTATAGTTTTCGATCCTAACTAATACATAAAATCAACTCCAAGCGTAATTAGTGAAAGTTGTACATTCACCAGGCAATATGAAAGTGTCACCATGGAGGATTGTGAAGCAATAGATGATATGTATGGAAGAATGCAAGTTCGTTTTAATGGTTTCAAAATTTCAAGATAAACCCTAAATCCCTTGAAATGCGCGGTGTGTTTGTGCGAGTGTGAGAACACCGAAACGCTGCATTTGATCCCGGTGTGTGCCGCACCAACCTCGTACCGGCAGAATCCTAGGATTCTGGCTCCAACAACGGTGTTGCTACTGTTCCCGTTCGCCAACCGTGGCTAATGTACGTAATCTATGATCTTGATACGCATCTTACACTTTGAAAGTGTATATAAATCCACCTTCTGCTTGACTATGGCATAATAATGATTAAGAACATTGAACCAAGAAACACACCCTGTTTCAAGAATGCGTTTCATCATGCAATATTTTGGTCTATCTATTTGTGTCAATGAGTGGCTTAAATTTATTTGCAGGGGTATTGATTGTGAATTTCACTGGGTAGGATAGCTAGCTGGTTTTCTTTAATCTGATTGATTTTGAAGGGTTTCTTCTGGTTCCAAGGTATGGTAACTTTTCAATTTTATGAATTAAAGGGAAAAGATTTTATGTGGCTGTCATATGGTTTCCTTAATTAGTAGAACTTTATTACAATTCTGAATCTGTATCCCGCATGTATTGCTTCCTATATCACCATACTAGGCTTGTATCGTATCTGATACCGATTGTATCTGTGCATCATTGTCGTGTTTGATAATTCTTTTTGCTTATCTAGAATCTTCATGTGTGTTTTTTTTCCTTTCCAGATTGAATTGGTCACGTTTGTCATGCTTGTTCTAAATTATGAGTAATTTTCTGCTTGTGTGCTATTCAACACAATTAAGAATAAGAAGTTGGAGTGTTTGTAAATATCAGGGTTATTTAGAAATTGAGGATTAAAATTATGCTGGTCATTTCTGAAAGCTACATCTTTTCCCACTTCCTTATTCAGTGTATATTATTGTCTTATTTTCTAGGAGTATGCTTTCTCAACTCCAGCACAGGCAATAGAGCTTCGAGCAGGGGAGTCCAGAGAAGTTATTTTCCAGGCCACGCGTGAAGCCTACAGGTTTCACTTTTTTTATTTCACCTTAGTTTCCTTTTCTTTCATTTATTGCAACAATAAGTATTTTTAGCTTTGTCTGAATAGTGGTTCCAACTTTTCTTTAAAATCATGAAAATTTGAAACTGACTGTCCAACACTATCTTAAACTTTACTTTGAATGTCCCTTGGATTAGAAAAGTTATCTAACTCTAGTTCAAGTATTGCCTTGCTTATATCTTGTCCTGATTTATGTATCTGATCTCATTTGTTATTTCTCTATCGATATAATATTTTTGCAATAATTGTAGGCGTAGTTATACTGAGACACTAGACTAATTTTGAGACATATATATATACTGTAAACTGTTTAAAACAAGTACCTTATTTAAGACTGTGGGAGGGGCCACTAATAGTTTAGGAGCTTAGGTGAGGGACTTTATTCTGAAGCCCTGGGATGCCCCACTCATCAGATATAGGTCTGTTGATTGTGGAATTTGGGTAAAAGTAGTTACACAGGATAAGTTCTTTGAATTTGCATGTCAGGCCAGTCCCCACTGCACCTATTTTAAGTAATCCAAATTTTTTACATACCTCAAGTAGCAAGCACAATAATTTTTTTTTTTCTTGATTGCTGAATTGTTTCGTGAATAATATTCAATTGCTTTACATGCCATAGCCTTCTCTATCCTTTTCTGTCCTTGCATTTTTCTCCTTGGGCATACTTTACTCTAGAAGATGCTGAAGTAAAGAAACTCTTGCGCACACAATAAAATGTCTGCTTCTGAAACTGTTGTCTTAGCATGGTAAATCTTCCTCAAATAATTGAAAGTTTTGCAAGGACAGTCCCTCTGTTTTAACCGGTTTTGGTCCATTCATGTTGAATTATATATGTACATGTCTTTGGAGTTTTAAACTGGGATTTTAGGTGATTAATATATAGTCCTGAAACTTATATACCAGGCTCTATAAATGTCGTTAAAGCACGAAGAAGATGATGATTGTTCTATCTCAAAACCAATTGAGCATGGACTTTCTACTCCACCAACAGTCAGTGGCTCTACAAATATGAGACTACCTTCCCATAAGAAACGGAAAAATCGATCAGAAGCTTGGAATCATTTCATTCAACTAGAACCTAAATCGGATAAGAGGGCTCAATGCAAGTATTGTGATATCCTTATTCGATATGAGAAAGGAACAACTTCAATGCGTAATCATGTGTTGAGATGTCCAAATAACCCCAATAAAGAAGTAAACAAGAGGCAAAAAGTAAGTGCATCTTCAACAACTGATGGGAATATCAACTCTCTTTCTTATGGTAGATTTGACCAAGAACTTTGTCAAGAAGAACTACTAAAAATGTTTGTGGAAGCTGAACTTCCCTTTCGATTTGTAGAGCATGTTGCTTTTAGGAGATATTTAAATGCCTTGCAACCAAGATTTAAGATCCCATCACGCCATACCTTATCACAGAATATTGTAACATTATGGAATGCAAGGAAGGTACATTTGAAGAATTTTCTTTCTCAACATTGTCAAAGAGTTTGTCTCACTACCGATACGTGGACTTCACCTCAAAATCAAAGTTATATGTGTTTGACAGCCCATTTCATTGACAATGATTGGAATTTGTATAAAAAGATTTTGAATTTTCGTCAAGTAATAAGCCATACTGGAGAGGCCATAGCTAAATTTGTTGAGTCATGCTTGCATGAATGGGGGTTGAGTCGTGTTTTGACCTTGACAGTAGATTATGCTACATCAAATGACACGAGAATTCAACACTTGAAACAAAGACTATTGTCTTGGAATAACTTGGTTTTGAAAGGTGAATATATTCATATGCGTTCTTGTGCACATATCTTGAGCTTAATTGTGAGTAGTGGGCTAAAAGAGATTAATAAATATGTTTTAAGAATTCGTGCTGCAGTGAAATATATTAGATCATCTCCTTCTAGATTTATGAAATTCAAAGAGTGTGTTGGAAAACAAAATATTGAACATAAGGGTCATATTTGCTTGGATGTTGAAACAAGGTGGGATTCAACCTATTTGATGTTAGACGCTGCTTTCAAGCATAAAAAAGCATTTGATGAGTTTGGGTTTCATGATACAGAATATGCTAATGAGTTAGGAAAGGGAATTGGATTGCCTTCTTATGAAGATTGGGGATATGTTGAGTCTATTCTACCTTTTTTAAGCATTTTTTATGAAGCTACTTTGCGCATCTCTGGTACCTCTTATGTTACTAGTAATATGTACATGTTAGAGGTGTTTGGAATTTGGAATGGGATTAATCATTTGCTTAAGTCCAATGGTACAAGCAGTGCTACATATAAGATGGCTGAAAAAATGAAAAAAAATATGTGAAATATTGGGGTGAACCTAACAAGATGAATATGTTGTTGTTAATTGCGGTTGTCTTGGATCCTAGATATAAAATGGGTTATATGAATTGGACAATTGATCAACTTTTTGATCCTGAAAAGACAAATGATGGATGGGTGTTAAAGTCAAGGTTGGATATTTCCTTAAAGTTGTTGTTTGATGAATACAAGAGTCGAAAGGAGGGAGTTGAAAATGTCCCACAACAAACACATGCAGAGATACCTAGTTATAAGAATGATCCATATGGTTGGAATAAATTTTTGCAAACAACCGGATTAACCTCTTCAAACAAATCTGAGCTTCAAAAGTATTTAGAGGAAGAGCTTGAAATAACTACAAATTTGAGCATTCTTGATTGGTGGAAAGTTAATTCTGGTAGATTTCCAATCCTTTCAAACATAGCACGAGAGTTATTAGCTATGCCTGTTTCTACAGTAGCATCTGAGTCCGCATTTAGCACAAGAGGAAGAGTGCTTGATCCATATCGTAGTTCTTTATCACATCAAAAGGTGGAGGCACTTATATGTACACAAGATTGGTTAAGAGACATACCTTTACCATCATTATTAGACTATGATTTTGAAGAACTCCAATGTGTTGACCAAGGTATGTTGATGTTTTAATTATATAATAACATCACAATTAAATAAATATTAAGTAATTATAACTTTTTCATTTCTTATAGAGTTGGTTTCAAATTACCACAACATGATTTCTTTGAGTTAAAGCTCAACACCATGCCTCTTGCAACCAGTAAGTACCTAAATGGACTTCCATTGTTGTTTTCATATATAATTGTTTTTAGGTGGCTCTCATGTTTCCATTAGCTTAATGTTAGAAATATATAACTGTTGTCCTTTTTTCAATGATCAAATTCTTACTGCAGGTACATTTGTTGTGAATGGGCTTTTGGTATGGAGATAGATAGTGATAATATGACCTATAACACTCCCTATTTCATTACGTTTTTTTTTTTTTTTTTTTTTTTTTTTGCATTTATATTAGGCTGAGTGCCCCTTTCTATGATTGAGCTTTTGCACTGCGAAACATATAGCTGTGGAATTGCCAGTTTTAAATAACATGATGTATTCTTTTTCTTTGCAGTGTGTTACCTGCCTGCTGGTAAATGTTTTCGTTCAACTATAAATTTCTTCTATGTTTATTTGATGATGTGTAGCGAATTCTTAGATATAATGAATATTTTGTATGTACTTATTATGGGTTATCAAGAGTATACTTTTTTTTTAATATCAATTTTTATGGCCACATTTTTTCCTAGCTTTCTTTTTTAAAATATTTATAGCTCTGAAATAATGTAAATACATTCTTTAACATTTCTCCTTTGAACAAAATCAGATTCATTATGAAAAACAATCTTACTAGCAATAACAACTAGTCTATCAGCAAGGATTTTGAATATGATAAAAATCTAATATTCGCCAAGTAATAGATCTAAAATCCTATGTAGAATTATAGCTCCATTAAACTTTGGATTAAAAGAGACAACTTTGAAATCCATCCCAATAAGAATCCAATTATGAAGAAAAAGTTCTCGAACAACTTTACAAACATCATTACCAATTATATTCCAACAAGAATGATAAAAGGAGCCCCAAACCCATATGGAGTAGAACTATAAGCATTAATATTGAACACAACTTGCTTTATTTCCTCAAAATCAAGACACTTAGTTAACATTCTATGATCCATATCGCTAACAAGAGGACGAGTAAGATCATAAATAAGTTTTGATGTGTCCTTTGAATGGTTCTACATAAAAAGGTTCTTATAAAGAGAAAGAACGTTGTTTTTCTATTTTAATCGGGTCATGTATTGGAAAATAAAAGTTCAAAATCATGTATTGAAATTGAAAGTATTCATTTAAATTGAATTGAAACTTAAAAAATAAGAACAAAAATAATTTTTGAAAAATAAAAAAAAATACTTAAAAAACATGAAAATGTAATTTAGAATAAAATAAGAGACATTCATAAAATAAAAAGTTAAATGTATGCTTTTTAATAAATTGTAATGAAGAATGCATTAGAAAGAGAGTGAAAAAAGTGTTATTAGCATTTATTAACCAAACAAACACGGTGTTGTAAAGTTAGTTAGTTAGCGTTGTGTGTGTATGGTCTTAGAGAATAGTGAAGCGAAGCGATGGTGTTTTCTTCCAACCCTTTAGCTCTCAGCGTTCCGGAACCGGCCTTCGAGTCGTGGCTCCGCGACACCGGCTACCTCGAAATCCTCGACCACCGCACCTCTTCCGCCGCCGCGGCCTCTCCCGCCCCCTCCTCTGCCGCCGGCAGCTTCTTCTCCCGTCTTGTCACCTTCTTCTCTCTCTTCACTCTCAACCCCTTCGCCAAGCTCACCGCCGATGACTTCGCCGCCGATACTCCCTCCTGGTCTCGCTCCTTCTTCGCTTTCTTCGACTCCTACTCCTTCCCTTCCTCCCCCTCCCAGGCGCGCCTCAGGGTTCAGGAAAACATCAAACGCTACGCCCGCAACTACGCCTATCTCTTCATCCTTTTCTTCGCCTGCACATTGTACGCTCTCGCTCACGCTATCTACTCTTTGTTAATTTCAAGGTTTTTGGTTTAATTGGAGAACCCGTGGTCTGTTTAGTGAAATTAGGTTCTTGAAATTGTGAATTTGAAGCGGAGATTCTATGTTTTGTTTGGTGAAACTAGGCTCTTCAATTTTTGGATGCTCTTGATTAGACAAGCTTCTCTGTGGGGAAAAACATAAAGGAAATTAAAGTTAACTTATAGGCCACATGCACATGGAAGAAAAAAACTGGGAATACAAGCTAATTTTTTTTTCAAGAATTTTCTGTATTAATTTTTCCAAGAAGTTGATTTTCACTTACAGGTTAATGGCTATATATTGTCACTATGAACACAGTCAACCAATTAGAAATGACCTTCGGTATGATTTTTAGTTTGCTATAATAAAAATCGATAAACTTACTGTATGAGGTGGTTTGTAGTTAAATTAGATGACCGTATAAAATTGCCTTACACTGTCAATGCATAATCTGTTTTTTTTTTCTCTTTAATTTATGTATAAACAGCTTTTAGTTTACTCTAACCGGTCTTGATTTTATAAAAAATATATCATCTGACTTTAACAAAAGCTGAGGTGTATAGGTTGATTTTTTTATTTTCATTTGCTAGAGAAGCTGAATCATTTTGCCTCCTTATTTCTTTCTTCTATAAAGACTTCTGAAGAGGTTTATCTAAACAGAACTTTGGTGTTATTCTTGCTTAGTGAATTGGAGATTTTAATGTACCTATTTTCATACCTTGCTATTTAGTCCAATGGAACTCTGTGTTTTGGTTGTTATTGCTGCAGGTATAAGATGCCAGTTGCTCTTGTTGGGTTGATATTGTGTTTGGCCTTGTGGGATTTCTTCAAGTTTTGTAGCCACAGATGGGGATTGGAGCAGTATCCCTTAACTCGCCAGTGTTTGATTCGTGCTGCCCAATGTGGTGAGCAATCATTTCCTACAGGAGAGATTTTGTTTTTTTCTTGTGGTTTAGTACCTGGAGTATCTGCTGGTTTTTGATTAGGACAATGCTTAGATGCAGTTTCTGAAATGTTTCCAGTCTTGTTCTTCAATTTTATTTGAAGTCTTTAAATATTTCTAGAGTTGTTTCTCTATCATATTTGATGTTTTATCTATATATCGAGATAATGAAGTTTTTTCTCTGGGGACAAAACTTATATGTAATTTCATGAGGGAGGAGTGAATCAAACAGGCCCTTTTGTCTTCTTTGTTTTCATCACTTGGAGTATCAACTGATTTTTTATCAGAACAAATGCAATTCTTGATTTTTTGGGTGTTATTTTTTTATTTGAATTACTGCATAATGGAGGTTTACATTAAAGAGGAATATAGGTTATTGAGGTGAAACTCGAGTTTCACTGAAAAACTTCATCAGAAACACCTAAAAACTTATCGTAGTTTTATCTTTTTTTTTATTGAATTTACTTAAAAAAATTGTTGTTTTTTCCTATGATTTTGTAATGACCTTTTGGGTATCGACAATATTCAATTGGCATGTGCTGTCTAGACTTAGCTTAAGCTGTTGTTTAACCCAATGCATACTCCATCATCCCCACCAATAAAAATGAAGAAATTCACTCACCTTCCCATGCATGAATAGAAAATTTTGATTATGTCATGTATTTGGCTGCGCAGTAGAAATGTCTTCTACGAAGCTCATGTGGCCGGAATATCTTGTTCTTTACAGCAAATATCTTTTGATGCTGGAAATATATCTCTCAATTTGATGTGCACAAGGTTAATTGGAACTCTTGTTTCTCAATCTCAATTTTTGCAGCAACCGCAGTTATTCTGATCTTTTCTAATGTTCAAATGGCTCTCTTTTGTGCCATATGCGTCAGCTATGCAGGTTAGTGTTTCTACTTATGTACTCTTATTCCTAACTTCTTCCTTTCCAGTTACACAACGGATTATTCAGTTAAAAAAAAATCTATGTAGGCGTGATACTTCATGCTGCATTTCGCAAGTTGACCCCTGTAAAGCAACCTTCAGTGGGAAGAAGTAGATAGTTGGCTAATCAAACAAACTATGATGCACTTACCTTTATCTAGCACGTATTACTTCAGTGATTCAAGAGCCTTTGGTATAGAAGATTTTGGGGTTACACTGTAGATTTTAAGGGTCAGGACTGGTACAGAAGATGAGGCACTGTAAAGAGATTGGATTATTCTTTGTTTTGGATTAGCATTAATCGATGTTTGGAATAAATGTTGAGCTATTAGATATATCAATTATCGAGATTATTAATTTATCTTTAACACTTGAGTTGATACAACTGGAATTGAGCTTTTGGATGATTCGTAATGGGTTAAGCACACTCATCTAATATGAAAATATGAAAATTAGTAATATTTTTATGTTGAAAATGATTAATACATTTAATTTTAATTTAGATTTATATAATAGTAATTATATTTATATATTTATCATATTTTAATAATTTTTGTACATTTTTTAATATGTATATATAACTAATGTGTCTTATTATTTTTAAATCTATCGATCTTAAGCATATATCGTATTTGTACATGAATACTCATGTAGTAAGCGTGTATATCGTATTTGTACATCATGAATATTCGTGTAGTGTTCATTGCTAGGTTTGTCTATCGTTTTCCATTGTCATCAACGAGAAGGTTGCCATTTCACATTTCTAAGTTTTTCTTATTTCCTAACGACAATTGAACAAGGCCATTTCTAAATATTGTAAATGGGTTTTAAATTAATATATGTTTGGATATATTACTATTATTATTATTATTATTATTATTATTATTATTATTATTATTATAGAAATGGGTGTTTTTAATAGGAGTCTAACTTGCTGTGTGATTGAGAAAGGAAATTATGTTGGCTTTCTGTTTTACTTTCTAAAAGTTAAATAGTTTTTATAACGTAAAAGGAATATAAATATATAAGAAAAATATTTTGCCCACTTACTCATCAAGTAAATGATGAATTTTCTTGCACTTTTTTTATACATTTAAACAATGTACTTAAGTTTATTTTATTCCCTTTTATTTCTATTTTCATTTTTCTTCCTTACTATTTTATTTAAAAAACAAATTTATCATAATTGATAAATACAAAGGGCAAATTGAGAAATTTCTAGCGTCAATAAATAACTTGAAGTTCATTTTGTGCACATTTAGGTTTATATTGGAATAACTCTTTCCTCCACCAATGTCAACGTTACAATGCATCATTATCTTTAGGTTAAAATAGTGTCCACGTTTACCAAAATCTCAAATTGATGCACAAAATTTTTTTGTTTTAATTAAGTTTATATTTTTGAAAATGCGTAATAATTAGGTTCATTTGGTTAGTATGGTATTAACAGCATTAGAAGTGTGTCATGTGTCAGCTCTTCATTTTTTGAATTTTTTTATTTTATTTTTAAAATTTTTAATTTTTTTTTAATCTCTTTAAAATATTTTTAAATTTTTTTAAAATATTTTATTTTATTTTTTAAATTATTTATGTCACATGTTACGTCAGTATTATGCCACGTGTCAAGTCAGTATGGTGACACGTATCAAGTCATTGTCTAAATCTCAATTTGCTCGATATATTTATTATTTTGATTCCATTTCAATCCTTTTTTTTTTATTTTCAATTTTATCCCTTTAAATTGATACAAAATTTAACTTTTATATAAATATAATAATATTTTTGCTATAAGTAATATTTTTATTACATATTTTTAACAATATTAATTTTATTTAAATTTAAATTTTATATTAAACTCTATTTATTTATTTAAAATTTTGAATATATTTATTTTAAATTGTTACAAAATTATTTTAAAATTTTATATTTAAATTTATGAAATTGTTATTTTTAAATTAATTCTAAGTATATAAATTATTTAAAATAATTTTGTAACAAGTTAAAATAAATATATTTAAATTTTTAAAACAAAATATAAGTATAACTTAATGTAAAATATAAATTTAAATAAAATTAATATTGTTAAAATAATTAATAAAAATATAAATTTTAATTAAAATATTATTATAACATTTATATAAAAGTTAAATTTGGTCGAGGGAATGAAATTGGAAAATTTTTAAAAAATTATGGATTGAAATTAAATTAAAATAACAAATATGTGGATCAAATTGAGATTTAGATAATGACTTGACACGTGTCATCATATTGAATTGACATGTGACAATGTATTGATGTTGACATTAATGATTTTAAAAAATTTAAAAAATTAAAAGAAAGTTAAAAAATTTAAAAAAAAAGAAGGTAACACGTGACACATCTTTAAATGTTAACATTATACTAATGGAAAACCTAATTGTTACGCATTATGAAAAATATGAACCTAATTTAAACTAAAAAAAATCTATAAATCTATTTGAGATTTTGATAAAAAATATGAAAATAATATGAAAATGAAACCTCATGTTTAATATCGCACATAAATCGAAAACGTGTATTCTATTCTATGAACCCTAATCATATTGTGTGAATGAGTTATTCTATTAACTCATCTTTGAATTAAAAGCAATCAAACGTACTCTATAGTGGATAGATGAAAGATTCGGGATGGGCGAAGAAGGCCTCTACATTCATTTCTTTGTTTGCTGAGGTGATTGACAACACACATAAAAAAGGACGGGTTTTACACATATTCCTTTCCAAATTTTAATAGGGAAAATAATTAATTACTTTGTGAACGATAAAAATATTGTTAATTATTTTTAATTTGAATAGAGAATTGATTCTTGTTCATAAATCAATATTTTTTAGTTATTAAATTTTAATATAAAATTAAAATTTTTTTGTTTAATGTATTTTAATTTCCAAATTTAAAAACATTGATATAATTTTTTTAATTATGTTAAATTTTGTTACGTAATATTTACATTATTTAATACATATATTTTTCATTTTTCATATTTCCTCTGGGTGAAACAAAATATTCTTTTTTTTATTTTCTCCGCAATATTTTTTTCATTTTTTAAAATAAAAATTGTCTATACTGCCCTAGAGCTTCAGCAATGTTACCTGCACATTTGAAAATTAAATATGTAATTTTAGTTAGGGATGACAATTAGGGCCTGGCCTGCGGGCCCGCAGGCCTGTAGAAAAAATGCAGAGCAGGCCAGGATAGTGAGCCCGCAGGCCCGTGCGGGCTCGGTCCGAATAGGTCTGTGGCCCACACGGGCTAGCCCGCGGCCCGCGCGGGCCGGCCCGCAAGCCCACATAAAAAAAAAACTTGTACTTGTGTATATTAATTACTTCTTTTATGGACTCTTCCATTAACATTTCAAATTCTTGTATAACTGTAAAAGACAAGTATTATGTAATTTTTAATGTGCTAAAATTTAAAGAATACATTGTGTATGTCATTGTATGAATATGATGAAAATGTTGAATTATCAATTTATCATCTAATTCCCCAAAGTCTTTACTTAATTTTGTGAACTTCTTAAAGTTTCCCAATTTTTAAACATTGAAAGTTTTATCATAAAAAAATAAATAAATAAAAAAATAAAATAAAAAAAAAGCGGGCCGGCCCGCGGACCCGCGGACCAACATATATGCGGGGCAGGTCAGAGTATGCGGCCCACATAAAAAGTGCAGGGCGGGACGGACCGACCCGCGGTGTGCGAGCCTTATGCGGGGCGGGCTGGCCCGCATTGCCACCCCTAATTTTAGTGTGACTGAGTTCTAGTCCACCAGGAAAAGTTTAAAATATGTTTCAACGTAATCATAATTTTAATAAAATAATGATATTTTATCCACTTTTAACTCGTTATTTCAATCACCTCAATTAATCTTAAATTATTATATTTTTAAAATAATTAAAATAGTAAATAAAAAAATAAATAATAAAAAATGGATAAAAATATCAAAAGCTACTATCACTATAAATCCTATGAATACTGCATCTTTCATTTTTTTACCCAACTGAGTGTCAGACAATGGTGGATTCTCATTCTCTGCTACCTTTATTCTCACTATATATAAAATAATATTGTGAAATTCTTGTAACACTTTATTTGGATTATTGTTCAAAATAGTTTTTCCCATCTTCTCCTGAATGAGCATTTGCAAATTGCGACAAATCAAATAAATAAATTCATTGTTGTTATTGAGGCATGGCTTGCAACCGTAGAAGCAGTAGCAGGGTTTACAAAGGATTCTTCCAAACACTGTTCAACGTTGGAAATTCAAGCACACGATTCGTGCATTCGTGTCCAGCCTCGTTGATCCAGAACATTCTCAAGTTCCGAAGAGACAAGCCCACGGACCAATTGCATCGAGCCCTTGACCACTGCGGCGTCGACCTCAACCACCACCTCGTTCTCGACGTTCTGCGACGCCACCGCTCCGATTGGCGACCCGCCCACGTCTTCTTCAACTGGTCAAAAACCGCCGGCTATGAACCCAGTTCCGATGTCTGCAACGAGATGCTCGACATTCTCGGCAAAATGCAACGCTTTCAGGAGTTGCACCAGGTGCTCGATGAAATGTCAAACAGAGAGGGGCTTGTCGATGAAAAGATGTTTGCCACACTGCTTCGTAGGTTCGTGGGTGCTCATAAAGTGGACGATGCAATTCAGTTATTCCGCCGGAGGAAGGAGTTCGGGTTGGAGTTTGGTTCCGAGGCTTTTCGTACCCTCTTGATGTGGTTGTGCAGGTTCAAGCACGTCGAAGAGGCCGAAACGTTGTTCCATAATGTGATGAAGAAGGGTTTCAGGTATTCTGGAAAAGATTAAGGTATCACTGACCAGAATTAGTGATGAAATTGCTTTCATTCAGGGATTGTTTATTAGAAGAGAAAAATTAATAGAAAAAATGAAATGAATTTTTTCAGTAGTTCAAATTAGTTTATTATAAACTATCTTATGAAGCTTTTTATATAGTTTTTTTAATGTTATACTTATGCATAAACTAAATTTAGGTTATAAAACACATACCTCTTTTTTATACTTTTTAATGTTTCTTGTAGTGCGGATATAAAGACCTGGAACGTGATCCTGAATGGTTGGTGTGTTTTGGGAAACGTTCATGAGGCAAAGAGGGTGTGGAAGGACATAGTGGCTTCTCCTTGTAAGCCTGATGTATTCACTTACGCCACCTTTATCAAGGCGTTGACCAAGAAAGGAAAACTTGGGATGGCACTGAGGTTGTTCCGTGGCATGTTGGACAAGGGTTGTAAGCCAGATGTTGTGATATGCAACTGCATCATTGATGCTCTTTGTTTCAAGAAGAGGATTCCTGAGGCCTTGGAGATTTTTCGTGACATGAGTGAGCGAGGTTGCGAACCTAGTGTTTCTACTTACAATTCTCTTATTAAGTACATGTGCAAGATACGACGAATGGAGAAAGTGTATGAACTGGTGGATGAGATGGAGAGGAGGAACGGGAGTTGCTTGCCTAATGTTGTTACTTATTGTTGCTTGCTCAAGAGCTTGAAGGAGCCGGGGGAAGTTCACGAGGTTTTGGGGAGGATGAAGAGGAAAGGGTGCAGCATGAATGATGATGTTTATAACTTGGTACTGAGATTGTACATGAAATGGGGTGATGAGGATGGAGTTAGAAAAACATGGGAAGAAATGGAGAGGAATGGATGGGGGCCAGATAGGAGATCATATACCATCATGATTCATGAGCACTTTGGAAAAGGGAGGGTGAAGGATGTTGTGCGTTATTTTGAGGAGATGGTAGCAAAAGGAATGGTGCCAGAGCCAAGGACAGAGAAGTTAGTAAGTTCTTTAAACATTCGGATGAAGGGGAGGACTGAAAAACAGGAAGATGTGGAAGAGCAGAGAACTGGGCTTTGAGGTCTTGGAATTTGGTCCTATTGGAATTGGATATTCACTCTACAATCTCTCTCCTGTATTTTTATGAACCTTCATGTGTCTCATCATGTCATGGTTGCGAGTAAAATGGGGGTGGTTTTCATTGCCAATTCCTCAACCCTCGACAACTTAATTTGCCATGTTTGTACATGGAAATTGAAGTGTCTCAACCCAATGGCACCACCGACAAGGTACTGCAACTGCCAGAGATTTTGCAAAATGAACGAGGATTTCCGCCGTTGTTGTCCAAGACTTCTGGCCTTGTGGATGACCCATTTTTGCCTCACTGTCTGTTTGCAGAGGAATTGATCTACACAAGCATTCCCAATGGGATCCAATTCTGGAATGGGAGAAACATGACATTTATTCAGAGACAGTCTGAGGCTACATGTTTGTTTGCATCTTCCTCTTTATGTACCTTTGCTGATATATGTTTGCAATGATATGGAGTTCTTGCTGTTATTCTCCTAATCACTATTCCTATAATCTCCAAATTGTAAGTGTTCTTTATTCCATAACTTGCAACTGAAAGTTTCATAATATTGGATAGCAGGGCAATTTCTTCTAAGTTGTGTTAGAGTTTGCAGCTGAGAACAAGGGGAAACATGCTTTTTTAAGCATTGTGTTAATTACTTATTACTCTTGATTGTGTCGCATCTCACTTGAAGGTGCTTAAAAACACTCAAGAAGATTGTCAATGGCAGTTAGTAGTTAAGGGATTAGTGAAACTCAAACATAGTTGGTAGTAACATTACTGGTACGTATATGTATTTATAGTCCAAGTAATTTTTAATTTTCAATTCAGTTGTAATTGTTTTATTGCCTATCTGTCACATGTGAATCCTTAGAAGGACTATGTGAACAAGCTCTTTATCATAAATAAAAATATTTTTTATTTGTGCAATAATGGAAACATGTTAAGGGAAGACATATAATGTGACAAAGAACACTTTCGCATCTAAGATTTCATTTCCAGCACAAGTTAGCAACCAATTCCACCTATTCAGTTGCATGATAAGATGTTTATGCACTGTAATATACTGTTAAAAGTTGATTATAGGTTAGAAAGTCAATGCAGCTGTATAGACACCAGTGGTGGATAACTATAGCAGTTAAAAAAATTGCAAATTGTCTGCAGTACTCAATAATAATTATTAATTAGAAAGTCAATGATTGGGATTTTAAATAATTTTAAATTTTTATAATGTTAGTGTAAAGTTAATAGTTAATGGTTTACTATGGTCAATGGTCAACCATAGTCAATCATTATTAGTTTTAAATCTCTTGTACCAGTGTACATATTGTATCGTGTAGTATAAATACAAGCTGTACAAAGCATTCAAGTGTGATATTCATTAAATAAAATTTAGTTCAATTCAATATATGTTTCTTTCGTTCTAGTGCTTCAACATGATATTTAGAGCGTCTTTTACATTGATCCATTCTCTTGAACTTTGCTTTCGCTTTACCTAGTTCAAGTTTCAATCGGTGAAATGTGTTTTCTCTTCGTTTTGAGCTCGTGATGTTCGTCAATTGTAGCGATGCTTTGTGAATTAAAGTTTCGTTTGTCCGTTCTCGTTGATTTTTCTTCGGACTTGTTGTTTTGAGGATTTTAATCAGTGCAGTTGTCTCACTTTCTTGTTCGTGATTGATTTCGTGGTTAATTCAAGTTGCGATTGAAATTTTGTTCTGCTTTTGCTCGGGCCTCTCGTTCACTAATTGTGGTTAACTCAAGTTCGCACCTATTCTTTCTCAGTTTTTGGCTCACGCCTTTCTCTCACAATTTCGTCACGAGTCCTTTCCTTTTGTTCAATGGTTCGGTTCAGGGATTGTCTTCTATTTTCTCACTTTGAGATTCTTACGTTTGCATTACGTAATCTCTTCGGTTGGAGTTATGGCTTCTGCTTCAATGAATTTTCCGCTTCAATTGCTGAGAAATTGGATGATACAAATTATCTTCACAAAAGGCAGTATGTTGAACCAGTGATTAAGTCTCACAAATTCCAACGATTTGTTGAAAATCCAATTATTCCTCATTGAACATGATAGAACACTTGATATTGTTAATCATGCATATGAAGCTTGGAAAGTTCGGACCAGACTCTACTTGTTTGGTTCCAATCTACACTTTCAAAGTCTATTCTGTCGTGTAGGCTTGATGCAACTCATTCTTATGAAGTTTGAGACACAATTCATGAATATTTTGGTCTGCAAACTAAATCTCGTATACAACAATTGCGTACTGCAATGTGTATTGTAAAACTAGAGTCTAAATCCATGGAAGATTATCTTCTTAAAATTAAAGGTTATATTGAGAACTTGTTGGTGTAGGTGTGCTTGTAACACATAAGAAACATGTTGATGCACTTCTCGAAGGTCTTCCTTCTAGTTATGCACTTGCTGTGTCAGTAATTGAAAGCAAGAAATGTCCTCCTTCTATCACTAAAATTGAAGCTCTCATTTATAGACATGAAACACATCTCAGTTGTTATCCTCAAGAATCACAGAATTTGGTTTCACCTTCACTCAATTACACTCAAAGCTTCTTTTGGACGTGGTCGTGGTGGTTCCAAATATACAATTGGAACATCTTTTTGTGTAGTGGTTTTGGAAGAGGTCATGGTGGATTTTTAGTGCCAAATTTGTCTTAAATTTGGTCATACTGCTAACGTTTTCCATTTTTTATCTGACATCTCTTATCAACCTCATGAGTCTATATTTTATTGATCCAGCCACACAACAGTCTGTTCCTTATTCAACTAGTTCACAAAGGACTTCCAACATATGGATAAATCCTAATATTAAGTCTGGAAACACCGGAAAGTACTCAACCTACTGCAATGCTCACAAAGTCTACTTCTCAAGAGGACAACAATACAACCTGGATACAAGATTTTGGGCCAAGTTTCATGTTACGAGTGAACCTCAAAATATCAAACAGTTTCAATAATTTGATGGTCCTGATCAAATTTTCATAGGCAATGGTGCAGGTCTGAATATTTGTGGTGTTGGTTTCTCTTCATTTTCCTCCTCTTATGGTCCTAATGTCCTTCTCAAATTAAACAATTTGTGACGTGGTCTTCCCATTACTAAAAACATGTCAAGTGTTAGTCAATTTTCCAAAGATAATTTAGTTTTCTTTGAGTTTCATCCTAACCATTGTTTTGTTAAATCTCAGGGGACAAATAATATTCTCCTTCAAGGTGTTGTTGGTGATGATGAACTTTATACTTCAAATAATGTCTAGTTTCATCTTTTGTGGTTTTCTTTTTCTGTCTCTTCTAGTTGTAATTCCAGTTTGAATAATGTGTATTGTGTAGATAACATTGTTCATGCATGGCATAATAGACTTGGCCAGCATAATAATTGTATTCTACAAATTGTACTAAAACATTGCAAATTCTTGTTGCCAAATAAAGTTGATTCACCTTTAGAATTATTGTTTACTTATCTTTGGGGACCTGCTCATTTTACATCTTTTGCAGGATACAAATATTATAAATATTATGTATCATTTATTGATGCTTATTCTAGATATACTTGGATCTTTCCAATTAAATCTAAAGGTGACACAATGTCAATATTTCAGAATTTTAAGCAATTTGTTAGGTTGCAACTTGGTTTAAAAATAAAAATTTTCAATCTGATTTGGGTGGAGAGTACAAACCATTCACTAAGCTTTTAGTTGCTTACGATATTAATCATAGACTTGTTTGTCCATATACACATAATCTAAACGAAGTTGTTGAATGGAAACCAGTGTTATTGATATCGGATAACGGAAAATATTGGCAACCCTAAAAACCTTTATAAAGTTATAACGGAAATCATAACGGGTTATGGCAGAAGTAATTATAACGGAAACCATAACCTTTATAAACAAAATATAATACCACCACATATAATTTTAATGAAAAAGTAATGATATTATGTATAAAAATTCAAAACACTACAAATTTAAAGTTCAAAACATAAAATAGCAAAAAATCATTAAATGT
>Ga0209589_1003242_pt1 | contig 28532 bp, 16 predicted proteins | sample CowpeawhiteBW_FD_187525 | JGI IMG/M metagenome (GOLD analysis project Ga0209589, IMG submission 187525) | Root nodule microbial communities of legume samples collected from California USA - Cow pea white BW (SPAdes) (version 2) | ecosystem: Host-associated > Plants > Roots > Nodule | place: USA...
ATATATATATATATATATATATATATATATATATATATTTTGAAAATAGAGTAGTTTGTTAGTCAATTTATTTGACCACTTATTAAATTGAGCTAGGTCTAGCATTAAATATAAGAAAATTTGAAGTAGTTAAAGTTGTCCATTCAACTTGATTTGAATTTGTCTTGGTCAATTGCTTGACACAACTTGGAGCGACAATGATATTATAGATGTATTTCAAAAAATTGTTCATCATTTTTATAACTTTCTTCCAATTTCAGATTTGTCTTTCTTATTGATCCTAATGAAACATCATAAATATTTATATTGATGAATAATAAATGAAAATTTTAAATTTAATTAACAATAACATTAATATATCCATTAGCAATGCCTTTTAAAAATTAAACTAATTTAATTATTTTTATTAATAAAAACTATTAGAAACGTCTTATATTAAAAGATTAAATATAAACTATAAAACAATAAAAGCAAATATGCAGTCAGTGTCAGCTGTTTATTTTGTCCACTTCATGCGCATAGAATACAAGTTGCTGCATTTAGTGCATTTATTGTGACTGCGTTAGTATTTTTTAATTGAACATATTTCATCTATATGATATAATATATTATTATTTTAAATATTCATAACAAATATTAATCAAATATCATTAATTTTATATAATTTTCTTACACGTAATATTAACAAATAGTTTGCTATCATTTGGTTAATACGTTTAAAAAAAATTACTTGCAAATGACACATTCAAATTTAAAATATGTTTTAATTAGTAGTTGACATCATTAAAATTGACATCATTAAAATTGAACTATCTTTGCATTATATTTCAAGTGAATTCAAACTACAAATAAATGGGCCTGTAGTGACTGGATCATGATGCTTGACCATGAGAAATACACGGGACTTTGTTAATAAGCTTTATTATTGACCGTTGTAAGGAAACTGAGGCTTTTGCTATTGTACCCCACGCTTTCTAAATGTACTCCATGAATGATAAGAAATGTAAAAGAAAAAGTGTTTTTTATGCATATAAAAGCTGAATCATCTACATTTATTCTTCCTTTGATTGTATTTACGTCGTAGTGTCTCATCCAGCTTGAAATAAGTTCTTAGTATTATGTTTTTCCTATTCATATAATTTAAAAAGGTTTTTGGATATGTAACCAATATAAAATGTTGAAAAATTATACTTTGAATCTCATTTTTTGACTCTCATCTTTTACTTTTTGAGATAAGTTAGTGTACTTTATTAATTATTTCAAAGAAAAAATACATTAGTACATTAATCAATTACTCAAATTAAACCACGTCAAAAGATAAATTATGAAAGTAAAAAATAAGAGTCATAATATCATAGTAAAAAATGTTTATTTCATTCTCTTCCTTATAATTTGTTATTTGAAATAGTTTAAGTTGAGTGTGCATCTTTTGTAACCACCATTAAATGAAAAATAGTAATTTTAACATAACTTATACTTAAATAAATAAATAAATGTTTAATTAGTCGGATGGTACCTACTTGTATGTTCAGATGTCAGTTTGATATTTGTTCTTAAAAATGTGTCAATCAAGTCCTAATTCTTACAAATTTGTCTCAATTAGATTTTTTTTTAGAAAAATGAATAATAATTAACATCGTTAACTTTATTTATGATTTTTATCACTAAATTTTGATATAAATATAAATACTTAATTTTGTAAATCATTTTAAATATCAATACATTAATATTTTTGTTTTTTAAAATAATCTAATCGAGACCTCTTTTTAAAAATTCATACTCAATTAATGCCTTCTTAAGAAAGAGCCTTCCTAAAAATGATATGAAATTGACACGTCCAAATTCTAAATGAAAATCCACTAATTAAACCATAAATAAATTATTATGCATAACTATTTATTATGAAATAGTAATGTAATTACTCTATCCTGCTTATATTTTTTGGCCAATAATTTTATCATAAAAAGTTGGACCTAACCTTTCTTTTTTATCAATTCATTATCTTTCTCATCACAGTGTCAACACTCAAACAAAGAGACACACTGTGCTAAGTTCTAACCATTTTTAGATGCACACTTAATTGCTAGACAGAGATATAGAAATCTCCGATCTTTGTCTTTTCCAACATTAACCTCCACTTAAACAAACTTTAAAGAAACCCTGAAATATCTGATCTTAAAAGCAACACATATTTTGTTGTTGTGTGAGATTTGATTTGATGGGAAAATATCTTGAATCTGCGGCGAGGCTGGAGGAGCTATCGCGGATTGTGTCATCTGCGAAGCCCAATATCAGGCCGAAGGGGACGCTACCCAGATCGCCCGGCCGTGTGGCCACGCCTCGAAGTGCGACCCCAATTGGTGTTAAGGTCGAGCTTGCGAAAAAGATGGAACCTTTGGAAGAATGTCGGACACCCCTCGCCAAGGTTGTCGCCGATTGCGCCAAGCGGTGGTTCCAGGACACCCTCAAGGAGGCCAAGGCTGGGGACACTGGCATGCAGGTTTTGGTGGGTCAAATGTATAACTCTGGCTATGGTGTTCCAAGGGATCCCCAAAAGGTCTTTTCTTTCTTCTTCTATTTCTATCATTCTATGTCATTCCCATTGGAAATTTGGTACTGGCCTTTTTACCCGAAATCCCTTTTCTTGTATCACAATTTTAATCAGATTGTTGTTATTTGTTTAGAAAAGATGCACGAACTCAATTGTCTGTTTTTGAATTTTTATTTGTGATGCTGTTTTTTCTTATGTTTGTTTGGACAAGTTTTGTTATACGCACTCACGGGGTTAAGAAAGCAATAAAAGAAATGTTGATTCATGGAATAAACTTATCACCTTTTTCTTTTACTTTCTTTCTTCCCACAAAGAAGTTTACTCAAACACATCTTGAATATTGGTTAGTGGCCGTAAGAGCTACGTGACTACACTTAATTTGAATTGAGTAATTGCTATACTCTTTTCTGCTCCTCAATTTCATGTTACTGACTACTAGACTATAATGAGTTTTGTTTTTACAGGGACATGTTTGGATTAGTAAAGCGTCAAGAAATCGAAATTCAGTATGGAAAGTGTGTGGTAAACGGCCAGGTAAGCTCTAACATCTGTTAGATTGGTGAATTTTGGGTGTATGTATCCTGATCGATCTCTACGTTGTTTACTTCAGGTTACAGAGCAAGTGATTCAGATTCATGTGATCAAGAGAACAGAGATAAAACATGTCCTTAATTTGCGAGTACAACTTTTTTCCTGCTAAAGGGATTTAATTTCTTTAAATTCTGTGGTATAGTATATGTTAACTTAATATCACCGATGCTACTGGTTATTTGTTGTAACATCCGAAACATAAGTCAAATCTGTTAACTGATAATTGTTCTACAATGGTCCCTCTTCGTTAGAGTTGGTTGCTGTGTTGTTCATTTTCAATAAGGCTTATTTATCATTCCTAGGGTAGTATTGTGTTCTTTCCTCTTTCTTTTCTCCTAAACTTCAAATTGATGCCCAACTTATAAGGCTCCTAGTTGACTAACTGCATCTGGGAGTTTGAGAGGAACTCTTGCACCGAGTATAATAAAGCAACTATTTCACACAAAACAATCAATATTAAACATGCACTATCTAGCAATATTATCAGTAATCATGTGTTGCCATTAGTATAAAGTCTTAAAAGAAAGACCTAGCATCTGGGCACGGGGATCTGTTTTGGGTGTTGTATCAAAAGCAGTTAGTACCCAGGGTGTGCATTAGAAGACCTTTGTGCACAATTTTTTTAGGCTTATCTTATGACATGAGTACTTGTGTTATAAGTTTTTGAGTGAGTACAGGAACCACTATCAATTTATATAGAAGTATGTTAAACTCAACTGTTAGATGCTTAATTAACCTATTAACCTGATAGAGATATACCCTATATCTTCTCTGTTTCAGGTTGTATTATGTTTTTTAGTTGTTTCTGTTACAGTTAGTTTTACCTGTAAAAACAGTAAGCTTGAATGATATATTCAAGCTCCTCTGGTGTAAATAAGTGGTGTATTCTTTCCGCACATATCAATGATAACTCTGATTTCATATCTTCTCTTTCAATACACTAACATGGTATATCATGTAATAAGTTGGAGAACAATGGATAATTGGGTGTATTCAGTGTTATAAATGGGAGTAAAAATACTCTGAACCTTTTTCAACAGAAACCAAATATGTAATTGGTACTCCCTTCACTTTTAAGATGTATTATTATGTCCTATTTTATATTTATATTTTTAATTAAGAAAATGGAGATTGAGTAGAAATATTATTTTTAAGGGTAAGATGTGCATTTCGGGCTGTGTTGGAAATCTGGATAATTAATTGGATTAACTTAATTACGCAGACTAATATGTTCTTTGACATTTTATTAGAGAATCAGTAATATCACGAATGTGAGTAATCAACAGTGGACCTGAATAATTTCGGTGAATGAGTGTAGGACACTCAAATATTTGATAAACGCAGAACACCTAAAACGAAAGTAGTTTAGTAAATGAGTTACATACTGGTTGAAATGATTTGTAAAATTCACTTAATGATGATAAGTAATTTAGTTAGAGATAAAATCTATAATCTGTGATGTAAAATTGAACTAATAACTAAATCAGATAGTATACAAGACAAACTAATCTACTCTCAAGAAAAGAGAACTAATGAAATATTCCCCTAATTACAAAGTACTGATTAATTGAATAGATATTTTACGATAAATTAAGATAAAAACACATTTATTTATTTGTTTGTCTGTTTTTGTGCATATATTCATATGTTGTTTTGAGGATAAATATAATGCTTGCCGACCAAACATGCTACTAAGTGGAATCCAGATAGTTCGAAATCTTAAAATAAGAATAAAGTTTCACTTTTTTCTCAAACTTTTCTTGAAGAAAGTAAAAGCTTCCTTAATTCACGTCAAGAATCCATTCCCTTCCTGTGTGTTGCTCCATTATTTCACGCAGTTCCATGAACCATTACAACCCCATTTCTCTTTTTTCTTTGATTTCTCTCTTCCTCCACTTCTTATCTCTCTCCAGGACCTAGACTTGGAGTTTTACTCACTCCTCTTTCTCTGCTTTCTCTAATGGCAAATGTAAGATTTTTATTAATCTCATTTTTGGTTTGCAAATTGCAACTGAGAAGGATTGTTTTTGTTGCCTGTGGTCAGGTCGTGGAAGTGAAAGTTGGTTTGCACTGTGACGATTGTATCAAGAAAATCCTCAAAGCAATAAAGAAGATAGAAGGTTCTTGTTTTTCCCAGCACCAATATAATAAAACATCCACTTTTTTTTTTTCTTTCTCTGCGATCCTTTTACTTTGTTTAAAACTTGAGTCCTTTGCAGATATTGAAACGTATAACGTGGACACAAAACTGAACAAGGTGATCGTTACTGGCAACGTGACAACAGAAAAAGTGATCAGAGTCCTTCAAAAGATTGGCAAGAATGCAATTGCCTGGGAAGATGATCAAAGCGATAACTGAGTAGTTTAGGGTATCATTTTTCATACTATGTAAGGTGGAATTTAATAATTTATAGATTGTGAACTGTTTAATTATATTATTAAATTTCAATTGCAACACTTCATATTTTTTATGTGTGTATGGATATCTTAGATTTAATTCTCATTTCTGTCAATATATACATAAAAAAATATTTACAAGATACACAACATGAAATTGGAGACGTGGTGAATGTTAGTTTTGTCATATATTGTTGATATATGGTGAAATTTAGTCATACTTCATATTGAACTTTACTCCGAGTATTAGCATCAATAGCGATAATCCTGGAACAATAACTTTATAAAAGTCATACTATGATTAAACTTTATTTAATGGTATATTTGGTTTAGTTATAATATAATTAAACTTTATTAAATGGTATACTTGGTTTAGGTATGCAAAGAGGATATAAATAAAGGATAATGATAACTTTACAATACAACACCATTTGATATTTACTATTTTTTCTTTTTTTTTTCAAGAAACTTTTTCTTTCTTATAAAAGTCTAAGTCTTCTTTTAATGATTATATTGTTTTTAAAAATTATAATTTTGTCTTTCAGAAATAGAATGAAAACAAAGTGAATACGAATGACACTATACTCTATGAATGTTAAATTTGAAAATGATAAAATAAACAACTTTCTGATTATATATATATATATATATATATATATATATATATATATATATATATATATATATATATATATTGTTAAGATCAAGAAGTTCAATAATTTCTTGCGAGGGAAGAAGTTTTCATAAGTGTAGTATGATATTGCTTGTACATTCTACAAAAGAGAAGCAATATTTGCATCGTTCTTGTTTTTGTAAGTAGACGATATCTTTATAGTATAAAAACGAAGTTAGAAAACCATTTTATATGATTAAATATGTTTTTAATATATATTTATGTATATTTACACAATTTTTAAAAATAATTGTATATATAGCAGGTTAGACCCATTTTTTTCGAGTTAAACGCGAAACAAGTCAAAATAAGACAAACTTGTTCGTTTTGAGAGTCCTAAATGAAAGTATGTTTTCATTGAATAATCACTTTATTGTATGTATTCTCTTACTCAATATTTTAAATTTTTGTTGGAATATTTTGAGTTGGCAAAATTTCGTGTATGCCACGCAATATGGACACCAATTAAAAAAATGTCAGATATTAGTATATCCTTAATTTTTAGTCATATTTAGTGTTAGAGTTTACTACTAGTCTTAGTATAAACAAAACTTATTGCAACAATAATTAATTATTTCAAAAGCTATCATTACCGTACTTTTAAATTGTTAAACTTGATTTAATAACATATTTGCATTAGGCATAGAAACAAGAATAAAAATGAAGGTAGTAAAAAGTGATCACATGAAAATTGACATTTTAAAGTATAGTACTCTCTAAATGTTATATAAATGTTGAATTGGAAAATGATGAATCCTCTCATGTTCATTTTATGATCAAGTTATTGTTGAAAACAAGTTCACATTTACATCAACATATGTTAATTGTTTTTCTTGTAAGATTATACAATTAACGTTATACTAATAATAATTAATGAGGCCCCAGTTTCCATATTCATAGTTTTTGCAAATTTACTAAAAATTCTCTGTTAACATTTATATCTCCCAAACAAAGTTTTTATAAATATAGATATATATACTGGAAGGAAAACCGTTAAATATGTGAAATGCAAAATAGAAGGTGAACCTCTAGTATAGTTTTTGTGTGGGTTGTGAACATTGTAACCCTTACTCTTTTCTCATCCATCGTCTTCCATGTTCTCTCAAGGAAAAACTAGTTTTAACACAGACATAATAAGAAACAGGTTTTATTAATTCATTCATGCACACACATATGTTATGGATGTTATATCTGATGTTCAAAACAAGACATTGGTATGCCAAAATCCCTACAGCTTTGGGCACGAGAATGTTTGGCAAGGAGGCAATCCGTTAGAATCCCCCACTTGTCTTTTATTTATGCAGGTCTCTCTGATGACCCTAGTAACACAATTAACGGACATATGTCTTAAACCATTAGGCCAATCCTCTCTAGTGTCCCAAATTATTGTAAGCTTTCTTTAAACTTGATAAATGAAAAAAAAAAATGTTCTTTATTCATTTTTATTAAGTAAATAGAAATGGTAACAAACTGTGCATGGTGGTAACAGGGAGGAATGTTGTTTGGCCCTTCAGCTTTAGGGCACATAAAGGTTATACACCATTTGTTGTTCCCGGTAAAGGGTTCTGTTGTGCTTGAAACAGTTTCATATTTTGGGCTCATGTTCTACTACTTCTTATGGAGTGTTAGATTAGACCTTTTCACTGTGTTGAAGACAGAAAGGGTAGCTTTGGTTCTTGCTATATCTGTATCCATATTTTCATTGGTTATCCCTACGGGACTCTCATTCCTGTTGAAGAACTATGTTGCAATGGAAAAACAAGTTGCAGAGGCACTTCCATATATTGGTATCTCACAAACCTATACTATATTCATTAGCATAGCAGTGCTCTTGACGGATCTGAAAATCCTGAATACTGACATAGGACGATTAACCATATCAGTAGCTATTCTTACTGATATGACTGGCTTCTTTATGTCAGCAGTTACTTTTTCAATAACGCGGTGTACGGAGGGTGATATTTTGACAATAATATATTCTATTCTATCCTCAGCTTTATACGTGCTTCTTATTATATGTGTCATGAGGCCAACCATACTTTGGATGGTAAAGAACCCGGGAAAAGGTTCAACTAATGAAATTTGCGTTGTTTGTATCTTTATCTGCGTTATCCTTTCTGGATTTATGAGTGAAGTAATCGGACAACATTTTTCCATGGGACCAATACTTTTAGGGCTGTCTCTTCCAGAAGGGCCACCCATAGGAACATCTATGATGAAAAAACTGGAGACAATGTGTATGGCTTTCCTTAATCCAATCAGTCTAGCTGTTAACGGATTGCTGGTTGATATATTCAACATAGACATGGATTCTCTGTGGAGTATCTGCATCATTCTAGTTGTCGGTTTTTTTGTAAAGATTGGTGCTATCATGTTGCCGGGATACTATTTGAATCTATCCATGAAAAAATGTTGGATCATTGGTCTCCTTCTAAATGGAAAGGGTATATGTGAGCTTGTCTTCTTCAATATGTGGTTGGGAAGTGAGGTATGTATTTCACCTTCTTTTCAAACTTCCTTAAAAACCTTTTATTAGCCTTTTGTTCTTTGTATGCCAGGTAATAAATGAAGACCAGTTCTCTATCATGGTGATCTCTGTTATATTAGTAAACGTTATCTTAGTAACAGTCGTAAAATTCATATACGACCCTTCAAAACCGTATGATAATGTAAGAAGATGCACAATTCAGCATACTAGAGGAGATTCTGAGCTCCGAATTATGGTGTGCATTGACAACAAGGAAAACCTCCCTACAATCCTCAACCTGTTAGAAGCCTCCTATGCTGGTAGAGATAGCATGATTGAGGTTACAACGCTAGTCCTAGTTGAGCTTCAAGGAAGAGCAAGACCTATTCTTGTGTCTAACCAATCCCATGAGAGTACACATGGAGTCGTATACGAGTCAAATCAAATCGACAACGCGTTGAGGCAATACGCACAACAAAATGAAGAACATGTCTCCATTAAATCTTACACTTCAATCTCCTTGTTTGAAACGATGCATGATGATGTTTGTAGAATATCACTAGAAAGCGGGGCCAACATTTTGATCATGCCGTTCCATAAGAGGTGGGAAATTGATGGCACTGTTGAGGTTGCACATAGGTCCATCCGAGCCATGAACATTAAAGTCCTCCAAAAGGCACCATGTTCTGTGGGAATTCTAGTCGACAGGGGCATCTTGGGAGCCTCTCCTTCACTCTTGGGGGCAAGAGAACCGTACTATGTTGTCGTGTTTTTCATTGGTGGTGCAGATGACGTGGAGACACTGGCTTATGGCGCTAGAATGGCTAGGCATGAGTGTGTGTGTGTAACTGTGGTTAGGTTTCTTCTATTTGGTGAGGAAAATTCTAAGGACAGAAAACGTGACAGTGATCTTATAGATGAATATAGATACCACAATGCTGGAAATAACAGGTTTGAGATTTTGGATGAAGTTGTGAAAGATGGGATAGATATGTCTATATGCATAAGAAGATTAGTGGATTATTTTGACCTTGTGATGGTGGGAAGAAGACATGCACATAATGCTATGCTTCAAGGACATGATAGTTGGAGTGAGTGTGAAGAGTTAGGGGTTATTGGGGACATGCTCGCATCACCAAATTTTGTGACCAAGGCTTCAGTGTTGGTGATACAACAACAAAGAATAAGAGGGAGAGTTATTAAACCTGGTGTGAATTTGAATCAGGTGCCAAAGGATCAACCCATGCATAATGTTCCAACTAATAACAACACATTAAGTCCTTCATGTACTATTTTGGTGGACAAGCATGATAAAATGTAAATACATTCCTATTCATTATGGAAATCAAGTTAATTACTTCAAACAAAAAGGAATGAAAAATTAAAATTCATCGTGAGGTTATACTTAATGCTAAAACACTATGGTCACGTAACAAAATATAGGGGGTGGACATGGATCAGACACTTGGATTCAAATAATTGGATTAGATTTTCAACTCAAATCCATTTTTTTAGTAAAACTAGTTTGATTTTTTTTTTAAATCCAGATCCAAATATTTGGATCAAGATTTAAATCCAGTCTAAATATTTGGATCAAGTTCAAAATCCATAATCTTTTTTTTTTTTATAAAAGAAATTTAAATTGAATTTTTTAAAATTTGTGTCCTTAAGGTCAATATGACTTAGTTTGTACAGGTCGTCGGGCACGACTCGTCTGAGTCGTCAAGCCGACCCATCCTAGTTCATCTGAGTCTTTGGGTCCGTCGGGCCCATTTTGGCCATCGGCTTTGCCTAGCCCGTTCGGTTCTTCGAGCCCGCCTGACCCTTTTAATTCTTTAGGCACGTTTGGGTCTTCAGGTCTGCTTGACCCGTTCGAGTCTTTGGGCCCGCCTAACCTTTTTTGGTCATCGGGCTCGCCTGGCCCGTTTGGGTCTTCAGGTCTGCCTGACCCGTTCTGGTCTTCGGGCTCACCTGACCCGTTTGGATCTTTGGAATTGCTTGACCCATTCGGGTCTTCGGGCCCGCCTGGCCCGTTCGGGTCCTCGGGCCCGCCTGGCTCATTTGGGTCATCGGGCTCGCCTGGCCCGTTTGGGTCTTCAGGTCTGCCTGACCCGTTCTGGTCTTCGGGCTCACCTGACCCGTTTGGATCTTTGGAATTGCTTGACCCATTCGGATCTTCGGGCCCGCCTGGCCCGTTCGGGTCCTCGGGCCCGCCTGGCTCATTTGGGTCTTCGGGCTTGTCTGACCCGTTTGAGTCTGCGGGTCCGCCTGACCCGTTCAGGTCTTTGCACCCACTTGGCTCGTTCGGGTCATCGAACTCACCCAAATTTTCAGGTTGTTGGACCCGATCGACTCGTCTGGTTTGTCGGGCCCACCTAGCCCATTCATATATTTAAGCCCGTCCAACCTCTTATGGTCGTCGGGCTCACCTGACCCTTCAGGGTCGTCGGTCCTGTCCGGTCCGTAGAGGTCGTCGAGTAAGGCCTGTCCGAGTCTGAATTTAGCATAATGCATCTCAACCTTTAGTCTAACCCAACTAAGAATTTAAACGTAAAATTTGAATTGAATTTTTTGGATTATCTATATTTAAAAATCTTAATTTATAGAATGTATATCTAATCCATAAAATATATAAAATATAAATTAGATTGAAATCCATATCCATTAAATGAATTTTAAATGGATTGGATTTTTAATAAAATAGATTTTAAATAGATCGAATCAGATTTTTTTGTTATTATACCACCAATGTCTTAAATAGTGTTTGGATAGAGAACTGTTTTGGAAATAAATAATGGGTTTGGAAGTGGATAAAAAATAATTCATTTTTATAAAATTATTGAAATTTTTTATGAAAATATTTTTGGATAAGAAATTTAAAATCTTAATAAGAATATGTATTAGATTACTTAAAATTAAAATATCTAAAATTTCATCTAAAAAAAAGTAAGACTTTAAAGTTGTTACTATCCTATTTTTTTCCTCTGTTCTTAATATTCACTCGTCAATTTTATTTTTGTTGGAGTTTTTTTTTTTCAAATATTTACCGCAAAAAAATCCTTCTCAATCGTTGTCGATGAAAAAACTACTGAAAAAATTCAATTAATAATATCATAAAATTAAATATAATTAATATTAGTATAAATAATTGTGGTTGATATTAAAAAAAAGTAATTTTAATCGACGATACTGAAGAATTTTTTTTGTTAATGTCAATTGAAAATTTTTGTATGAACTTTGAAAAAAAAATAGTATTAGTCAAGACTAACTAACTAAAAAATTACTAATATTAACATTTTGAAATTATTAATAATATATTAATATTTAAATAAATTTTTGCATTTCTTGATAAATAAAGTATTTTATTTGAACAAGAAAATTTTAAAAAAATTGAATTATGTATTTAGTTTTAGCAGCTTTCTTTGTCTGGGTCACTTACAGAGCAATAAAAGCAACTTCAATGGAATACCTATTATCTCCTCAAACCATGTTGTTGTTAGCTTCATTTCAATATCTTTTTCTCAACCTTCTACAATGTTCTACAGAGGGTACCTTCTTCTTCTTCCCCAATCAAGTTTCTGCCTTTTTTATTTTAAAATTTTAAGTTTAATTCTCTATTTTCTATTTTGTTCTTTACGAAATTTGAACTATTTTCGCTCTCCGAACAATTGGGAGTGAGAAAGATGAGAATTATTGGAATGGGATGTGGTGATGGAAATGAAAATATTGTTGCAGGTGGTAAGCTTTTCTTTATAGATCACGTGATTGGATCGTCTCCTCCTTTGTTTGTTTTTGCCTTAAAAATGTAACTTTTCCAGAATTCGAGAAAAAACAAATATCAACCAACGAAAGAAATCAAATCTTTGTAGCTCATGAACTATATTGCTATTCCTAACAAATAGTTATGAACATTTATTATTTTTTCTATCCACTTTTGCATACTAATCAATCTCAGAGGCGCATATAATAAGAAAACTCCCTTAACTTATATTAAAATAAATATGAAGAAAGAAAAAGAAAATAAACATAAAATCCGAATGTTCCATGTTTTTTCTAAAGATTTTTTTTTTAATTATGAATAATGAATTGTGTATTGTCCTGATAAATCTTTGTATAGATGTAATTATATTTTTAAAATTAAAAGAATTCAACTATATGTTAATGCTTTATGGAGGGCAACCTTCTAAGAAGATGACGAAGCAAACAAATACTTAAGTTATGTGATAATTATCTAACAATTAACTTAGTCACAAATTTGGACATAGATCTCCTAACTTTTGGATTCTTATTTAAAAATTATTACTCATTAATGTGAAACAATAATAATATATTGAAAAGTGAAGTTAGATAAACTGTTCTCAAATTTATATATATATATATGATATTATATTAACATATGAAGGTGATGATGTTTTAATATTATTAAATTAATATACAAAATAAATTTATATTTATTAAAATTAAAGTAAAACAAATGAAAGAAAATAAAAAAAAATAATTATTGTTGGATAGAAAAAAAAAAGAAGAAAAAATAGACCGTTTATAAAAGACATGTTAGAATAACAGTTAATTTTTAAAGTTTTAATAAATTATTATACTGTAAAAGATAAAATTGAAATTATAAAATATATCTTTTTATATTTAGTTATATATATATATATATATAAATTATTATATTATTTTACTTATAAATTTGTTTGACTGTTGGATGCATGTTATCATATTATTAAAATCAAGTGGAAACTGGTTAGCTTTTAAAATAGCAGGGTGTCAAAATATCAACTAGTTAATAATAATACTTTTTGTTATTTTTTATTTAATATTTTTGTTATTATTATTACTATTTTATTATATTATAATACATAATAATATAATTGATTATGTTTATATAACATAACTGATTATCATGTTAATTATAATTGATTATAGCGTATAAGCAAAGAAAACAAAGGGCAAAATTATAATATAATTATTTTCAGTCGGCTTTCATCTTATTTATGCTTATGTTTAAGGAAAGAACAAAAAGTTCTCACGCGCAATTCTAGACATGAATAACCGTAGCAAAGCATATTTTTAATGTTCGTACATTTTTATTGTTGCGAAAGGAAGTTGGGAATGCCGAGAAAGTGGTGAAGCAATGGTCGATGTAGACTTGTCGTGTCTCAAACGTGTGGCTAAAATAAATCACACTTCAAAAATGTTTTTTCTTATGACTCTAAAAGGTGTTCATTGGGGACACGATAACCGAGTTCACAATCTTAAAAAACAAAAAGTACCCTTTTTGAGTAGTGCAATTTGGGTGTTATGTTACTTGGGTTTGTCCAATTATTGTTAAGAAACAAAAAGTTAGTACTTTTAATCGAAAATAAATTATATGAAATACCTATTTTTTAGTTTTAATAGTTGCCTTTGTTGTCTTCCTGTAGTGAAAAAAAACTAATAACAAGTTAATTCAGTTTCTGTTCACGAAAACATTAAATATGGTGTGTTTTCTTTTTTCAAAAGAAAAGTGTAAGGAATCTTAAGATGGTAGCTTAAAAAGTTGGCGAGAAAGAGCAAAAAGCTTACACATAATAAAATAATAAATAATAGCGTTACGCTTGAAATTGGCGTAAACGTGTATGGCAAGTGATAGAGGAGCATTAAATTCGATGCTACCCTCGCCCTAATTGAACAGAGCAAATCCTCTGATACTGTTGTTTTCCTCAGGTTATCTCATTCATTCTCCTTTGTTTCTCATCTCATTCTCAACTCAACCATGTTAACATCATCTTCTTCATCCTCTTCCCAAACCCTCAGAATTGGCATAGTTGGATTCGGCACCTTTGGCCAATTTCTGGCCAAGACAATGATAAAACAAGGCCACTCTCTCTCTGCAACTTCTCGATCCGATTACTCCGACATCTGTCTCCAAATGGGCATTCACTTTTACAGGTAACTCAATACACATTTTTTTTTATGTTTTCTTCCAAAAACCTCACTCACTACTTAAGATTTCTATTTTCAACCACATATGTTTTATCCACAAAACCCAAATTAAAACCTTTCTCGGAGAAACCAAGTTCAATTTCATTCAGATTACATCAATATGTGCATACCATGCATGTGGTCTAGTTTGTACCACTACACCCATTTACCTCACCTTTCCCAGTGCGGCATTTGGATACACAAAAACCATTTTTATGTCGCATTTGTATGTTAAACATTAGTATTATTGTTGTTGTTGCAGGGATGTCAGCGATTTCCTTGCTGCTGACATAGATGTGATATTGTTGTGCACATCGATATTATCGCTATCCGAGGTTGTGGGGTCAATGCCACTCGCTTCCCTGAAGCGCCCAACACTGTTTGTTGATGTTCTTTCAGTGAAAGAACACCCGAGAGAACTTCTGCTACGAGAGTTGCCACTGCACTCAGACATTCTCTGTACTCACCCTATGTTTGGACCTGTCACCGGCAAGAATGGATGGAAAGGTCTCACTTTCATGTATGACAAAGTTCGGATAAGAAATGAAGATATCTGCTCTAGTTTCATCCAAATTTTTTCCAGTGAGGTAGGTTAATAGCATCAACAATACACATCAATGACCAAAGAAGAAAGAAAAAAACAGAGTGTGGAAGCTAAGTAACTTTAGACGGTGACTCTGCATCTGATAAATCAAGATATAAGATATATCTAACTATACTCCTACAAGCAAGGTTATATGTCCCCATCATGGAATAAAGTATCAATTCTCATAAACATGGTCATGGTCATTATTGAAAAATTAATGAGTAAACAACTCAATCTTCAATTCTCCCCAGTAGCTAGTATGAACAGAGTCGATATAAGTTTGGATCATCGTTGGGTGGTTTACAAATGAAGTCAAAAAAATCAGTTCTGAATCCTTGCATTTATTGTTTAGTGATCCATTTCCTTTTTTTTTTTATTACGCCAGGGTTGCAAGATGGTACAAATGACTTGTGAGGAACATGACAAAGCAGCTGCGAAGAGCCAATTTATTACACACACAATTGGCAGGTATGTAGCCTTTCACCAATCTTAATAAACCTTCGACAAACACATAAATTCTCACTGGATGAAACTCTTTTGTGGCTTCTTCATCAGAACATTGGCAGAAATGGATATTCAATCCACACCTATTGACACCAAGGGCTTTCAGGAACTTGTTAAATTGGTATGCTTGTTATATCATTTCCCCTAATTTCTCTAAAAGCTTTCCTTCGTTTTTTTTTACACTACTAGCCACAGTGTAATATGTGCTGTTATTTAACAAATTGAAATTACTTGCAGAAGGAGACGATGGTAGGAAATAGTTTTGATTTGTTCAGTGGATTATACGTGTATAACAGATTTGCCAGACAAGAGGTATGGAACTGCCAGCCAGATGCTTAAACATATATCAGGATTTATTTTTAAATCTTTATTAACTACTAACCAATCACTTCAAGATAGACTCACGGATTGCGAAAATTATGCAGCTGGAAAACCTTGAACGTGCCTTGCAAAAAGTCAAAGAAACGCTGGTTGAAAAGAAGAAAGAGGAGCAGGGTCAAGAAAAGATATGATTTTATTTATAATTTTATATGATAGAGATATATTCTCGAACAATCAAATTTCCTCTTGTTCCAGTCATAAATTATTCCCATTTCAGTTTTACAGTTACCAAAATGAAGTCAACTAATAAACCAAATACACTTGCATATGTTCGATCTTGCTATAAAAATGTTGGACGATCTTGTTCCCAGCATATACTGTGATTTCATGAAGCTAAAAAACAGATATTTAGTCCTCAATGTCACCATTTAACTCAAGTTTGTTTCATTTAATCAACTTCAACTCCCTTAATTTTAAGCCAGATCTTAACTACCACTTCCTTTCCAAATAAACCAATCAGAACATTCTCTGGGGTCTTGACATGAGCTTTCTGGTATCCTAATCAATCTATCCGCAAAGTGTGTATTCCCTGTTGGATTGTACAGAAATAATCTAAGCCAAAGGTTACTGCAAAGATATAGAAAAGTTCACTGCCCCGTTATAAATTGATAGCGTAAAGGTGTACAAACGTCAAACTCTATGAGAAAGTTCAAAACAAGTGCTCCTGATTTTTTATACCATATTAACAAGACTTACCAAGACATAAATACCTTTAGCAAAGAGTAGGTAACAACTTGTATTGGTTTCGATTTGCGTCACTTTTATCTATTCCACTTGTTACATTTATAAAGAAAAATATTATATTCACCAATCTGTGAAATGGGAAATATCAAAACGTATACAAGTGAGCTGTCCAAGGAATTGTACAGAAGCTAATTAACAAGAGACAGCAAGAGATTATGATGAAAACAATAACCTATTCCTCTGTGCCTACATTACCAGCTTTTCAAGAATAATACAAATTACCAAGAAAAAAAATGTCGCAACGTATCGTCACCTCATTTATTTTTCTATCTCATCAATGGTGGCTTCTTCTGCTTCGTTGCATAAAATTGCAGCACTATTCGGAGAATCTGAGGTTGGCGACTCTGTCTTTCTAACTTGCAGGCCAGTAAAGCGCGCTAGGTCAATCCATTGCTGCAGCAATTCATGAAAACATCAAATTTGAAAACTCCAGTACAGATTTAGACATTAATGTACAGATGAATATTTCACATAAAAATGAATTATACTCCAGTGGTTTCGAAGCTAAGCCAGTTCAAATTATGGCACTTTAGAAAACCAAAGATGTCATTGTTTATTTTTTTTCTGTATTTTGGTATTTCACTAACTATAGTCAAAGAGCAATATTGGTCATTCACTAACTTCAGAAAAACAAACGACTTATATTTCCGCGAAATTAAGAATATTAAATGACTTTATAAATAATACTTGAATTTAGGAAGTCTAGTTTTCAATCATAAATAAATGAAATCCGCTAACAGACGAGGTTGGGAACATTAAGCATTTGAAAGTGAACAAAAGCAGATTAAAGATAGGAAAACAGACAGACCTGGGTTCCCCAATAGGAATTGACAGTCCGTGCTACAAAAGAAAGCATATTTACAAAGAATGTCTGGGAAGCAAACTGTTCAGAAATCCGATGCTCCACTAACCCAGCAATTACCTGCCAAAAAAATATTATAATTTCCGTACTAATGCAGAACAGATTAGATTTTAAATGGATAGGTATATATAGAATATATAATATAACCAAGGATGTAGCCTCAGATGAATTAGAGAAAATTACAAAATCATATTATATATATATGGGTATTTAGTAATATAGTATTTGGTTGGAAAATAAAGGAGGGGAAGGAAGGCAAAGATTTTATAATACTTTCTTTTTTTGGTTTGAAGATTTGGATGAATAGAGAAGAGAATAAAGGGGAGGAAAAATCCCTAATTTACATTCGGAGAATTTGGAGAGAGGAGAAAGTTTTACACTAATTGGAGTAACTATCCTTCATTTTCTACAGAAAATGGGTTCAATCTTGCATTTGTCACATATCAATAATAACCAAAATTTTATACAGCGACAAGTCCACTACATACCTGATAACGGAGATTTGCAGAAATTCCAAGAAAGCAAGCATATATTACAGCTGTTTTGAGTACTGGTGACCTTATAATCTGTTGTTCAGTGACAACGGCTGGATTAAGGAATTTACGGATTCCGTATAGAGAATTTGATGAAGCCACGGCTCCAATGCTTGAAATAAATCCAACACTAGCAAGTTTTAGCCCACCAAATACAACTGATGCAATTCTATGATTGAGGTTCCAGTTTGTCCCTGCCAGATTCTTTTGAAATGCATTGTCCGGGATGGAACCTAGAAGTCCCATTAGAGAACCAATGTTGTCAGGTGCTTTCATCTCATCAGCATATGAAAGGAATGACAAAGTTGGTGCAGGAAGCCACACTGTAAAAAAATCAACTACTGATCCTCTGACAGTGTCTGTAATAACGTAGTCAAGCTCTTGGAAAAAATTATCTTTTCGCTTTTCATATTGCGCCAACAATGTAGTTGTTATTGATATGGCTTCTTCTATGGCTAATCTGTGCAAGAATTTGGGATCTGCCAACAATCTTTCCCTGAAACCCTATATAAAGAAGAACCGGATGAAGGGGTAGGAATATGAAGGTAACAAAGTGATGAAATTTTCTCATGATTAAAAGCAGAGTATTTTTCGAATAAAAAATTTACCTGGAAACGGTGAGTGAGTTCTGAAATCAGAGGATACTGCTCTAGATCAAAGAAGTTCTGCAAAACCTCTGGAGATACTAAACCAAGATCAATTCCCTTTTGAAGATCCTAAAATCAAAACGAAAATACAACCCTTCACAATGACAACCAATATTCGCATACCCTATTTAATGTTAAATCAAAGAAAAGTAAACAGATGCATAGAAAAAATAACTGCATGTAGTAGCACACCAACAATCAAAGAATCAAACGCAAGTATGCAACTAATGCAAATTTAGTATCATCAGTGACTGTTCAATTATTCTCCAAAAACCTTGGAACCCATGTATGCCAAGATATACACCAGGGTTACTTTATTTTAAGGGTAAGAAAACAGAAATAACGACTTCATTATCACAATTAACCCATTGGAAAAGTTTTGAAGTCCTTAAATCATCGTATATTGTTGCGCAAAGAATCTAACCTCAAAAGGAATATGAATTTAATGGAAGAGTAAGATAGCACAGAGAAAGAGCTACAAAATGATAAACGTTAAATTGAAATCCCCCGCACAGTTGGTTGAGCTGCATAGTTGGTGTAAATTGAAACAATGCAAAACAGAGATATCAATTAAAGGGACTAGGGACCCTTTTTGCATATTTCATATGAAGTTGAAACTATTTTATTTGGCAACAATTATAAAAAGTGCTTATAATTTTGACTTTTTTTCAGCTCCTACTCAAAGTAGCTTCTAAAAATCAATAGATATGTTTAGAAGTGATTTTCATGGAAAAATTTGAAACAAACAGGCTCTAAAATGCTCATCAAATACCAAAGTTATATTACATACAAAAAATAAAATAAAATTTAATAGGTATAGACACAAGACTCCTAGTAAAAGCAAAATCTCTTGTTTGTATCACCTAAATGGACAATGAGAGGAAATAATAAAGGGCCAAAACTAGGAAGGAGAGGATCTACAGAGCAAGAAAAGTAATAATCAAGCAAACTAGTGACTGTAAATGCTAGCTAACCTGTGGTAGGGCATCTCGCCTCCGCCCAGCAGCATTCATTACGCGAGCAATCTCAGCACGATCAAAGCAATTTCTACTACAGGGTCTGGCAGCAGAATACCACAAAAAATCAGCCACAGGAACTTCTCCTTCTCTGCGAATGAATTGTCTTTCAGGGTCAAGTAATATAACTACTTGGTTTTTCTTTTGTATTTTTCCTGAAATTCTAGCTGGCACCCCGGTTCCTCTAGATCCATACGTAACATGGCTTGCACCAGTCACAACAATTAACATACCAGTGGACCCTCCATCAAGCACATTTTGTAAGATAACCTGGGACATACAATACTCATCAACTACTTTAGCCTGTGCCGAAAGGTATGAGCTCGGACCAAAAGGAATAGACAGATTTTGAGTACTATCGACTGAAGGTCTACGTGAGATAGAAGTAAAGCCCGATACAAAGCCCGAACCAGCTGGAGGAGCATAAAGTTTACGTTCAGCCTTTGTAAGCCCACGAATTCCTTCTGCTTGGACAGTTCTTAAGATCTGTTAATGACAAAAATGATCAAACCATAATTATCATCTTTATAAGTCTTGAGTCTAGACCTAGCAATACAAGAAATGAGCCTAATCCTACAGGGTAGAGTTGGTTAGATGAATCAATTGAAACCTTTCAGCTCTATCAAAAACCAAATTTTAAGTAAAACATCTAATGAAAAATCGATTTAATGCTCCTAAAGTTTTCTCAGGTCGTCCCCTATCAACAGATTATCTTCCCTTAATGACCAAACTATCTAAGGAAACTTTCCATAATCGTCATTTTTTTAAAATAAAGTGTTCATTTGACCTTTTGTTTAATATGGGAACTTGAAGATTAGGAGCTTTTCAGGGCTTGTCTTTTATACATTAAATATTTATAGTCCTAATGCAAGTAAAATCGTTACAGCTTCCATTTTACTAAATATCTGCTCCTACCTTTTCAACTTGTTGTAAATCAATTTGACATGCACGTTGATTATCTAACATTTGCCAATTTCTCCTAATTAGCCACAACCATAATTTTCAGAGACAAAATAAATATTTGAAAGATTATCATGAGTTTGGGAAACAAAATTGACGTACCTTCAGCGGAGTACCACAAGCGACTAGACGGATTCCATTTTCACGACAGTAGTTCAGAATAGGTTCATACTCCTGCCATCTTTGAAGTGGCCAATGCAACGTATAAGACTTCAAGGTGTCTCCATCTATCCTGCCATGAAAGTTGAATTTTAGTACAAACAATGCAGAATCACGGAAAGCAGTCTGACAAAAGAAGCAGAGATCAACAGAAATATAGTGAGCCAGGAAAGAGAGAGGCAGACAGAAATCTTTAACCAACAAAAAAGTACTTTTCAATCATTAACAACAATGGAAAACTTCTTAATTCAGGTAACAAGACATTCTGAAAAACAAATAAGAGCATAGCAAACATCACTAATGAAACAATTTTAAAGTCGACATGTCATTGGAGCATACCATACCTCTAATTCCATGGATTAATATTCACTTTAACAGGAAAACATTCAGATTCACATAACTAGAAGATTCTTCCTCAAGTCAACAATTGTAATAATAACAACAAAGCACCCCCAATTTACATGTTCGTAATCAACTCCATGCTGTTTGCTCCACTCAATATCTCGTTTATTTAACTTCTTCCAAAAGAATGGAATTCACGAGTAGATTTTAGCTCAGAGGACAAATTAATTCATTTTGCCTTCTTATTTTCTGATCCTATAACTACTCACTGAAAAGTTAATCCACACAGGACTCACGCAAGAATCTAAACATTAATCACAAATTCAAAGGCATTATTACTTCTTCTCCATATACTGGTTGAGCGGTTCCTGAAGATTAGAGGGAAAAGCTTCCAGCGCAAGAGACAGTTTTTTTTCCTTCTCCGAACAGCGCCTATGCAAATTTTTCACAATCTCAAGCTCCAACTCCCTATCGTCTCGAACCGGAACCTGTTCCGCTTCCCCCAAATACACCACTCGCGCATTCATCAACTTCTCCCACACCTTCCCTTTCTCTTTCCCTATCGCCAACGGTTCCCCTATCACCGCCGCGTCGTAAATCCTCGACGTTATCACTTCCTCCTCCTCCTTCTTTTTCGCCTCCTCCAGCTTCGGCGCTGTCGGAGCCAATTCCGCCGCCTTCTCCTCCGCCCTCGCTGCCGCCGATAACAGAACCGACGCGCCGGCAGCCAGGAACGGTACCATCAGCACGCCGCGCCGGCTGCTCCGAGGTTGACTATAATCGCCACCGGAGCCGCTCGGATTAGAAGCCGCAGCGACGCGTGTGGAGTGGCGAACGGACAGGTGGACGCGGCGGAGTTTCGCAGTCCAGATGCGACGGAATTCATTGGCGGCGGCGGCGGCGGCGGCATGGAGAGATTCCGCCGGGGCGGCACGTGAGGAAGCGGTGGCGCGAAAGAAAGGCACGTGCGGGAGTGGAGTAGCGAAAGAAGAAGCCTGAGTGTGTGGCTTCATTTGCTTTCAGTTGGGGCCTTCTCACCAACCGCAAGGTTTAAACTTTGTCACTTCACTTTTTCATTCTGCCACCACAACAACGCCACACCATGCATTACAACAAAAGGATTCGTTTATTTTCAGCCTTTCAATATTGCATAATCATTAGTATTGTATTTATTTTCGAAAAACTTTTTTCTTAATATATATATATATATATATATATATATATATATATATATATATATATGTGTGTGTGTGTGTGTGTATAATTCTAACTGACACATATTTTGACAATAGAAATTTTGATTTTGATCTGCTAGCCTTTTTTTACAGAAAAGTTAAACATACATTCCGCAAGATATTAATTATTATTTACTTAATTTTGTTTAAATATAAGTTTGCAAATTTTACTCTTTATTTAATCAATTTTACATCTAACTTTATAGATTTTAATAAAATATAATATATATATATATATATATTAAAAGAGTACGCTAAAAACTATATTTGTTTCCCCTCATTAAAAATTCTAGGTTTGAAAAATGAAAATTAGTGAAACTATTAAAATCTTAGAAAACATTGGAATATACTTTTTATATGTCTAATATTGAGTTCGTAATTTTGGTGGTGGTAAAAAATTGAGAGTTATATTGTTTGATTTTATAATTGAGATTATGACGTGAACTATAAATGGAAAGCCTCAGATTTGAATGTCTACGTGAAGCACCGGTGTCCACACGTGAAAATTGGAGTTATCCGTTCCCCAATACCAATCTTCCACTGTTTTGGAATTTTGTTTGAAGATAAAATCGATCAGAGTCAGATGTGTATCAGCACAATTCTGAAATGGTGGCTGAAAACAATACTTCAAAGTTGAAACCCAGGTGACGTGTCATTGTATGGATTTGTATTGAATATTGACAAACAATAAGGGGCAGAAATCAAAATAAAAACTGACAAATTCTAGTTCAAGTATACAATTACAACGTCTACAAGTTAGAACAGACTCACTCCTTCATATATGAATTACTATATTTCTAAATGTAAGTAATATCTTATTTATTATAATTAAGTAATCACTTAATCACATTCCTCAATGTTTCGTCTATGTCATCAACATTTTTAAATTCGACTGAAATTTCAAAAGAAAATTAAAATATATAAAGATAAATACACATAATTATCAGTATTATAATCTATTTTAAAAAAATAAAAAGTGTAATAGTAAACGTCGTTGTCGGTGAATTCTGTTTCATTTTATAAAACAAGGTTAAACTGTAAAATTAGAGATGAAAATGTGAAATGGATTATTTAAATCAATGTTTAGAATCCAATACCAATTAGGATTCGATAAATTTAAACGATAGGTTATCTTTTATTGTCTAAAATTTATTATCAACCTCTTCAACTTTCAACACTCATAAATATAGTTGGTGAATTATACCTAAGTAGACTAAGCAAAGGTAAGTACATAGCCAAGACCGCCTAGACATGGTCCCACGAATAAAATCAATAAATTGATAACCATTCAAGTAGAATATAATGGTCCAAGCCGCCCACCGTAAAGAATTGTGTGTAATAAATAGGTAACGTTTAACTTAGAATATCACAAATAAGGTCCCTAATACCAACATACATTAACCCAAGGCCTGGACTAAGCCCAGACCCATCTAGAATCCAAACACTGGCCCAGTCCATAAGGATGACAGACATAATTAATAATCCTATAAATACACGTGGACTCCAACAATTAAGAGGTACTTTTTTATTAATTTTTTAACCCAAGATTTGATTTTGAGAGACTTTTTTGCTGACTTGATTGTCGGAGTCCTCTCTCCAAATAAACCCTAAGGGTCCAGACCGTATATGCTAGCATATATGATTAAGGTTTGTATGTTGTTTTAATTTTAATTTTGTCGCCCAAAATTTTGGTATTGCTCATTTTCATTTCTAATATCTTTTAGAATAATTATTCCAGTACCATAAAGAACTTCTTGGCAATTATATATCCAAAGATATTTTTTAACATAATTATAATCTCTTCAAAATACATTTTCCACCCACGAGTTAATATGTAACCTACTTCTTTATTTCATGATTTATTACCACATCTGGTAAGAGCTGAACCAATCAGAAAATCTATAGATTAAATTTAATTAAAGAAAATATAATATAAAATAAGATTATTCCTCCCTTTAAATCAATCAAGTCCAGTACACAAATACTCTACTAATAAACATTGAGTGGTATTTTTTCTTGTAGATAAATATTAATTGTCACATTTTGTTATTGGAAGAAATTGAACTCAACCTTTCTCACATTTTCTAAATTTTCTAAACTCTTTAAGCCAACTTTATAATTTTCAAGTATTAATATAACTCCCGAGTATTAATGTGGAGAATTGAATCCACAGCCTCTCCTTCCTTCTTCGTTCTAACTTTAACCATACATAGGAAGAATGTTATTGGTAGGTCTTGGATGCTAACCATTACCTTGATCAATAATCTCAACATAACCAATCTCGTAGAAAACGAGTTTCGGTTACTGTTTGGTCAGAATTTTGCTGTGGATGCTACATTTCTATTTATCGCACTACGGTATTTCTATTTCTGGTCCAGAATCTCAAAAAAAGTTCTGCGCAATTATTTCGGGAGAAACTAAACAATAAGTAGCTAGCGATCAAACTCCAGCAACTAAGATACATAAAGAAGGTCGTCTCAGAATACATTCATTCCAGTACAATTTAAGCAATTGATATACAAAGTATGATTTTCAATTATTCGTAACCTATTAAAAACTTTTTCCAATATGCGAATAGCTCCCTAATTAAAAAAAAAAATGCCTCATGATTGATCGGAACAACAGGAAAAGGCTAGCTCACTTGATGTCATGAAAAGATGGCAAGACAGCAATAAGGGGGTCTCCGTAACCAACAGGCTCTGTAAATCACAAATAAAAACAGTAAGAAATTCATCACAGATATGGATGAGAGTGTAAGTAGCAAAAATAAGTTTAAATATGGATAATTTGGCTGTGCATTGACAGCTATCTCTAGATATTGCGAAACAACAGACTAGGCCATCAATAAATCACAAAAAACTATACATAGCAGAAATCAAGACCGTCAAGAGCTAAACAACGTTTTTCCATTCGGTCAGTAGTCAACACTAACTAGATAACATATGAAGAAAACTAACAGCACAACTAGCTACACACTGTAAATGACAATGAATTAAAGTAACCTATCAGGAACATCCCTGGGACGGATAGAAAAATTATACAAGATTCGAGATTTCCACAGTTTGGTGTGATAATTAAATAAGAGTATCTTCAACCTTGTTTACATTAAAATTATTGATTACACAAGATATAAAACAATATATAAAATTAAAATTAATATAACTAATAATTTTTAACCAATTAAAAAAATGCAAACACAAATGCACTATTAGATTTATGTTATGTTTCCGCTAGTAACTATAATATTTATATTGAATAAATTAGTAAATTATTTATTATTTAAAAGTAGGTGTAGATATGAACCAATGATTTTTAAAACCAAAAAACTTCTTTTTTTGAACCTGTTATTAATATTAATAATTATATATTTAATAATATGTATTATATATAAAATTATTATGCAAACAGGCCAGCTTGGTAGGTTTCTTTTGAAGCCTAAAAGCTTAGGCCAGGCAACCATGTCAAAGGCCCCTGACAGGTTGCCTAGCCTATCTTCATCCCTACATATGGGTTAGAAAATGGTTATCTTCATCCCTACATATGGGTTAGAAAATGGTTAGTACTAAATACTTGTTTGGACAAACTTCTCCATAAACACTTCTACAAAAACAATAGAAAATGAAATAATCTTCTCCATAAGCTAAAACTAACTTATGCACAAAATTAATAAAAAAAGAATTAACTTATGCATCAACTAATTTTAATTTATCCAAAAGCTAATTTCAACTTTCCTTCCTATTTTTCTCTTCCATAAGTATTCATGGAGAAGTTTATCTAAACATACCCTAACTGTCCAAATTGGTTAACTTCCATTAGTGACATGTCAATAAATCTATGCATTTTTTTTAAAATAGGGTCATAGACATCTTTATACCTCCATCATCAACAACTAGCTTCAACACTACTCCAGCCACATCAGTCTGCAAGATTTCAAAAATAAGACTAGTTAGAAATAGTAAATATTAAGAAACCACAATTACAAAAACTGAGAGATCACCTTAACCGGAAGTCCAGTGCCAAACTGGTCCAAATAACCGATGATTTGCCCTTCTGTGACTAAATCTCCCTAAAATTCAATTAGGAAATAAATAAATTGAAAATCATTATAGTCAGGCCAATAAAAGTGAGGTTCTCAAGCAACTTTATGAAGTAACTGTACCATACAAAGTATACCAATAACAATGAGTGAGTACCAAAGAATATTTATTTGTCTCTGAGACTATCACTGTTGATTATAATCAGTTTTTTTTTTTTCGTTTTAAGTTCTTTTAGTAAAAGACTTTACACTTATTCCGAAAGCAAACATATGCATGTTAACAAGGTCACATAGGGAGACTAAGCTGATACATAGTCTCCAACTATTATGTCTGCAGTATTACGTGGGGCAGCTCACAGCAGCTGGGCCCCTAAAGCAGAAACAACCAGTTTCACCCCTGCAAATCTTATTGACCAACAAACACATGTGCCAAAATTCAATGGTGGAGTTTACGATGAGAAAGCTCGACGCAGTATCATGTGATCTAGCTCATAACAAATTGATGAATATTGACAAGCACGTCAGACGCACCTCTTTACAGATAGGAGGTTGTCTCTTGCCTTTCACTGTTCTACCTCTTCGGAAGAAGCCAACCTAAGGAGAAACAAAGATCAGTGATAGCAAACTCTACATAGCTCAAGCCAAATATAACTAGTGAAGGCAGAAGTTAAAACATAAATTATTGATGAATGACATACCGTGGGAGATGGTACTAAGACATAAGTGGTGGTACCAGAAGCCTCCAATGCTGCCAATCTTGGTGATTTCTCTCTGAAAGAATCTATAAATGGATTTTTCTTTTCTGGAGATGATTTTGGAGGTGATGGTGGCAGGGTACCAGGTGCTGATTCATCCATAGGTTTAGATGGAATAGGCGGAGGAGTCGTTGGTGAAATGTTAGACAAAGGAACCGTTGTTGCTCCAATGTTTCGCTTAATATGCATTTCAAAATCTCCAACCTATAACAATACTAGTCAACTAAGGTCGTGTACAAGGTCATCCAGCTAAAAGCATGCTTCTTTTGATGAACCACACAGATATAACAGACAGCGTTGTATAAAAATAAAGCTGACATGATACAAATTTTTAATCAAATTTGAACTGCAAAAAAATAATTGTAACGAGATAGGACATTAGGCACAAAGGCACCACAATCTCAAGTTGCAATTACAACATGCTACAAATTTTGGTAGAAAAAAAAAACATTAATATCATTACCTCATTTTCTATAAGCGTGATATCTTGAGTAAATTAAGAGCATCCTTAGACAGAAGTTTCAACACACAGTATATGACAGAGCTATAGACATACCCATCCAGCCACTGATTTCAGTGTGTGAATAATTGCAAATAAACAAACCATATAACATTCACGGAAGTTTTCTTTTTCAACCTTACTATTAATTTATAATATCGCACTTCCAATTTTACAAAAGGATAAACAAGACGGAAGAAGATCACCTTTACTTTCAGTTCAGCAATTTCAGTCTCATCACACACCTCTAATACCAAAGCCTGATCATAAGCAAACAAGACATAGCAAGTGATTTTATCAGATTCACATTCAAACAGGAAAATAAATAGTGCAATTATGCAGTCTTGGATAAAAGCCAATATACTAGCGCTAATTCCCACCAAAATTATCATTTTTCACTAATGAAAATATGCTTGGCTGGTAAATAAGGACAGAATAGCTATAGACCTCAAATCCATTAGGAAAAGTAGTAGCTTGCAAAGGCTTTTTCTCCAACGAGCCTTGTGGAGTACTATCTGAAGAAGCTGCAACATCTTCAATAATTGCAAGGTCAAGGAACTTGAATATAAATAAAAAAAATAGTAAAAGGGAAGCTATTCTAATAGCCAACTACAACACAGTTATATA
>Ga0209589_1003244_pt1 | contig 28519 bp, 9 predicted proteins | sample CowpeawhiteBW_FD_187525 | JGI IMG/M metagenome (GOLD analysis project Ga0209589, IMG submission 187525) | Root nodule microbial communities of legume samples collected from California USA - Cow pea white BW (SPAdes) (version 2) | ecosystem: Host-associated > Plants > Roots > Nodule | place: USA...
ATTGAACCAAAAATTTAAATTGGGGTACTAAATTGAAAACAACTATTACACTGCCACGTGTCATGCTTGTAAGCTGCCACGTGGCATGATGATAAACTGACACGTGGCAGTTTTTTAAATTTTTTGAGAAAAAAAATTATTTTTTTGAAAAAAAAATTTAATTTTTTGAAAAAAAAAATTAATTTTTTGAAAAAAAAAATTAATTTTTTGAAAAAAAAAATTAAAAAAAAATAAAAATTTCATGGCTTGACACGTGTCCTGTACGGACACGGTGTTAACTCCAACTTAAAGGAGAGGACCAAATTGAACCTCTTTAGAAAATTGAGGTACCAAATTGAACATTCCTAAAGTTCGGGTACCACATTGAACTTTCCGAAAAAGTTTGGGTACCAAATATGTATTTATACCTATATTCTACAATATTCTCCATATCATCAACTATAAATTCATGATGACAAATATCCACATATAGCATACTAAAGTGCAAATTAATAAAACTCCACTTAGGGCAAAAAGTTTACCATCACTCCTTCTTTCCTCTTTATTATTTCCACTCATATTAATAGTAAGTTACCACGTGCATACCTTTCAACAACAAAACCAAGAAAAATGTTTTAAGTCGTTAGAAGATATCTGTCTTCCCATTCTCTCACTTGCCTCCTCTTTCTTTAACTGTTAGCTCTTTTCGTTAGAATAAAATTAGTTATTATATTTATTTGAAAATAAATATTTTTATTTTAAATTATAAATATTTTCTTTTCTTTTAAATATACTTAAAATAAAGGTTAAAATACCTTTTTGGTCCCAATTTTCGTCAAGTTTTTTGAAACAAGTCCTAATTTTGGTTTTGTGTTCAAATAGGTCCCAATTTTCGTCAATTTTGTTCAATTGGGTCCTTTTTTGCTAACACCGTTTAAATCATTAACGGCCATGAACAGTGACTGCCACGTGTCACTTCGTGGTTTTTTTGAATTTTTTTTATTTTTATTTTTATTTTTTTTAATTTTTTTTAAAAAATTTTTTTTAATTTTTTTTAAATATACACGTGTCAACCCAGGAGTGTGCCACGTGTCACTTTGTGGTTTTTTTTTGAATTTTTTTGAATTTTTTTTAAAAAAATTTTTAAATTTTTTTTAAATGTCCACGTGTCAACCCAGTAGCGTGCCACGTGTCAAAGTCAATGTTCTAAATTCAATTTAGTTCCTATATTTGTTATTTTTGTTCAATTAGGTCCAAATTTTTGTTAACATTAACCAATTTGGTCCCTCTCCAAATTAAAACCAAATTTAATTTTTATATTAAAATTCATATTTTTTATTAAATATCTTTATTTAATATATTAAAATTCACATCATTATAACTTTGATATAAAAATTAAATTTGGTCACATCTTCTATAGGGACCAAATTGGTTAATCTTAACAAAAATTAGGACCTAATTGAACAAAAATAACAAATATAGGGACCAAATTGAATATAGAATGTTAACTTTGACACGTAGCACACTACTAGATTGACACGTGGACATTTAAAAAAAAATTCAAAAAAATAAAATAAAATAAAAAATAAAAAATTCAAAAAAACCACAAAGTGACACGTGGTACATTCCTGGGTTGACATGTGTATATTTAAAAAAAAATTTTAAAAAAAATTTAAAAAAAATAAAAATAAAAATAAAAAAAATTCAAAAAAACCACGAAGTGACACGTGGCAGTCACTGTTCATGGTCGTTAATGATTTAAACGGTGTTAGCAAAAAAGGACCCAATTGAACAAAATTGACGAAAATTAGGACCTATTTGAACACAAAACCAAAATTAGGACTTATTTTAAAAAACTTGACGAAAATTGGGACCAAAAAGGTATTTTAACCAAAATAAAACCATTATTTTTTTTCTTTAATTTGTATGAATTTGTTTTTTTGTTGTTGTTAAAAATAAAAAAAGAAAAAAACTTGATTTGCGGAAGAATCTGATTAGTTCTTGGAGCATTAGATTTTGACATGGCAACCATAGTGGCAGTGGCGTGAATAGAGGGTAACCCTAATGGCAAAAGAAAAGAAAAGATTGTGTGTGGGTGACAGAGAGAGAGTGATGGGTGAGAAAGATTGACAGTGACATGAACGCACTGAGTACTGTTACACTATGGTCACTCACCGGGAGGGAGGAGCAATGCAGGAACCCAAATGAAAGAAGAAAAAAAAAAAGTTTTGAATGGAATCAATGCTGCAAATTATAGCTAGAAATACAGTTCAGTACAGGGGCCTGTGGATAGTAGGCTTTCTGTTGGGTTGTTTCTGACGTTATTCTATTGTGTGACCTTACTGCAATTAAGACCTACACTTGTGCACTTTATTACCGATTGTTCCTTTTGCTGTCTTTTCTTTTTATGGTTCATTTTACTTTTCTTCCTTCCTCCAATACACCATCAAAATATTCAATCAATCCTTTCACTAACTATAATATATTTCTCATTCTCTTCAATCTGTACAAAAGATTTTCAATTTATTCTCTTTCTGAATTTTCTCTCTTTTCTGAATAATTATCTTATCTCTCCTACACCAAAATTAAAGTCCATAAATGTGTGCGCACAGATGCATCGAAGAGTAAAAGAAAAAGGTGGTTTTTACTTAGATTAATGGAGGGAGAAGATTGTGATGTGTGTGTAGGTGAGAAATAGGGTGGGTATGTGTTGTTGTAGGTTGAAGAAAGGGAATATAAAGAAGAAATTTCACAGAAAGGAAGATTGGACAATCTTTCAGTCATCTTGACCATTCATTTGCTTAGTGACACTAAAGCGTCTAAAGATGTGGGGTCTAATTCAGATGCAAATGCAAGATGCTCTTCTGTTTATTCACATCATAATAAAATAAACATCAAAAACAATACAGCCTTAAAAAAAATCCTAACAATACCCAAAGACATCGCATAATTTTTTAGGAAGTGCGAAATTTGTCTCAAGACATGTAACTTGAAAATGTTGTGGACTTAGCTAAAAGGGAGACGTACAACACCAAAACTCACAATGTGTGTTCTATCTTTTATGTTCTTTCTGTTAAACCAAAATTCCGTCATTTGTGTCTTTAACTTTTCCTTTTAAAATGGGATTCATAGTATACAGTTTTATCGACATCGATTTATTATATTTATTATTATATTATTATATAAAATTTTCTCATTTTGATGTACATATATTTTTTTATTCTTTGAATTTTTTATATTAAAATAATTATTTTTGTCATTCTTTTAGTAATCACTCTTTAAAATCTATATTTTTTTACTTGAATGTTTTTTTAAATTTAACTAATTTTTAAATTAAAATAATTATTTTTAATAAAATTGTAAAAATTACTTATATTTATTTTTATAATTATAATAATAATAATTTATTATTTTTATTATCATAAAAATAAATTGACAAGTGTGTCGCATATAATTTCATTTGTAATAATAAAATAATTACTCATACATATTCTCTAACTAGGAAATAAGTCGTTTGAGAGTGCTTCTTGTTATAGTAAGGTAAATATATTATTAGCTTATTTATCTAATTTATAAACAAATTTAATCAATAGAGAAGTGTTTGCAAACTAAATCTATAACACATATGGGATAGAAGTTTATTTAACTGCTTTAAATAAATAATTATAATTTGTTTAATTTTTGTTAAATGTTTGGTAAAGTCAATAATTATGTTTTAATTTATTCGATTGATACAAAAATAATTGATAAATAATTCATTATGTTTGTAATTTGTAACTTAATTAATTTCATTTCATTACTATCCCTTGTATTGTAATAAATTTTTTTATTAACTTTAATCTTTTTTATCTATTATCAACTATTTCAATTTTATAAAGATAATTAGTTGTTGTACTATTTTTCATTTTTTATTTGGTTATATTAGTCATTTTGTTGTATTTATTAAATTAAATTATTGTCATATAAAGTTTATATGCTTTTTTTATTATAAGTAATTTTCATATAACATCATGTAAGGCAACATTTGTCACTTTAATTTTTTATGTTGAATATTTCTTAATTTAAAATTTTTTAAATGTAATCTGATAAATACTAAAAAATGTATAATACTTGTCTATAAAATTAAAATAATTTGCAATAAGTAAAACAAAATTAAAATAAACAAAACAATGTATTTAAATATAAATGACAATAATTAAATAAATAAAATAATTAACGACAAGTTAATTGAAATCGCTTACGGTTTATAACATCGAAGCTCATAAACTAAATTATTTAAAAATATTTATCAAACATTTTTGCATTAATCAAATTAATTTATGAGCTATAACTAGTTTATTAGTATACTAAATATACTTTAATAATTTATCGTTTGAAGTTAATTTGTTCATAATCTTATCAAAATATACCAGGGTTGGCATCTAAAACTATCAGTTATGGATAGAAGAAAAACTATAACTTTTGAAGAAAAGAAAATGAAACCAGACTGTTTTATTTATAAAAATATATCGAGTTATATTTATGGGGTAATCTATATATTGTTTGAAAGTTAAAAAGAAAACTTACAACTCCCAAGTTGGATCTTCCCAAGACAAAGATCGACCTTTTTTGTGGTGAAAAAGAAAAATTAAAACTGCTTTATTTATAAATCACACAAACTCTTTTAATCTTTCTTTTCAAACCAGATTGTACAAAGTACTTTATTTATAAATCACAAACAATTTTATGCTTTGTTAATTTTGAGAAAATTGATCTAAGAAAGAAGAAGGGAAGAAGGAGATAATAAATCGTATTGGATTAAAGAGTGAAGAGTTTGTTGTTTTTTCTTTTAAGAAATTTGAAAATGAGAGTGAGTGAATATATAAACGAAGTTTGTGATTGATTCAAATGATATAATAGATAAAAATTAAAATTTTAATAAATTAAAATGTAAGATTATAATTTTGTTCCTGTAGTTAACATTAATATATTACTATTATTATTATTATTAAAATGTTTATTATTATTTAAAAATACTTATTATTATAAAAATATAGAATCAGATCCATCAAAATTGGGATTGGATCCATTCAAAGGCCAAAAAATTGAAATCCATCAAAATTGGAATCAAGTTCATTCAAAGACCAAAAATTGTGGAATCAATCATCCTAAGTTGGGATCGGTTCCAAACATGAACAAAAGTTGAAGAAAAATTGAGGGTACAAAGATAATTTAACAACAATTACTTTTAAATTATCTCAATTCAGTCAAGATTGAAAAATCACCCTATCCCACTCTTCCTCTCCTTCTTTAACCCTCAATTTTGTTATACTCAACACGATTTTTCCTTTCAAATCATTGCATGCCATTTCCTTCCAATAATACTATTGGTACAAGTAAACATAGCCTTAATATTCTCTCATATAGAAGTTTTATATTGTCTTTGGCAAAGCACCGTAATGATACAATTATTTTTTTAAATTATCGAACAAATGCAAGTTTTTTTTGAAAAAATAAAATAAATTTATCTTTAGTGAAACCAATTTAACACGACTTTGACTTAATAAAATTAAGTCATGTCAAACTAATACAAGTTTAATTAAAATTTTAAAAGAAATTACAACGTATAAAATAATATCAAATAGGTACAAGTTCAGTCTATAACACAATACACTAAAGTTAAACTAGATTCACACAACTTTCAATAAAATTAAAAGAAAAAAGTTACAAGTCGTATCAAACCACGACTTTCATTAATTTTTATTCTGCTTTGTTAGTAATTACTTATATTTCAAGATAAAAATATTTTTAAATAAATTAGGAAATAAAGCAATAAATTAGAAATGAGTTTTAATATATATTGTAGAATATATTTGGTATTGCAATTTCTACGTATAACTGACTACCAATATCTAAATAACTTGAACAACTCATTTTTCTCTCGGATCCTTGTTGTCTGGTAAAGAATAATTCTAAATAGCTAAGAAAAGCATTATCGGACTGAACATTAAAAAAAAAAATTCGGGTCATAATTAATCATGTTGCTAACAATTGTATCATGACCCGTAGTTAATAAATTTTAACAATTCACAAAAAAAAAAAAAAACAATACCAATAAGTTTTAGAACTTTAACTATAATTTAGCATCTGCCAGCTAATGTTTCCGTTTGTTTTTTGTTTGGAAGATAGAACTAAGTGATGTTTCTCTAATCTCTTTCCATATATGTTGATCTCTGTACTGAATTGAATTTCGTTTATGAGAATTTATCCAAAACGTGACCATCAATGAAAATTTCAACTGTTTAATGTAATTTAAAATCTAATCTATATATTCCTTATGAATTTTAATTATAGAAAATAAGAATTTGTCTAGTGTAATTTTCAAGAAAAATATACTAGTTTGTACCATTTTTCTGAAGAAAACAGATTAATAGTGATGGACTACGAGGCCCGTTAGTGGCCCAATCTTGGTTAAAACAGACACTCTCCAGCTACATGCCATTTGGCCCAGAATAGTTTGAACTATATTGAGGGCCCAAAATATATTTCAAATAATAAATTACAAAGATTTTCTAAAATCTCCTATTTTTAACACCTGTACACTTCTCTTCTGTAATAATTTAAAAACTTAATCAAGATTATATGTAATGTAAAAAAATATGTATAACAATATAATAGTTTTAAAACTAAAGGAAGGATTGTGCAAGTTAATTTTTTATTTTATAGACAGTTTTTTTTTTTTTTTTTATTATTTTTTTTTTGAAAAATTTTTTTTTTTTTTTTTTTTGTCATAAAGTATATATGGAAACATTTTATTTTTCTTCTTCTTTGTATCTTTATGAATAGCTTACAGAAATTTGCTCAATTAAATCCGTATTATCTTCCATTCCGGAAAATTTTGAATACAATTTTTTTCTTTTACATTTCAGATTATTTGTGACCGTGAAGATGACGTGGTTTGATTTTTATGGGTGCAAGAAGAAATTCTTGTGATTTATCCAAATAGCCCGTTCTGTTATTTTCGCTATCAAATCTATCTAGGCCTCTCAAGTTTAAAAAAACATTGATGTTTGAGTTAATTTAAATTAACTCATTTTTAGTACGAGTGATTTGAGATTTAATTAAAACTTATTATAATATTTATAATACAAAAAATTTTGTTATAAATTTTTTACTTTGAATTTGTTTAGATAAATTTAATTATTTTTTATAAAGATCATATTATTTTTTAATTAAATTGATATTTGAAGATTTTACTTTTATTTAACAACTGAAAGAAAGTTTTTAAAACTTATAATCTAACCTAAACCGCTTATTAATGAGTTAAGTTAAAATAAATTTAACGGTAGAAAAAATATAAAATCTCGATCTATTTCAATTCAATATTTGTTAGTAGGTCAAGTTCGTTTAAATTTAACGTTAAAGTAAATATAAATACTTTTTTAGTAGGTTATGTCACGAGTTTGCGCAAATCTCATTCACTTTCTTCTTTCAAACTTGAAATTTCTTGTCTGGATACTACCTTCACTAATATCATCAATGAAATATATAGACTTTCACATTAATTAGAGCTTCTAAATTTCTACACTAAAAGTTATATCCGATTTCGAATATATAATTTGTCAGATATAATGAAAGTTTAATTTTCTTAATTAACAATGAATATAACACTTCTCAATAAAAATTATTTTTTCAATAACTACATTAATTTTAACCAATACAAATATTAATATAATATAATTTAAATTTCATAATATTTCTTGGAAGGTGATAATATAGTTAGTTTAATCTTTGTAAAGACAAATGCTGACCACACTCTTATATACAGATTAAAAATTAAAAAAGAGGAAAATTTTCTTGTAAGATGCGAATAAATTCGTTTCTTAAAATATTTAATACATATATTTTTAATTTCAATCTGTGCTTTTTGAACATTGACTATGGCATGTTTTAAAAAATAAACATGTAAAAAAATGGAAGTTAGCTAGTAGTTTGAATAAGTGGACTAAAAAGATGTTAACAAAAAAAAAATAGGAGAAAACTGTAGAAAATTGTGTAAAAACGATAACACATAACAACATAATTTGTTATGTTGCAAAAATAAATTAAAAAAGTATTGTATTGTTTTTTCTCTTTTTGTAATAATAATGGTAAATAATTAAAAAAAAATATAAACAAATGATAATTAATAAAATTATTAATAGTACATAAAATAACCTATTTTCATATTATTTTTTAATTAAACCATTCTCTCATTACTTCCTTTTCTTGTGTGATCATAGATAGTAAAGTTTTGCCTTATTAATTTGACTCACAATTAATTAAAGACAAAATCAAAAGTCAACGAATATACATGTAGGCAAGCAATCGTCAACTTGTTTCTGACCACCTCTGCAACTTGCAGAGGCAACTTTTAAAAGTTTGTCATTTCTGTTGCGTGTATGATATTCTTTATGATTTTAGGCTGAGAAATAAAATTTTGAATAAAAAAAATAACTTTATCTCATTTTATAAAGTTAAAAATGTAATTTACCATTACATACTTTTTTCGTATTATATTTATTTTCATATCTAAGAAAATGAAGAAGTGAGGTGTGTTTGTTGTTGAGCCGCAATGAGGCGTGTTTTGAGTTTGCACTTTACAGCCAAAGCCGCAAAATTGGTTGTCGACCCATTCCATCACCAACTCCAGCGTGGGATAAGATAGTTTCGCGGACCAAACCACATCGTATTGTTTAATGATTTTGGTTTTCCTATAAACTCTCCACTGAACAATTAATTAAACTGTTCAATTCAATTTATTTTCAAACTTCAAATTAATCATCTTATCTCCTTTCGCTATCCGAATCACCATTGAATGAATCTTTGAAATTGAAGACACTTTCTTGTTTCTTGTTTCTTCTTCATCTTCTTCTCCTTCTTTTCTCCGTCTTTTCTCCGTCTTCGTCCGCTTATGTGCAAGACAAAGATGGCCACCAACGCCGCAAGTCCCACCCCCACACCGCGATCACAACAACAACAACAACGCTCCACCCAAAGCCCAAGAACATCCTCCTCAAGGCCCACACTCAGGCCCAATCCTGGACCCACCAATTCTTTCTCAGACAGACCCTCCACTTCTTACGCCTCCACCGCCAGCGCTCCCTACAGCGGCTCCACCGGCTACCGTCTCTCCTCCGACACCTCCATTGCCAGCCGCACCTCCCTCACCTCTCTCCGCGACACGCTCCCAGAAAACCCTCACATCTACGACTTCTCCGAAATCTGCGCCGCCACCAACAACTTCCTCGCCAAGCGACACTCCTCCTCCACCCCCTGCTGGCGCTGCACTCTCCGCGGAGCAGACGTCATTGTCTTCCAGCGCAAGTTCATCCGCAAACTCCAGACCAATCAGCTCCAGCAACTGCTCTCCGTCGTCTGTCGCAGCCACCACGTCAGCATCATCAAACTCCTTGGCGCCTCCGTCTCCGGCGATCACATCTACCTCGTCTACGACTTCGTCAACGGCGCCAGCCTCTCCGATTGTCTCCGCAACAAGAACAACCCGCGCTTCACCGTTCTCTCCACGTGGATGTCGCGAATGCAGGTCGCCACGGATCTCGCTCACGCACTCGATTACATTCACAACAAAACCGGTTTGAACATCAATTTCGTCCACAACCGTATCAAATCCAGCGGCATCATCGTCACGGAACCTTCTTTCAACGCTAGGGTTTGCCATTTCGGCACCGCGCAGCTCTGCGGCGAAATCGACCTCGAAAACGAACAATTAGGCGAAATCAGTGAGATAGGGGAGAAATTTCCGCCGTCCCCGGCGAGATCCAGGCAATTCGAGGGCGTGCGGGGGTACATGGCGCCGGAATTTCAAGGCTCCGGTGTTGCGTCTCAGAAGTGTGATATATACGCTTTCGGAGTGGTGATGTTGGAGCTCCTGTCCGGGGAGGAGCCATTGAAGTTTAAATATGACGAGAAGACGCGCGAATTTTTGAGGACGTCGGTGATCGAGACGGCGAAGGGCGTGATTGACGGCGGCGATGGTAGCGTGCAGGTGCAGGGGAAGCTGAGGAAGTGGGTTGATCAGAGATTGAAAGATTCGTTTCCTGTGGACGTAGCGGAGAAGCTTACACGTGTGGCACTGGAGTGTGTACACGTGGATCCAGATAAGCGGCCGAACATGGGACACGTGGCTGGGAAGATCTCGAAGTTTTATTTGAAGTCGAGGATGTGGTCGGACAGTATTAAGATGCCTGATATCACTGTTTCTTTGGGTCCTCGTTGAGTTTTTAATGTTGGTGGCTTTGTGTTTTTTAATTGATTTCCATGGAAGTTCAATTAAAGTGACTGGTCGTTGATTTCACAAGATAGAACTGTAGGATGACGAGCAAATTATTATTGAAATTAACAATATTCTTTGGGTTTCTCAAATTCCGCTGATTGGATCTTCAATTAAGTTTGTTCTAATGCTTTGATTGCGACAGGAGTGTTGGAATATGAATTTTTTTAATAGGTCACTCTCGGAAACAATAGTAGAATAAAACACGCCTTTTATTACTTTCACATTTGAATTTCAAAGGTGGAATCGGTAGTGTTGGAGGGGCTGAGGTACCATTGGTGATGGTATTATCGGAAACAACAAAGAAAGTCTTCACTTTATTTAACAAAGGAAGTTTCTAAAAGTAGTTTGAGTTTATAAATGTGAACCATCAAATTAACAAAACTCATTATTTCCAGACTGCCTTTTCTCTTTCAAATTTAAAAGTTATTTTGTAATCTAATTTCATAAAACTTGTTGGTCTAGAAATGGATACTACTGGCTGATCCAAAAAGAAAAGAAAAGAAATGGATACTACTCTTTGTAAAGATCAGAGAAAGTCCGTTCAAGAAACAAAAACAACGTGAGAGATCTACGCATGTGGTATTATTATCCTAACTTTCAATCTTAGGGTAGGTTTGAAAAATGTGAAATATTTTTTGTATTTATATTTTGATCTTCTAACCTGAAGTTGATCTTCTATACTTTTTTTTGTTAAGAAATTTTGTGTTAGAGTCGATATCAGATTTTGTTTTTTATTCTCTTCTATATTACATTTTTATGTGTGGTTTTCATGTCCTTTTATATATAAAAAAGTTAACTGTTATCTATACAAGTGAAAATTTTAACTGTAGTTAAGGGTAAAATAATTAAAGAAAGAATTTTTCAAAATTTCAAGAACTAAAAAAACAATTCTAAATATGAAACACCATGAATAGAGTTACTTCAAAATTGTTGAACTAAAAATATATTTAAATATTTATTATTATTATTATATTTTTAACAATTACATTTCCTTATAATTGTTAAAACAATCTCCATGTAAACTTATTTTTCTTCAATTTTCCTAAAAAGTAATGGACAATAGAAGAAATGTAAAGAGTCAAAGTCTAAATGGATGAACTTCTTCAAAAGGTACTTTAGAAGAGAAGCACGAAGAAAAAGAAATTGGCTTCTAAATAAATAAAATTATCATACGCATAATTTAAGAAATATATAAGAGTATATAGAAAGATACGAAAGATTAACTCGTAAATAATCTAAATTTTATTTTAAGAATTACACATTCACAAAAGATACGAAAGTTCATACAACATGAAACTGTCAGTAGATAAAATTTCTATATCATTCAAAGATTTTTGTTTAAAAAAAGAAAAATCATCGTCCTGCATTAAATATTATATTCCAAAACCATCAACTTGATTTCTTAACAAGTGATACTAAATCCTTTCTGTAAATTTAGAGACAAAAAAAGTAAATATATTTTAATTAAATTATCTAACCGACACTAAATCAAATTTTAAAGATTAATTCCATGATCAGTTCAGTTTGATATACACATTTGTGCAAAAATAACTAACAATTAAATGCTAGTTATTTAAGTATGGAAAATAACATTCATTCTTTCTTCCTTTTAGTTTCAAAAATCTCTTTTAATTAACCATCAATCCCTTTCTTTCCTTTGCATATGGTTCTAGAGAATGATATACAATTCTATTTTTTCTCTTTCTATTTATTCTTACATGTATCTAAAGCGATTTTTTTAGATCCATGGCTTCATCAACCTTACCTTTGATTTCTATCTTTATTACTTTCAAACCACATACTTTCAATATCCCAATTTTTTTGAAATTTTATGAAGACAATTTCTTGATATGACAGCACTAGGTGCTGCATTTCTTAAAAGGAACATCTACACTCCTCAAGTATCTCACAGTTGTTGATCAAATCTCAAATACTCTGAATCTTATGTTTGTTGTTCAGGAACAGCAAGACCAGCTTGTCATTGCATGACTTGTTTCATCTATGTCAACGCATATCTTAACCAAGAAACTTCTTGTCAAATCTGGTCAAAACTGCATATATATTATGCTAAAATTCCAAGTACAGTGGCCAAAAATACAATCCTCAAAATTCTTGGAACTCTTCATTCATCAAAGTGGAATGACATCAAACCATAATGCCTCTCTTCTTGGAGCACCATCTCCATCTGTTGTTCTTGGTCTTAATAACATTTGATCAATAAAAAGTATTAATATATTTAGTTTTAATATCATTACCCACACATTAATTAATTTAATTTTTTCATTAAATGAGTGATGGTGTTATTATCTAGCTTTGTCGTCTTATTTACTTTTATTCACATATGAAAAAAAATGTGAGGTTTATTGGTCAATGTAGAATGATATTGAAGTTAACGTGAACCGATTGATGATGATTTTTATTATACTTTCATTACAAAGATGTTAGATAATAAGATATTTGCTCTCACTTATATCATTAATGGTGATAACAAAAGTAACTTGATCATTATAGATGATGATATAATAATCATGCATAATTAGGAAGATTTTGTTATCTAATATATTTTTAATTAAAATAATGAAAGTCATTTATTATTTTATATTAATTATAATATTATTTTATATATATTAAACAACTAGGAAAAATAATGGAATAAAATAACAAGTACCTCACCCTATTAATGAAAAAATTAAACATATACTCAATTAAAATATATGTTCAATTAAAAAATATAAAAATTTAAAAATAAATATTCAACTTAAAATACTAAGAGACATACAACTTAATAAAGTCAATTTCAGGTTTACAAATGTAAATTAATGTCTTCTTAATATCCTTAAAGTTAAAACAACTACAGTTTTGGATTTGAAGAGATGTATACTTGAACATACTAAGTGACCACAAATAATAAACCATATTAATGTTTAAATAAGGGTATTTAAAATTATATTTAATTTGCTCATTTGTTTTGATTATGGGAAAAAGTGGTCATTTTGATATTACTTTTTCTATCATATTTTTATTCCATAAAATAACTTATAAATGATTTAGGCATATTTATTTATCATATTAGACATGGAGATAAAGTAATAAAATAGGAAAATGTAACACAATTTTATTACAATAAAAAAATGTACCACAATTTTATTATAAATAATTTAGAATATTATTTTTCTTCTCACAAAAATAACTTTGAAAAACGTATACAAATGGAACAGGTGAAGTATATATCTACATTTTATGCTTATTAAATATTTCTTAATCCATGTGCATTAACTTCAACATTACTAATTATTTTTAACTGCCAGACTCTTTTAAAATATACTTTTAGCTGTTATCTTAAATTTAAATTCAACATTAATTATTCTTTTGTGATTTATATCTTTACTTATAAATATTTTACAAAGTTCAAGAAAATTTATTACATTTTTCTGTTACTTCAAAATAATCTTAAATGACACTTAAAAAGGAAAAGAGATATTTTATTTCACCTCACGGTAATTACAATTTTAACTAAATGACAGGTTTTTAAATTAATTAATAATGAAGCATTAATATTTTATTTAATTTGTTCCCAAATTAAGTATTTTCCTCTCTAAAAAAAGATTGTATTTATTAGAAGAGAGAAGTTATTAAAATAAAATTACTTCAAAGATAAAACATTCCTGTTATTATTAATATCCGTGAAAGAACTTTACATTGCAATCACGTTAGGGCAGAGGAAATAGTTTTGGAGTAAGATAATACTCCATTTATCTCAGTGTGGCCTCAAGTTTCTTTAACACAAATTAATATTTTTATAAATATAAAATATAGTTTTATAGAAATAATCTCACTTAAAGGCTTCACTTTTACTGAAATAAAAGGATAATCATTTCGGAAAAAGAAAAAAATAATAAAACATTAGTGTTTAAAAAGTGAGAACATAAGACATTTTCTTTAAAATTGTAGTCATATTTCGAAGAAAATATTTAATGAGATTTTTTGAAGTTGAAAATTATCATGCTCGTCATATGATGTAAGTATTGTGTGGTACTGTCTGAGAGTGTATTAATGTTGTATGACCAAAGAATTAGTGTAATGAGAAAAAAAAATATTAAGGAGAAACTAAGTTAGCATGAGAGGACATGAGAAGTGAAAAATTAGCAACGAGGATTATGTATCGGACATCTCAGACAACAAACAATTCAATTGTTATTGATTTGAGACATTCTTTGCATTTTTTGTTTTATTAATATATTTTGTCTTGTCTAGAAACCAGACAAATGTTTATATTTGACGTCGTTTTCGTTGATACAAGATAATAAATGGTTTATACTCAGCGTATCTAAAAAACGTAAAACATACAGTGTTATTAAATGTAAAGAGATTCGAAAACACCAAATATTAAAGCATGAATAAACATATGAATGGTGTTTGAGATGTGATAGGAAGAGAAAGATAGAAGAAAATAGATTTTGGTCATTTTTGTAAAATGAACTCTAGAAGTCCAACAAGAATTTGAGTAAGACTAAGTAATAAAAAAAAACATCTGAATTTGTTTCCTAGGACATGTGGATTAATAGTATTTATGCACTTTGCTTCTATGCCTACACGATTTCTACCATGGTTAATTTTGATAGTTTAATCGTCACGAAATCCTAAATCGGAGTGTTGCATCCACTCAAAGTCGAAATGGAAAGGGGGAATGGGCTGTTCTGTCCTTCCAACCGCACCAACGGTGACTGAGTTGGAATCCTGAGCAGAAATTGTGTCTAGTGGGACAAAGGTGGCGGTGGTGTTGGCCATGAAGGTGGCGGCACCGTCCACCGAGGTGGCGATGGAAGGCAGAATGCCGGTGCCGGTGGCGGCCACAATGGCGGGCTCAGCCTTGTGCAAGAGCCATTCGATGGTCTCACCGTCGGTTTTCTTGCCTAGCTCAGTGGTGAGTTGGAAGATACGAGCAGCACAGGTTGCTGATAGGCGAACTCGACGGTCTCTCCCGTTCACCTTGATGTGGCGGTCCCTGTTCATGCCTCTGGAAGAACGTCTCTTGTTTTTCACCATTGAAGGACCTTCATTAGCTGAAAAAGAGTCATATTCCCTCTCTACTACACTCATGTTACTCACTGAGCCCATCGAACTCATGGTGTTCATCATCTACTTTTAACTGCAGCAGCAGGTTTATATAAACTGGTTTTCGGGACTGCTTACTCCGTAAGTATAACAATATTACTATTAATATTAATATTGTTATTACTAATTATTAATATTATTAACGCTAATATTATTATATTACACACAATTATAAGGGCGGGATTGACTGCAGTGTTTATTTTGAAGTTTCATAAAGATAATTGATCAGGCCAGCGCATGATCAGAGTTCCAAAATCTGGTTTTCTGACACTTGTATGGGGTAAAGTTATTAATACTTTTTTGTAACTCCCTCTTGAAGTAATTAAGCATGAGGGTATAATCCATAGGAAACAAGGTGCGTAACAGGTTTCTAGTCAAAATTGGCCTGTCTTCAGAGTAGAACTAGTGGCGCCTTTAGAAAGTGGAATTGCCGTTACCAAATGCACTGAGAATAAGGCATGGCAACCGTTTTGCAGTCACTGCATTACAGTTCAAAATTTCAACGTTCTTGGTTGTCCTCTGCATAAACATCCCCAGTAATATTTATAAGATATTAAATAAGAGAGGGGTATATTAATTTCCGTTACTGAACCACATTGTAGTTGGAAACATAGTTGGAAACATTGTTTTATCTGATATGAAATATTAGAAACACATTCTTTACTATTTAATGGAATTTATTGAAAATTACAAAATTGTGTCTTGCGTATTAATAAGTTTATTTATTATCTAACTCATGATTTGTAGTTCCTAATATTTTTTTTAACGTGCAATAGAAAATGTAGCTAACACTGATCTCACTAAGAACCTCAGATCATGAGTGGAATTAGTCCAAATCCATATACCGAGGCTGCTGCAGTTCATGTGAAAGCAATCACATATCTGTATTCTGTGTTTATGTGGGCAAACTATTTTCATTCCATGTAAGGGAGAAAAAAAAAAATCTCATTTCACAGAAAGAGCTGATGCTTCTTTGGATGTCAGTACTCTACAGTTTCTTCTAGAGGTTCTTATTATGGTTCGAGATGCTCTTGTACAGAAAAAAATTCGAATATTGATTTCACAGTTCAATTTAACATGTTTGACTACAAGCCTCAACAAAGTAATGCTGACAATAATATTAACACTAATTAGAACATACCACACAGTTCTCTCTATTCAGAATCCATTTCAGCCACACATGTATCTCCAAGACCACTCACGCAAAGGATTGATGATTATCTCAATTTCAAGATCTGGGAACTCGGATTAGGGTTAACGCCATGTGTATTCTTTTTGTTATTCTGCATATCATATTCGTGGCAAAACAAAAACTCCGTGATTCGGCAAATGTAATGGATCACGCTACTCATTTCACTGGATTTTCTTCCCACACATCTTCATCACAGTTGTGAGGAAGACTAAAATCTGGCACCTCCTCAATATCATCTACAGGCTAGTAATGAGAGATATACAAGCAATATGGTTACCAAAATAAAATAAGACGAAAATGTCGAACACATGAAAGACGGTCAACTTACCTGCCATAATTCCAATAGCTGCCATAACAAGAAACCAACAATCATTACCAAGCAAAACAGCTTGCCCGCCCACGCTCCACAGAAGAGATATCTAAAAGAACAGAGACTGTCAGCACAGGTAGAAATAACTCCTTAGGTCATTACAGCAAGTATACTTTAAAATTGAAATGGCATCAGTCTTTGAATAAAGAGGAAAATCTCAGAATTATCATAATCAGATTCCTATTCCTCCTTCTATTTGAACTACTACCTTTATAAAAAGAATTGTCATGGTATTAAGCTGTTGAATGAAGTTCCAAAAATACATTTCTATACCAAGTATCATCAAGCTTGTGTTACTAGCAGATTAAATAAAGTTATGCTTAAGTTTTTAACAAGGTCACATAACCAAAACTGAATGAACAATGGAGTTCCTATCTCAACTGTATGTTAGCATTGCAAGCAAATTGAACCAATGATGTTTAGAGAATACCGTGAGAGTCTTTCAAGAAGATTTTGATTGGAGCACTTCAAAGCCCGATCATACACAATTTCAGTCCTTCTGGCAACATCATGCCAGTTGTAGAGTTCTCTCATCTACATAAATAACATTAAAAGAGGCTCTAATTCAGCCACTAAATGCATCAGAAAGACCACGTAATGAACAACTCACTCGATTATGCATGACTTGCGGATCAATCTTTGGCAGCATAGATATTGCCTTTTGAATTGCATGCACCATATCACCCGGATCAGGCTCTGCCAAAACAATCATTTCATCGGGCAAAACCTATATATAAGCAAATAAACAAACTAGTACAAAGTCCCTCAAGATAGCATTCAAATTAAGGATTGAAATGAAACTGGAGTTCATACACAGCAGAAACAATATAAAAGGTATATATTCTTAAACTGAACCAGTATATAGGGAAATACTTTGCATCTACCTCAGGAACTCCTCCGACTCTTGTGCTCACTGTCAATAATCCACAACTAGCAGCTTCTAATATGGCTATACAAAAAGCTTCTGTTAAAGAACTGAAACAGTGCAAACATTATTAATGATTAAAATATATATATGTATATATATGCAATTAAGCATTGTAACTGTAGCGGACATGAGAAGCCGTGACAATGAAAGAACTCTATCGTCTAGGACTACTCAATGTCCACACTTAGACAACAGAACTATAAATCCATTGTTCCAAAGCTTAAGGTAAAAAGAGATTTGCTACAGGAGCCAAACCTGTTTAAGAAGATGTGCCCAGATATCAGAACAGATCGAACTTGTACATGTTGGACAGCTCCCAACATTTCTACTCGATCTTGAAGCGAATGCTTTTCTCTCATCTCTTCCAACCTCACACGCTTAGGTCCATCACCTCCAATAATGAAACGAACCTACAAATGATATGAGTTATGCCTTTGAAAGTCTATAATTACACAAGAAGAAACTAATCCAAATCATTTCTATAGCATTACATATTTCTCTTGGAACTTGCTTCTGGTATGTGCACATCTATAAAGTAACGATAATATATGCCTAAATCTGCCAAACACAGCTATTTGTTCTGTCAATAGATAAAAAGTTACATCGCAGCACAGACACATGCCTGAAGACTTAGTTTAGCACTGATATTTGGTAACATAAGCAGAAAGTTCATTCTGTCACTTATCAAAGGATTAGTACTAAGAAATGCCTATATACTAACTATCTGAATGCAGCCCAAGTTGCCTATTCATGTACATTTTTTACTGAATATTGTAAGAGGGGAATTGGGGAACATCGATCTTTCATCACCTATTTAAGCTTAAATTTTGGAATTAAATGAGATCTCTCACTCATGTCTGAGTTAGCTGATAAGAATTCATTGATATTGAACAATAAATGACAAAATTAACAAAACTGTTTTTTTACTACCATTCCTGTGTGCCCTATGTAATTCTTCATCATGAAAGTAGGACCATCACTCATTTTTCTTGAAGGCTAACAAGAATTATTCTCCTGCCCGAAACTATATGACGTCCTATTCTCAATCAGATGGTAATTCTCCAACTCATCAGAAAGCATTATGAAAACAACTCATTAGGGAATGCTGTGGCTTTATAATCACAACTGATAAACCATTGCATCACATGTTTATTATTGCTAAAAACTCATAAAAATTTAAAGATCTAAAATTACAAAAAAACAGATATTTAGTGATAGCACGAATTACAAAATTATAATCCTACAAATAGAATTGAAGAAAAGGTACAGGTACTTCAGGTATTGCATATATTTGATACACAAACCAGTATTTGGGCTGTTCTCAACAGTATCTATAATATAATTCAGTCAGACCAACAGAAAAAGCGCACAACGAAATTTTACCAAAGTTTGCTACTTTGAACACCGTAATATAAAGCTAAAGCATTCTGCAGAGCCTTTAGCTTATTCACATCTCTTCCATGTAAGAAATTGAAATCGAAATTTCCTAGTTATGCAAGGCAAATTAACAGCGTTTTCATCAACTCACATTAGGATGTAATCGGCATACTTCTGGAATGACTTCAACAAGTAAATCAACTCCCTTTCGATAAACTAATCTGCTGATAACAACAATAACAATTTCTGGTCCGCTTGGACGTTTCACTGCAGGCTTGAAAATGGTAGTGTCCACAGCATTGGGTACGACAAAAACCTTCTCAGGTGGCAAACCTGACCGCAGCACTGTGTTTTCCTTGCTTGTATGAGAAACACAAATGGCTTGACTCACATCTGCCAAGGTAAACTGTAACACCTTGTTCATGTGGATACTTCCAACATCAGAAAAACCATATAGTGAATGATCTGTAAACACCACCTTGTATCCCATGGTTCTTGCATGCATAAGAGCTTCATGACAAAATGTTGAAAAGGCTTGGTGTCCATGCACCACTGTAATTCTTTCTCGGATAAGAATAATTCTAATAATTGGTAGTAATCCATAGAAGGTTGGTAACGTATTCTGCATAACAAACGGCCTGCATGGAACATAGTAGACTTTCAGACCACCAGTCATATATCTGACCCCAGACCGATTTCCATAAGCATGAGTTGCAACCACCACCTGAATAGTCATTTTATTTGAAGTCACTTCATTACAAACACCCTCAGCATAAGTAAGAAAAAATAGTAAGTTACTCTCATTCCCCTATATTTCGCATTTACAGCATAAACCTCCCATCCACATATATAATGGAAACCGATCTCATGTGAAACTAAGTTCAAGTGCTCCTAAACCTAATCAATTTGTTAACTCAAGTGTCCACTTGGTTTGCAAGTAAATCAATTTATGGAACACGTCCCAATGCAAAAGATGAGCTTAATTTACAGAACTCGTCTAAATCAACAATTCAGAATCAATTCTACCTAAATCTAAAACAAGCAGGCACTAAACTGTTGGATTGTCTACAGTCAGCCTGTTCAGGTCATTAGCAATTTGCAATTGTAAGACGGTTCATATTTTAACTCGATAAATCAAAAATCAGAATTGAAATACGCATTTGAGATTTGAGCCACCCAATCTCATTACAAAAAAAAAAAATCATACTGCATTGAATCTATATCCCTAGTTTATAGCTACCCTGGCATGTTGAATCGGCCTACTGGAACCTCCAATTTAGTTCTCATCAAATGAAAGCGTAGTGAAAAAAAAAAATACAAAAGCTCTCATAATTGAATTAATGAAAGAAAGGAACAAAAAAAAAAAGACCTTACCTTATGGCCTAGCTTGAGCAAACACTGTGAGAGGTAATATATGTGATTCTCCACACCACCAAAGTTGGGATAGAAAAAATCTGACACCATCAGGATTCTATGCTTTTGAGGATCACCCGTCATCATGTCCACTCAAACACATATATCTTCCTGCATCATAACAGTAATCGGAGAAATCGCACGCTATGAAGGCTCTGCAAACCCTAATACGATTGAGAAATGAAGACTCAACTAGAGTGGAAGCAACGACTCACTTGAAGACGCTTTATTGAAAGCAATGACTGACTCAATTGAAGAAGTTTGTGTGTTTCACCAGAAAAAGAATATGATCACAAAATCCTTGCCAGAAAAATAGAACTGAAAACCGAGATTCAGTTTTCGACACAAATGGAGAATGTTACTTTCCAGCGAAAAGAACACAAAAGAAATTTTCTGAATCTTACCAATTTTGAACAACAGTTAATTTATGTAAAAATTTTACCAGTACTAATAAGTTTCATGTTCCAAATATTGCTAAAATAAAATAACATCATTAACATTATAAATAAATAGTTTTTCTTATTGGTGAAAAGAATGTGATAATATATATATATAGAGAGAGAATTCTTTCGATAATCATTTCATAAATCATATCTTAATAAACTAAAATTATAATCATTAGAATTTAACAGGCTTACATGAAACAATTGGTAGTTGAAGGAAAACCCTTGAAAGTTTTTAGTTACCTAATATTGTTGTTAAAACATAATCCTACATTGACGTTAAATATAACTTTCTTTAAAAAATTAGCATAAATATTTTTTATTAATAAATTACAGAAAATAATATTTTGGTGAAAATATAAATATATTTTATATTCTACGATGTCGTGTGATCATGTGTTTAAATTTTTTAATTTTCAAAAAATTTTAAGTTAAGATTGATTAATTTTTAAAATAATTATTAAATGTAAAATTAAAAAAAAATAAGATAAATGTAAAAGAAATTTAAAATAATGTTTTAAGACAAAAAGAATTTAAAAATAAAAATAACATTTAAAAATAAATTATTTATAAAATAATTAAAGATAAAATTAAAATTATAAAATACTGACAAAAAGAAAGATTTTTTTTTATATGTTAATATAGATATTATCGTAAATGTTTAGAAGTATATCGTATTAATAAGGTAAATATTTTTGTCTATACATAAAAAGGTTTATTGTAGTTTTATATTATAAAAATCTTTTAGTTAACTACATGAAAATTAATTTATAAATCTAAACCGTAAAATGATTGAAAATTGGTATCGCCCCTTTCCTAACCCCCACAACTTTCACAATCATCATAGTTCATTCTAAAAATAAATAACTTCGAACTTTCTTCCAAAATAACAGAGTACCCCAAAGCATTTAAATAATTAATTATTATTTTTAATTCAACCAATCCTAAGAATTTGTTCTATTTTCCTGTTAAAACTTTTATTTTTAATTATACTGTGTTTGTTACAGCACAATAATGCCTTGTATTTTGTTCCAAACAAATTTAAAAATTTAGGAAAAAAAAAAACAAAAACATAATGTTGCTGCAAAAGTAAAATGAACTTATGTTTGATCAAATATTTGATATTCACATTTCATTCTGCCCAAATGTTACATGGGCCTTTTCCCTGGGCCTTTGTTTTTCATGGATATGATTGCCCAATAATAATAATTAGAGAAAAGTGCAGACGGAAGTACAATTAAAGTGATAGATAAAAAATTACTATTTAATGAAGATAATGGCAGTGATAGGCATTAGGAATTGGAATAATTAAATAAGAGTAGTCAGTATTTACATTAGAATCTGTCAATCTAATGTTGATCTCTCTAATTATAGATTAGTGCATATTGAAAGTTTTGGGCTTATCTTATTAGAGGATAAGTTGGCGTGTTCGTCTACAATTTTTTTTACCTTTTAATTTATACATATTTTTAATTAGTTAATTAATATTATTATTAGAAAAATTTGAAGACAATTACTATTGTTACGTTTAACGTTAACATATTCTATTATAATAAATAATTGAAAGTTAATTTATAATTTTAATTAAAGGTGATCCACTTGGGTCATTCGATAATTTGGGAAACCTAAAAATAATTTCAAACATAGGATTTTTATTTACAATTTATTTTTTGAATTTTTTTAATGTACAATTATTTATTAAATTATTGAAATTAATTGGACTTTTATTTAAAATTTAGTTTTGAGTTTTTTTCATGCAAAATTAGTTATTAAATTATCAAAATTAATTTATATAATTTTTTTCAATTGATAATAAGATTTTTTCATTTAATTCTTTTATATATATTTTTAATCGTTATTATGAGTTGAGTTTAGACTTATTTTCATCAAAAACTACTTATATTTTTTTATGTTATTTTTACTTATATCTATATTATTATTATCTTGTTAATTAAAAAAATACCATATTGTATTTTTTAATTAATTTTTCCATCTATTTCTATAAATTTATTTATAACTCCTCTTTTTTATGTAATTAAAGTCTCAATTTTTTTTTTTGAAATTTTGAAGAGATTTAAAAATTTTTAGTTGATATATTTATATATTTTTATATGAAATAAAAATTATAATAAAAAAACACTACTAAAGAAAGGTATAAAAAAAAATTAGTTAAAATAATAAAATCTGATTTTGCAAGAAAGTAACTTTATCAAGTTTCAACTGTTTCATGAATTTTATTTTAAAATTAATTATTAATAAAAATAATTAAAAATAACTGAAATAAACTACAAATAGAGAAGAGGTGTCCACCTTTTTTTTTATAAGGAAAATCAAAGTGCACGATAATTATGTTATATTCATACCCTGCGCTGTAAAAATTAAACAACCCTCATAATTTATCTCTCCTAAGTCTATAAATCTTTCTTGCATACACATTAATATTTACAAAATTTAAAAATTATATTTTACAAAATTTAAAAGAGAAAACATCAAAACCAATATTTAATGTCTTATTTGATTTTAACACTTATATTTCTCACTCAACATTAATAATGTAATGTTCATACCTTAATAACTTTTTACCATACTAATCATATGTTAAACACAATAAACTACAATTTTAGCAAGAATTCATACGCACGCATAACTCTAATATATAAATAAATAAAACAATAAATAATATAATAATATTTAAATAACTTATTTCGTTTTGATTGAGTTTTACATAAGCTAATTAAATCGAACTATTTGATTTAAAATAAAAATATCTAAGGTGATCAAATATTTTAATTTTAAGCTATTGCTGATTTTAATTTTTTATCGGTTTCAAACAATATTTATAAATTGATGATTTTGGTCATAGTCAGTGTATATCAATGAGCAAATAGAATACGATAACTTGTAGAATAAACGATGATGGCCTTTGTTTTACAACCACATTTCCTACGCAAGTGCCACAAACACAGACAAACGTGTCTCAATTGCTTAAAAAGGCAAAACTAGACCCTACATTTGACGGGTCACTGCCACAACACCTACAATTTGGGTCCCTTCACAATTTAATAACTCGTGTTCTATTATGGCTCCATATAATTTAACACGTATTTTCATTATTTATAAATCTCATAACTTTTTAAACTCAAATTAATTGTTTTTTTAAAGTTTATGAAAACAAGTATTCTATTTTAAATGAACTTCATCTTTAAAATAACATTAAAATACAAATTATAAAGGTTAACAAAATGTTTAAAAAAGAATAAAATCAAGCGTGTTCCATTAAGAAGAACGACGGTACGATAATGGGTACTTGAATGTTTCCGCTGGAGGGAGAGTGTATCCATGTGGTTGAATCGAAGGGACTCATTCTTAAGGGAGAGATGATTAGGAATCCAAATGTGAGTCTAAGTCTCATATTGACTAAAAATAAAAAAGTAAAGCATTATATAAAAATAAATATCATAAACTTATTGTCTTAGAATTTTGTATTGATAATGATTTTAATGTCTTATGTGATTGGATTCAGGTCTTATTAATATTGTATTTTTCCAGTAAAACCTTCTTTATAAGTACAATTTTTTCAAGTTACAAACACATTCAACGGAAAAGGACTTAAAGTATATATTAAAAGAAAAAAAATGTGGAACCAACAAAAAGACTATTCCACTTAGGAAGAAAAGAAAGCATGATGTCAAAATGATGTCAAGATCTGGTCAATCAAGTTATGACTGTGTTGACTCCTTAGTTGAATAATGAATGGTTGTAAATAAATATGGTGTACCTTGGTGGTGTCAATTAATGAATAGGAAGTTAAACAATATCTTATAATACATATGTTCACAACGACCGAATGTTTCTGAAACAAGGAAAAATTGAACTTCAAACTATTTTAAATTAAATCACACACTACGCGACAGTCACGATATTAAATTATTAATAGACTTGGCATCTAAATAGATCTCAAAACATTTTTTTCTCATATTATATATATATTCAGGGACAACTGTGTTGATACAATAAATGGTGCTGAGCTCAGTATACGATGAATTTATAATAAATAACAGAGCCAGGTGAACTTCGAAAGCCGAGCAAGAGGCTCTAATTTCTTTATCTCATAGTTATTATAACATTGAAAATTTGAATCTTATAAATATTTCTTATTGAAATATATTAACAATAGCATAAATTTAACACCTAATGTTTTAAAAACCTTCCGTTCAATAAATATATATATATATATATATATATATATATATATAAAATTTAAATTGTGATATTCAAAATACTTTTTATACATTGTATTAATCTTTTGAATTACCGATAGTGTTCTGACATTTATTTATCTAATTTGATTATAATTAGTTCTTTTGTTGTTTTGATAATAGAGTAAGATTATATCTCGTTGTTCGTTCGATTTAGATAAATATTTATTGATTTTTTTTATTGTCAATTTATTTAATTTATTTTTTTAATGATTAATGATGATAAGAATGTGCCTAATTAAATTTTGAACGATAGAAATTTGTTTTCTCAAAAAGTTAATTTTTTTACTTCTTGATATTAAACATGTGAATAAGGGAAATTTAATTTGGTTAGATGATATGTCACCAGCTAAAATTTTGTTTCTTTAGAGTTGTTGTATGGCTATTTATCAATTGATTTTTAGATTAAAAAATGAATGATTTAATAAACTTTATGTGTTATTTGTATGGAAATAATGTTAAATTTTTGTCTCATGTGTTCTTTCATTTTTCTATTACTACGTGGTTGTGAGAATGATTGAAGGAAAATTTTTAAGATTTGTTATTTTTTTTTTTTTGGATTTGGTTGTTCAGTTTCTGAAGTTTTTTTGTGGTCATTTACTTAAAGTGATTAAAGTAATCGCTATTACTGCAGTTATCTAGATTATATGAAAAATGATAAATCATAATAGATTTTAGGATCCAATTGCTTTCTTTATGGTATTTTTCAAATTAAGGAGTTAATGTGTACGTCTGACAATAAATCTAATAAGCATATGAGTAATATTGTCTATATTTTTTTGTGCTGAAATTTTTCAATATTTAGATTAGGTAGGGTAGGGTGATTTCATTTATGGATGTAATATAAAAAGTTGCATATGCTCATTGGCTTAAGGTGAACACTTATGGTATAGTTAGGAGTTGTCTTGGTTTAACTATATGTGTTAGTACCTTTATAGGAAGTGAGTAATATGTGAGTAACTTTTTAGCTTTTGTAGGGTTACAACTCATATTTTTGTTGAGTTTATAGGGTCATTTATGATCTGAAGCATGCTTGGAGTGATGATTTTCTGGTCGGAGAACGATTTTTCTATAGTTTGTTATGATTTTTTTTATCAATAAGTGATTTATTGGAGTCTTAGAGAAAAATGACGTGCTTACATTTTTGTAAGTATATGTAGTTTAAAGTTTCTCATGTTTTTGTAAGAAAAATTATTATGTTAATAAGCTTTTGGTATTTAGATTTAATTCATAGATAACAATATAAGTAGTTTAATATTTTATCTCTATATATTTATTTATATTATTTTTCATAATAAGTATAATTTATTTATGTTTCATGAATTATAATTTTTATCATGAATTTGGTATGATTTTTCATATTTTACATTATTTTATTTATTTTTCTTAATAATTTTTCATGTGATTATTGAATTATGGAGTGTGAACATAAAAGTGAGATGTCAAAGCTAAAAATAATGTCTAACATTACCTTATTTTGAAAAAAATATCTTATAACTTAACAAAAACAAAAAAATTGGCAGAAAAATAAAAAGAAATCATAAACTAACTTTTAAAATCTGATTTTGTGAGTCGTCTTTTTCTAATTACTTTTAGTATGTATAAAATTTTTGTTTATTTATTTTTTCTTAATTTAATACACTAAAAAGGTCTTTAATTTGATTCCAGTTTGGTTTAAAAATAAGTAATATAGAGCTTTTTAGTGATTGGTGATGAAGTTCCATGACCATAGCTACCCATCTTGAAGTTGTTAGATAACGTAATGTTGAGTTAGTTGAAAGAGTGGAGAAGTAAAAGAGTTTTGTGAGAATGGCATGGTATGTTGCATAATATGTGTGAGAAGTGTAGATATGGTAAAAGTGATGATAGAAGAAAAGAAAGGAAATAGAATAATTGAAAATTGGAAATTATTGTAGGTTGACCTTTAAGTATCTAAAACTAGAAAAAAAAGATTAGAGAGGGAATGAAAAGTGACAGGTGAAGAGGGTGCGTGTCACGTGGGCGGCACTGCTAGATGATATAGCATTAAAGAAAGTGTACGGAGGGACCCAAAGCCACGTGAAGGGAGCATGGAGTGTGTGTGAAGGAGCAGTTTACACGGTTTCCACTCCTCCATCACCTTCTTCCTTTTCAAATATCTCTCTCTAATATCATCTTCTTCTATAAACACAAACAAACTCTGGGAAATAATTAGATCCGATTAGTAGAGAATGTGATGTGAGGTATATTAGAGAATGTAGTGTGTGGAGGAGAGTGGACCCACCGGAAGTTGAAATGCAAGGATGAATATGTTGGAAGCGTGTGTGTGCGTGTTGGTGCCGATTCATTGCCTAGTTAGTAACGATCATCGCATTGAATGATGAATCAACACTTCTCCAAGCATCTCTTGCTTCGTCACTGTCCAGGACCACTTCCACTTCTTTCTCTTCTTACTTACTTTCCTTTTTACTCTCTTTTCTCTCTTTTTTCTTTCTTCGTTGTATATATCAACGGTGGTGATGATGATGGTGAATAAGGAGGAAGCGAGAGGAAAGAGATTGTGTTGTATCTTGGCTGGGGATTCTGTTGATGGAAAAGAGAAAAGCAAGAACGACGCGCAGCGGCAGACCGGTTTGTACGGATTGGGCCATGCTCTTCTGATGTCGAACAGGCCGTGGTGGGAGCCTGCATTTCACAACACATCCAACATTTTATAACATTTTTCAATACTTTTTTGCTTTCTAATAATTTATGGAATTTTCTATTTATATTTTTTAATAAACAAATTATATTGTTTTTTTTTTTTAAATTATTGCATTTCAATATGGTTTCTACTTTTTTATCGAGTCTATTACATGATGGTCTCTCGTGTCGAGAGATTCTTTTATCACTAGGGATGGCAACGGGGCGGGGCGGGGACGGGTTTCACTATCCCATACCCATCCCCGCATAAAAAATTCATCCCCATCCCCATATCCAAACCCAACGGGTATCAAACTTTTTTTCCATCCCCATCCCCATCGGGTAACGGGTATAATCTCATACCCATACCCGTACTCATGTTCTAACTACTTCAATATTAATTTTTATAAAAGAAAAAAAATTACGATAAAGAAAACATAATATTATGAAATATTAAATATTAGAAG
>Ga0209589_1003250_pt1 | contig 28481 bp, 6 predicted proteins | sample CowpeawhiteBW_FD_187525 | JGI IMG/M metagenome (GOLD analysis project Ga0209589, IMG submission 187525) | Root nodule microbial communities of legume samples collected from California USA - Cow pea white BW (SPAdes) (version 2) | ecosystem: Host-associated > Plants > Roots > Nodule | place: USA...
AAAAATATTTATAAATTTTGTTTTAAAAAAAAAAATCAAAACAAAATTGACAAGAAATGTAAGTTTTGTTAGTAATTTACATTATGTTATTGTGCTCACTTGAAAATATTTATTGTTTAGAGGAAATAAAGAGATATTATTTGAGAGTAAAAAATTGTGTTCATTTGTTGGTATTTGAGAACAAGAAAAATAGAATGAAACATAGGCTGATTTAAGAGTGGTTAAAGGTAAAATACCATTATACCTTTAATTCATTTGTAGTTTTTATTTGCTTTGTGTACACTTATGACAATAATTAATATCCAAATTTCTAAATTGTTTACTAGAAAAAACAATATGTAAATATATTGTATTTTTATTTTTTTTCCAACTTACATTTAAATATTTTTTATAAAATAAATCTAACTCATTTAAATATAATCTTATATTACTTTCAATATTGAAAACAAATTGATAATTTTATTTATTTTTTAATTAAAATTAATTTTTAATCTATTACATCAATTAAATCACTCATAAATCTTAAAAAAAATTATATCAACTTTAACTATAAATTCACTATTTTTCACTACTAAATAAATTTCTTAAAAATAATACATTTTAATTCATTTAAATTCATCATCTCAGACTTAATTCTCAAATGTGAATATTGAGTTCTTCTTAAAGTTTAACAATTTCAAATTATTGGTATTGTATTATTGATAATATGAATCTTAATTAAAAAAAAAAAGAATTTGAAGTCTTACTTATGTCCATTTTTTAACTTTTCTTTTATAATTGAAAGAAAAGTTCAAAGAATTTATAATTATATTTTTTTATAATACACATTTACAATAGACTTATGTTAATGTTATTAACTAAATTTAACCTAATTGTATTATAATTTTAATTGGAGCACTATTTTCATTTATTTTTCAACTTTTCTTTTATTTAGTTTGTTTTTTTTTTATTATGAATGAAATTATTATTGGATTATTTATTTACTTTTTAATATCATTTTTTAATTTTTATATTACTAGTAATATTATGTCATTATATTATATATTATAACAGTATATAATAATATACTATTGTATAATTAAAAAGGGTAAAATCTTTTTAACTCTTTATTGTTAGAATCGTTCTTATCTTACTTGTTAACCCTTAAGAAGGATTGAAAAATTCTCAAAATTGTTGAAGTCACTAAAGGTGAATTAAAAATACTTCATCTGATAGTTTTTATATTTTGAATTTAAAATACTTCATTTGATAGTTTTTATATTTTGAATTTAAAATATTTCATTTGATCGTTTTTATATTTTGAATTTAAAATATAGCTTTGTTAAAAGTGATACAATTTTTTTATTATATTGTTAAAAGTTATAAAAAAGTCTATTATATTGTTAAAAGTGATAAAAAATTTTGAACTTTTTGCACAGATTTGTTTATATCTTAAATTGTATAGATTAGAAATATATGAAAGTTAACTATTAGAATTTGTGTTAAGTATTTCAAATTCTTAAACCGTCCTGCTAATGTCAAGTTTATTCCTTGACAACTAAAATCAAGATTGGATTATTTTAACTCATTTTATATATATTTTTTTAATATTATTTTATATATTATAATTTATTATTTCATATAAAAATATATAAACATCACAATAAATTTTTTTTAATCAAACTATTAAAAAAATTTATTAAAAATTTAATTACATCATAAAAAATAAGTTATAAATAAATTTATAAAAATAAATAACAAAAATACATATCAATAATTTTGTAAGAAAAATTAAATAAATTACTTTGATATAAAAAAATATTAAATAAAATTAATTATCATACTTCTATATAAAAAATAAATTTTAAATAAAATGTATGATTTTGTAAATTTGTTACATGTCTCTCGAACCTTTTGTCGTCATCTTCAGGCTCGGTGTTGTTGCTGGGGTGAGATTTTATATGAGAGGATCATAGTGAATTGTCGTTATCTTCAACTCCATCTTGATGCTGCTGGTGTGGGATTTTATATATGAGAGGATCATAATTTTGAATAGTAAATCTACTTAATTTACTATTACTCAGTCAATTTTTTTTTTTTCAGTTTTACAAATTTAAATATATGATTTAGTGAATATAGTAGTATAGCTTTTATAATACCTTTTATATTTTCTCTTTATAAAAAAAACTATTTGGTTGAGTATGAAAAAATGGTAAATTATTTAAAGTTATTTATTTATAATTTATTTAAAATATATTTTTAATCAAAAAGGTTAAAATATGTCATAAATATATACCATAATTAATATATATATATATATATATATATATATATATATATAATATAAAACATATATATATATATATATATATATATATATATATATTATTTATTTTGACAATAATTCTATGAAAGTATTTTTTACTTCGAAAAAAGATAAAATATTTGATATATTCTCCCATAATATTTTTTTTAATAATTAATGTATTTGGAATTAAAATTGTCTTTGATATGAAATATCGATCAAGTTCAAAGTTTCATATCGAATAGAAAAATAAAATTTGAGCTGAATGACATATTAAAAAGAAAAATTAGAAAAGTTTTGAGTTTTAAAACTTTGGATTGGACGTAATTTCTCTTTTATATGATTTACTCATGAGTTGAATGTGATGTCTCTTCTGTATGATTTTCTCATGTCTCAAGTGTATTTTTTATGAAAAGATCTCAACGAGTGCAATGAAGGTACAGCATAATTTATATGAATTATTTATTGTATTTACAAAATTTCATGGAAAAAAAATATAAAAATATAGTCAAATAACTATTTGTATGTTTAGGTGTTTTATTCTGTATATTCATTTGCTTGTGCAACTTCAGTCTTTTATACTACCTTTGATATAACAAATAAGCATGTTTAAATATTTAGTAAGATGATTTTTAATTAAGTGGGATAGCAATATATGCAACACATAAATAAACAATGTTTGTTAATGAAATGTTAAAATTTATTTGAAAACAACATTTTTTTTTTTTGTAAAATTGTTGTCTTTTTCTTCACGTTAATAAGAATTTTTGTATAAATTTGAGATAATACCTTTTAACAAAGTAACATATAATGACAATCACTAAACATGTGTCATGGAAGTTAGATTTCTATGTTGGTGTGTAGTTTGTCCACGTGGTTCTTTTATCATAGTTGTCAAACTTAATTTCACAAAATATTGTTTTCCAGAAAAATAAAAATGAAAAGTCCTATACATTTTGTTGTCCCATGCTTAATTTTATGTATCAAAGATTTTCTTTTTTAGCGACCTATCAAGATTTCCACTTACAACGTATAGCGTATATCGTATTCATACAGAATCACAAAATAGTGATGTGTCCTTCACCACAAAACTAATTTAGTTGTACAATATATTAGTGTGTAGGGCACAATATATTAGTGTGTAGGGCACGGATTAAGAAAAGTCAAACTTTACATTACACTTATTAATCAATTCAAATGTTTTAGTACAAGAGAAAATCATTTATAAGGTTGAGAAACAAGAGAGGAAAAAAAGGCTAACGATAATAACAGGAAAAAAAAAAAGCTAACTGACTGAACAAAATTGTGTATTTCTAACTGTAATACAATATGAAGTTGTGGCTAAAATAATTTTACACTTACTTCTTAAATGTGCGATTAATGTATGATAAAAAGAAATCATGGCCCATCCATAAAAGAAAACTAACAACAACCTTAACCTTGTCATGTTGAATTTCTTTAGGTCATGTTTATTGACACTAAAGTTATCAAAAATAATTCAGTTTGGTCTAGTCCGATCTACCACAAGTTGGTCTTTTAATGAGTCAATCCAATCTGACTCACTTATTAGTAAGTCAAAAGATTTTGAATAGGTATTGGGCCACCATGGGTTGGTGGATTAAAGAGGTTGATTCACTAACTTACTTCATTAAAAAAATATGTTTTTCTTTGGACTAAAAAAATAAATTATAACTATCATTAAAATATAAATGAATTCAATAAAATCCAAATTAAATCCAAAAGGATGTTAAACTCCAAATACAAACCAAAATTATAAAAAATACAAATTACTATTGTGTTGACCGAAAGAAACAACATAATCTGACCCAAATGCAAAGTTCAATATAATAAAAAGCACTTGTGTGCACCTTTATTTGTGGGTTGGTGAATCAACCTCGCTCATCACGGGTCTAGTCCAGGTTAGTCGGGTTCTAAGTGAGCCGGATAAAAAATTAACCCATACTAAAATTTGTAAAGAAAATTTAACCCAATCCGACCCAAACTCGTGGTGGACCGAGTTAGTTCACGGGTTCTAACCCATTTTGATACCTCTAATTAACGCATTGGATATATGCATTATGAGTTTTTTGTTTTATATTTAAATTTCATTTGTTGAAATTTATTTTGCCATCATCATTTTATATTTCCTTCGAATACAATCATTGAAACTAAATTTTATTCACAAAATTTTAGTAGCATAAGGATTATATTTGTAATCTCTTCAAACTTTTAAAATGATCAAAATTACTAGTCAAAAAACATAGTTTATACGCTTATAATGTCAATCCTCAATTTTATTTGGGTAAATAAATTTATTTCTAAAAAGTTCAAAAATAGGTGGTAGATAATAAAGGGGTGAAATAAAAATGTTATTCAAAAAAAATATTAATTAAAGGTTTTCAGATTAAAAATTAATCAAAAAATACTAAAAAATATAAACTAGAAAATTCTTTTTAAAAATTGGTGAAGAAGAAATAAAACACACAAAAAAAGAAAGAATTAAATAGAGAACCCAATCTATATTTTTCATCCAAATCACTCAATTTCCCTTTTCTTCACACCTTGTTTTTGTTTATATATGGCCCAATTACGTTTTTTAACAACCCAATTTAAAATTTTAATATTCACACTCTCCTATTCTTCTTTTTGGAGCACTTTTTACGGGGATAGCAGCCCAATCTTCTTAACACTGTCACCCGCATATATTTCTTTACATACCTTTTTTCTGTTGGGCTTAGCATGGGTCCATTTTTAACACTCACACTCCCATTCTTTTTTTTCTTGCACACTCCAGTTTCACTTTCATCCAGGAAGTGACACGTGTTACACTTACTCCACTCAAAATCCTGTCTACTCACAATGTGTCATGAGTCACTCAATTATTTCAAAAATATTTTCTGGAACAGTGCAACCGTTTTGGCAGAGGAACTATATCTTAAACTTATAATCCACTCGAAATCTACTAATTAAAAACACTATATATACGCATGTAGACCACTTGAAATTAAAAAAATATAAAAAGTATATACTCTTAATTTTTGAAAAATTAAGCGCGACAAATTGAATAAATTTTATCAATTAAAGCTTACATCGCCCAGGTTCAATCACAGTAGTTCAAATCCTAACTAGAAATATTAAATAATGAAAGAAAAGTCCACCAATTTAATGTTTGATGGAGATACTCTTGAGTAATAAAAAATTATAAAATAGTCTCAATGTTATCTATAATGTATATATATTTTGATCGACCAATCTTGATAGACAAATAAATCACGATCGACTGTTATGGTTGATCATCTTTGGACCGTTATGGTTGATTACCTTTGGATTGATAGTCGATCACTTTGTTCTATCATTATGATTGATTATCTTGGTCAATTATTGTGATTGACCGGTTGCAAAATAAAGATCAAATTAACCACGAATCAACCAATTGATTAAGGTATACTAAGTGTTGATTAAGCCAACAACAAGGTAAGAGTCCACAACACCAACTATAAATAAAGGTCTAATGTATGGTTATATACACAGATGCATTACAACACTTAATATTGTTTCGATCAGTCATCTATTGACTTTAACAACAAAGTACCTTCTGCATGTATGATCCAAGTGATCTTGGACAAAAGAAAGATCTTAAAGATTAAACGAAGAAGAAAAATAAACGTTACGTAACAATTTATTTTGGAATTGTGGACGTTTGACCCCATACCAAAACACTATCAATTTTAAATTATTATAGATATTAAAATTTTAATTATTTGAATTAATAAATTATTCTAGGTTTCACATAAAGAAATTAATCATAATAAAAACTCACGAAAACGAAATTTGATCCGGGTTTAAATTATAAATTAATCATCCATAGTTGGAAAATTTAATTAAATAGAATAATTATGAAAGAAAAGCCGATCCATTCAACCTTGATGTCTATGAGTATGGTACTTAAATAACCTATTCATGTCAAAGAAATACACGTTAAGAGGATCATCGATAGCAAATAGTTCATCTTTATCCACGAATATGTTGACTTATTTTACTCTCTTTGATTAATTCAAAAGAAATAATATTTAATGAAATGAACTAATTATTATATTTTAATTAGTACAAATAAAATATTAACCTACCATAACTAAAATAAGTGGCATGGTAATTAAATTTAAATTAAATGATAAAAAAGGAAGAACATAATATTGTTTTTTTCTTTTTCATTGAGAAGAATAAAACTATGTTTGTTCGTAATAGAATAAAAAGGTTAGAATTTGAACCTTTATTATAATTTGATCATTATAATTTAATGATGGTATATTATTTAGGAGTGTTAAAATGAGTTTAAATTTATAATTCAAGATAGTGTTTTAATATGAGGAATTGTTTCCTGCATTTTTCTTTTTGCACTTACATATATTCATAGACCACATTTATCTTTATTAAAAAATTTAATAAATATAAATACCTTTCTTACTTTACCTTCTTTCTCGTCGTTGAATCGCGACTTATCACTAATTTCACCTTCAACTATAATGTCTTACTCTAATTTTATTAATATACATGCTGATTTACATTGTGTTGTCTAATCTACCAAATAAACTGTCATCACTAGTTTAGAAATTCATTTTTACCTCGCCTTATATGTCTCAGTTGTCCAATAACCGAAGCATATAATGGCGCGGTGATATTTTTGCAATTTTAGATAACTTTTATGCCTCGGTTCAGCTTAACCCGAAGCAAAAGAGGCTCATATGCTTCGGTTCGCCAAAAATCGGTGCCAAAGGAGGCTCATATGCTTCGGTTACATAGACCCGAAGCCAAAAACCCACTAGTCGTTACCTCTTTGGCCTCGGGTGGGTTTGAACCGATGCCAAATAGGGCTATATGCCTCGGTTCAATTAATAACCGAGGCCATATGGTTTAATTAGGGCACCAAATTCGCGAGCCCCCTTTCTCTTTTTCTTCCTCGTGCCCCTCTCTGCAACAATACTCTTTCTCTTCTCCCTCCGGCATGGTTGTTCTATGCGCAGTGGTGATGTCATCGACGTTCCAGATGCAACAATGGTGGCTCTGGTGGCACGGATTCGCTGTTGCTCCGATCTGTTCGAAGGTGGTGGTGGCGTTGCGTTGTTGCAGTGGTGGTGATTCTGCAACAATGGTGGTTCGCTGCCTTCGTTCGCGGTGGCGATGCTCTCTGCATCTGGTGCGTCGTTCATGGTGGCGTGACGATGGTGGTTCGCATCTGGATGTGTGTTCGCGTTTCGCGCAGGTTGTGGATCTGTGTTTCTGTTGGCTGCAGGTTTTGTGTTGGCTGCAGGTGGTGGCTCACGGTGCTTCTGCTGTAGAAGTTGTTGTAGTGCAGTGGTGCGTTGCGGAGAAGAAGACGAAACTGTGGTGGCCATAAAGTTTGCTTCAGACAAGGGTGGCGACTGTCATGGTGATGGAAAGAGATGATGAAAATTAGGGTTGCTCGAGCATGGTGCAGATGCATGGAAGAAGATGGTGGTGGCTGCTGCGTTTCGCTGGCGAGGATGATTGGCTTCGGTTCTATTTTGACCTGAGGCAGGAATGAAACTCTATGGCTTCGGGTAACAACCGAGACCAAAAGGGGTGCCTTTTGGTCTCACCCCAATGTGCCTCGGTTCCAGACCCAAGGCAAAATAAGGAAAATAACCAGGGTAAAAAGCCTTTACTGCAGTAGTGCACGAATAAAAGATATTAACATTAACTTTTAAATTAAGATAACAAAGAGTTTAATTTTTTTATTTTATTTGAAGAATGTAATTATATAATAATAACTTAAATCATCATCGTAGTTAAGAAATTAAGATTCATGTTGAAGGTGTAACCACTAAATATTTGTATCTTGTAATTTTGTAATTATTCTCTACCACTATGCATTCATACGTAAAATTGTTATGATGTTCAAAATATTTCAATTTTAATGTTAATTTTATTTTAACAGTTTTTTTTAAATTATTTCTTCACTTAACACTTGTGAAGTGTTGTTGGATAAGATATTGGTTTTGTTTTATTATTTTGGTCAAATAATAAAGTAAAAAATAATTTGTGCAGATGAATATTCAAGATTTTGGTAGTGAGATATTATATATGGTTATAGAAGGTTGGAATTTTTCCTTATAATAAAAAGAAAGTAACTATATTTACTATTTTCCTAGGTATAATTTGTTTATACACTACAATGACTTATTTTAGTTACTAAAAATATATTTAGAGATTAATTTTTAAAACTAAATTTTTAATTAGAGATTAATTTTAAAACTAATTTAATAAGCTAAAATATTGATAGTTAATATATGTAACTAATTTATTTAGAGACTAATTTATATAAATTATAATGCATTTTTTATTATTAAAATTAATCATTATTTTTTTTAATGATATAAGAGATCCAACATCGTACCATTAAAACCTTAACACTCTATATTTATAAATATATATTTTTCCTTATATCTCATTCTACCTTTCATTTATGGTTAATAAAAAACTTTTTAATTAATACTTAAATTTGTAACATTAAGCAATAAATATTTTACATGAATCATTTAAACATTATTTACTTCAATTAAAATAATTTTGTTTTTTTTTTTTTCAGATTTGATCATCCAAGTCTATCCGACAATATCATTAAAAATAATCATCACATAAAAGAATAAATAATATTTAAATTGTGTTTGACTTCAATTCCTAAACGATGTAAGATTTATTAGATATACCTAAACATTTTTATTACTAAGAGATTATTAACGTGTGCATGTGATTCTTTTATACGAGTAAGTAAATCTGTATTATGTACAAAGTATTAATAAAACTGAATAAAAAATGAGAGAATTATGATATTAAGGGAAACATTTCACGATATAAATATTAATATTTCATGCGAGTGATTATCAACCTAATACTCATTAATCTGAACTGTTAATAAATAAATAAATAAAAAGTCGAGATCAAGAATTATTAATTCATTACTCTTGTAATAAATATATCTTCATTTTCATTATTGTTTTTATTCTTATCAAATTATTACATTTTTTTCATAATATTTTAGTGACCAGATTAAATATAAATTTATAAACTAAAAATAATTAATAATTAAAAAAATTTATATTATGAATTGATATTTATAATATTCACTAATATCAATTATTAAAGATTTAACTACTAAAAAAGATTTGTCTCTAGACATATTTTCAGTTATTAAAATTAGTCATTATTTATAAATTTTCTTGTAATATATATATATATATATATATATATATATATATCAAATTCAATTAATTTAATTTATAGTAGTTAAAATGAAACGTTGAAATGTTTGAAAATAATGAATAATTAATAAAATTATTAAGAAAAAATCTAAATTTTTTGAGTTACAAAATTACAAGCACATAAAATAGAGAATCTAACTTAAAAGTTTTAAATCATTAAAAATAACTCAACTAAACATATTTAATGTGAATAAGAAGCAAGTGTTTAATATAATTAAATATTCGAAATTCAAGCTAAACATCATTAATTTTAATTTGAATGTTAAAATACAAAAAAACTGCAATTTTTCTCATTATTTCAGTTTTTTTTTTTCATAATTGTCTTCTACCTCTGCAATGCACCTTATGCTAGTTTCTTTTTTTCATTTAACTTTAACCATCTTGTTGTCCTTTCTACATGTTCAATGTCCTTCATCTCTTTTAATGCATTGAATTGTTTAATAAATATATTGTTTTATATAATTACCTTTGACAATTAATAATTATATTATTACAGATGACATAAATAAAGTAAATGTGTATATTAAATATGTGTATCTCCTTATATATAGTTATATATAGGTAAAGATGAGTAATAATAACTTTTTGAAACCATCCACACATATTTGATAATTAATTTTTGATATATTTTCGGATTTGCAAATTGACACATAAACTAATTACAATAACAACTATTACATGTTTTTTGTTTTATCTTTAGATTAGATCTTGATTCTAAAGTAAGATTAGATCCTAATTCTAGAGTGAGTACACTATTATTTAATTTTTAGAGTCATTATGCATTTGTTGTAATCACAAACGGAATAAAAAAGTTTATAAGATGTGAAAAGAGTGTCTGTTATTTAGAAGATTAAATCATTGATATTATTATATACGTTACTAATTTTACAAATTTAGATTGACAACTATATAAAAAAAAATCACGTGCAAAGTTTTTAATGTATTATTGTACCATCGTATTAATAAATTAATTAGTACTAATTTCTTTATTTAATTATGACGCGAGAAAACATTGAATCAGGTGTAAAAGATTATAGTAAATATTTTTTAAATATACAATAATTATGTTTTTAATTATAATAGAGTATAATTTAAAATTTAAACAGATAAAGATTTAAGTGTATGTAAATATATAATAAGTGTATTAATAAAATGATGATAGTAAAAAATAATTGGCTTTTATTTTTATCATCACTTAAATTTATCAAACTATTGTCCTTGACAAAGTAATCGGCTTTATCCTTGATAAAATGACATTACATTCCATAAACAAATTATCTTATTTTAAATGTAAGAGTTTGTTCATTATTTTTGTGATTTTATTCAACATTAAGTTAATACCTAGAGTTTTTATTATATTAATTCTCTTATAACATCTTTAACATCATTAAATTTTACACCGACTTCAACAAATTCATATGATAGTTTATACCACTAATAATGTTGTAAAATAGGATAATAGTTATCCAACCTTAATAATGCAAAATATATAATTTTTTATCTATAAAACATCAATGATTGAATCGACAATAATAAAAATTATATAATTTTTTATGTATAAAACATCAATGATTGTATGAAATTATTAAAGGCAACGTTGTTATTCGCTGTCACTATCAAGTGCTGCAGTGAGATCGTATACAATGAGATCGTATACAATTTGAAAAATGCGATTTAAATATTTATATACATTGATATTAAAGATTTTTGTAAATTTAAATAGGTTCAAACTTTAACTTGAATTTTTTCGATCATGACGTAATACTGAAATAAAAAATAGTAATTAAAAATAATTGTATAAAACATTTAATACTATTTTATACTTTTTTTTTAAACAACCAGTACAAATGGTTCGTAACAAATATAACCAAATGTTAAAAATAACTTTAAAGAAACCATTTTAAATAAATATTAATATTTTTAATTAGTTCTGTCATCTTAATTAGTTATCACAATTTAGAAAATAAAAAAAGGTGTGAAAAGTGTAAATCGTTTTTCTTTAAATAATTTAAATTATTATGATAAAAAATTAATATTTTAAAATTATTAATCATTCAACATAATAACAAATATTAAATAACTTGTAAATTTGTTATCTGATATTTTTCTAATTTAGGGCTTAATTTACTTGAAGTTTTTAATATTGATTATTTAAAATTTTATATTTTTAATTGAGATTTTATTATTTAATAGTGAAAAGAAGGTGATAAACGTGGTGGATGACAGTTGCACAAAGTCAGTGCTTTTAGGTTATAAGGTTGATTCCGTAATTTTATAATGAATTTAGAGGTTAAAATTAAATTATTTTATTGTTTTTTTTGTTGTAGTTTCGATTGTTATTTATTTATTTGTGTCTCTTGTATCCTGATAAAATAAAGAATAATGACTTTTAAATCATAATGCAGATTAATTATATGAGCATAATGGTTTTTAATTTTAATTAATAATATATTTTATTGAAGTTATAAGTTTTTATGTAATTGAATGAGTTTTTACATATAATTGAAGATGTACTTTAACTAAAGGTAAAATTTTTAAAAATAGTTAATGAATAATGTATTTTGGTTAATTAATTTTTTATTTGATGAGAAAGGAAAAACATAAATATGACTAGAGAACTTCATCAACTTAATTCAGAATTTACTTTATTTGAAATAAAAAACAATAATATGTAGCCATGAATTTATTTTGGATCGAAAAACCACTGAAAACGGTATGTTTTATTGTAATTATTTTAAAGTCTTTTATCTTTTTTGTTACTTCCTTTATTGTCATGAAATTCATATATTTGCATATAATTCTTATTTATTAGTTCCATTAGGCTAGATCATTACTTCTATCTTTAATTATTTGTATTATTTTCTATTAACCTTTTTTCTAAAATTTTATAAGAATTAAATTGTTGAAGATCTATTTGTTGATACAACTCATGATTAACTCGTTCCTATCTAATTTGTTAACTAGTAACTTTGATAATCCTAAAATTATTTTAACAAAATAGTTTTAATTTGATAGACAAATGATAAAATATCAAGTTTATAAATAATCAATAAATAAAATAAAATTTAATCCAATCATAATTTATCAACTAACTATTTGTTATTTAAGTAATAGATTTTAACTTCTTTTAAAATAATTTTTTCTAGTCTTTTGCCTCCTTCTTCATCCATTATTTGTAGTATTTAATTCTTTTTATCTTATTCTGGTTCAGTATTATATTTCATTATATATATATATATATATATATATATATATATATATATATATATATATATATATATACGTTTTTCATTTTATTATATTATCTACTAGAGAGGAAGTAGATAAGTATCATAGCAAAGTTCCTATACGAGGATTTTAAAACAAATAATACACTGTTTATAAAGTGCTAGAAAAATGATTTTTTTTTATGCAAGATGTGACACTGAACAAATATGGATTGAGTAAAAGAAATGATGAGAAGGCACCATTTTTTCCCTTTCACTTTCTTCAATGTCTCATCTTTTCTTCTCTCATACGCAAATCTATCCTTTCATTTGCTCATTGCTTCCTCATGCTGTTCTTTCATGTTGCCACAAAAGCACAATTAAATATTAGTAAAATTCGTATTGGTGTCAACGTATATATAAAAATGGTAATCATTAATGAGATATTCTGCGATCACTTTTCAATTCACCACTGTGTTAAATAATAAATTTTGATTTGTGATTGGTGACTCTGCACACAAATTTACGTCACCCATGTCAAATCGAAATGTTATCCACATTTGAATTGGGTTAGGGTTAGGGTTATGCGCAAATGATAATGAAATTAATTAAGGGCTGGCCTGTCACTTTACGAATTTGTTGAAACTTAAGAGATAAAGTTGGTGCATTTAATTCGTAAGTTTGATCTCATCCTTGACAGTTAATACGTTAAGAATGACATATTAGATATGGGATGACTCGTTTTCTAAAATAAAAAATATAATAAAAAGTAATTTTAAAAAATTAATAATATTATAATTTAAATAATTAATATTTAAAATTAAATTCTAACCATTATATATATATATATATATATATATATATATATATATATATATATATATATATGTAATGGATTTAAAAATATAAAATGGAAATAATCGACAATTTAAGAAAGTCAACGAATTAGTTTGTCGATCCATACTGTTAAGATAAAATCAAAATTTTCAATTTACTTTATTATAATAGTTCAATTTCGCTAACTTTACTTTTAACGGGCCAATGATCAAATTGACCTATTTTATTATTATTAAACAAAATTATTTTATTGAGAAATTATTGAAAATATAGACCTTCAAAATAAAATTAATAATTTTTTATTTTAGAATTATAGATAATCACTGTAAATTTTTAGAATAATTGAGATTTTATAGCATAATTATTTATATAAGGATTAAATATGTTTTTGTTTTTCAGTGAATTTTGGAATTAGTTCATTTCGAAACTTTAAACTAATTTAGTTTTTCATCTTTCGAAATGTCTTGAATTTAGTCATTTTTATCAAATTTTGTTAAATTTATTTGACATTTCAAACGCGTTTCATAATAGTATTTAACTTAACATTAAAACAAATGTGTCAAACAGTATAAACAACTTAAAAACAATTTTGAAATATGTACGAAACATCAAATAAACCTACCAAAATTTAATTAAAATGACTAAATCCACATATTTATATAATTATAAATTTAGACAAATAAGGAAATACAAAAGATATTTTACTTCATAAACTTTTACTTTTTTAATTTAGTACGGATGGTTTAAAATATATATATATTTTTTAATTTAGATACAATATTAGGTTACATGTTATGAATGCATAAGTAATGAAACTATTTTTTTATTCTAAAATTATTCGACAAATTAGAGATCTATTTTGTTTAGAAGCGGTAGTCATCAATTTAATTATCATTTATATTATAGTATAAGGATTTTTTTTACCCATTTTTTTACCGGTTTTTAATTTATTGTTCTAATCATTAGATCATCATATTATATTATTAAAAAGAATTTAAAATAAATAATTGAAAAGGGTTTTAATTTATCGTCCTAATTATTTTTAGATCAATCATATTGTATTATTAAAAAAAAAAAACTTAAAATAAATAATTGAAAAGTAACTAAAATAATAAATTAAAAGTAGATAAAAAAAATTTAAATATCATTATCATATATTATAATATTGATACACATGTAATATATGTTATTATAATAATGTTGGTCAACTTTATTAACTCTTTTTATTAAGTATGTTGTTTATAGTTTATATGTCTTTCTCCTCTTGCAATTCTTTAGGTTTTTAAATGTTTAAAAGAGTGAAGAATTGACTTAAAAGTAATATGTGGTTTTTAAATCATCTTACCAAATATAGAATTTCATCAGTCTCCCTCAAATATTCTCTCATTTATTCACAATTCTTTTGAAAGGAATTGAAGCATATTATCTCCACTTACTTTCAAACAAATAGTAAATAATCTTAAAGTAACGATACCTTAATCATATTTTTGGTTAAAAATAGTGTTATGTTATTTTATATGCATAATACATTGCTCATTAATGGTTAAAATTCATATTTATCTCATTATACCAACCTTTTTGTCTCTCACTATCTAAATGATAAACTAATAAGGACTAGTTAAACATAAAATATATTATTTCATACTTAAATAATATTTTTAAATACATAAAATAAAATAATATTATATGAAATGAAATAATATTAGATGAAATTATGCTTACAGTCCTCTATGTTTTAATGTATTTTTTAATAAAAATAATTTTCTTACCCGTTAACATTATTGAAACTCATGATGGAACGTAGTATGTTTTTTTCCTAATTTGATTGATTCGCATGTGTTTATTTGAGTTTTGAAGGTAATTTTTTTTCTTATTCTTTTTGTTGATGTATAATATTTTTTTACAGTAAACAATTTATATTTTTATAGTTATTTACTAAATATAGTTAATATAAATTTTGAGATTATTAGTGTACATTTATAAAATTCATAAGTTATAAGATTAATACTCGGCATTTTATATTAAATTCGCAATTTATCAAATTAGTTTAATCTCAAAACTTAATAAAATTTAATGCTTATAAAATTATTTTGGTTCTACGCTTGTAAATTCAAAATTACATTTCTATAAATTTAAAATAAATATTTTCAATTTCCTCAGAAATGATTCTAAATTTTAAAGATTAAAAACACAGTAATTAAAATAACACATGTAATACGTAATTCGCACTTGTTAATAATATAAATCCAGACATTACCGAATTGATATGACACCTAACTAAAACTTCTTTCAATAATTGCACGTGATTTAATTTGATCAATTATGATATAAGTCACCATAACATTATTAAATTTCATCCGTCTTCGTAAAATCCATTTGATTTTGTTGAAATTAGCATATGATCATGTGATACGCACTAGAACAAAAAATAATTTAAAGTATTTAAAGTAAAGAAGATACTTGTATTGTATGCATAATATTCTAAAAATCTCATAAAACATAAAGTAAAAAACCACGTGAAATGAATGTTGTTTTTTAAATAAACATATTGACAACGGGTTCCGACGTGCTCTTCACCACACCCAATACAAACCCATTCCGCGATTTTACGAAATTATGTTATTAAAAATTTAAAACATTATATTGTACGAATTTATAAATGAAAATCTTGTAAAGATATTCACGCAATCAATTTTTCAACTATTTTTCGACTTTTTTCAAAGAAGTAGTTGAAAGGTTTACAAAATTTAAGTCTCTCATAAAAGAAGTGAATTAACATATGTCATATCTAAAAAAAGAATTATTCAAATTATCCAAAAATATCTCAATAAAATACTAATTTAAATAAAATATGAAAAGCGTTTAATAAAAAAGTCGTAGATTTTTGTTGTAGATAACGTGGAAGAAGAAGAGTCGTAGAATAATGAAATGGCTGAAAATACACATCGAAAAATATTTTTTTCAACTACTTTTTCTCCCAACAACTGGCTGACAGTTATTTTAATAATAAAATATTAAATATGCCATTTTGTTCTTGTGCTATGAATCGGATACAGAACCACATGTTTATCTGCTAAGCTTTCTTGTTCAGTTCAAAACAACTTGTGTGGAGTGTTTGGTCGTGTGGTGGAAACTTTGCAGTGAAGGAATCATCACTCATGGGTGTCAAAGGCAGTGAAGCAAGCGAGTCTTCAGCTCCTCTGCTATCCACGAACAAAGATGGAGTTGATTTCCATGAAATTGAGCAAAGTGAAGATTCTCAGATGACATTTATGCTTGTTTTCACCGCCGTTTCTGCTACAATTGGTTCTTACGTGTTTGGGTATGCTGTAAGTGATCGATCACACATTTTGGTTCATCACAGTTCAGAATCACCACTTATGTTCTTGCTGTCACATCACACACCTCTTTTTGCAGCTCGGATATTCCTCCCCTGCTCAGTATGGAATCGTGCACGACCTGCATCTCTCTGTCGCCGAGGTTACCACCTAACATCCTTTGTTTTTGTTTTTTGTAATCTTTCTTAAAATGTGTCGCCGTGGTAAGAACAGTTGACTTTATTGGAAATTGAATGTTCCTTGTAAAACTCGGATGTTGTAAGTTGAGTATGTTTTTTATGGTATTCTCTAATTTTACTTGAGGACACCTCGATTGTTTGTGTAATAGATGTTTGATTAAAGGTCGTACATAGATTCTTAAGATGAAACTAACAATACCTAAGAGTTTTCTTCTAAATTCACTCCTTATAGTTTATTGGTTCTTGTTTATTTGACCGTTTATGCCTTAAGTTAAACTCTATGCACTTTTGCAGTACTCAACTTTTGGTTCAATATTGACGATTGGAGCGATCGTTGGTGCCACTTTAAGTGGTAGAATAGCAGATTATGTGGGTCGTCGATTGGTAAGTCTGAGACAGATTACTCTTAGTTTTAGTTTCAATGGGTACTGTTGTTTACTCTTGGTTATTTTGCATTTTCCATGAAGGCCATGGGTTTCTCGGAGGTTTTCTGCATCGTGGGATCAGTTATCATAGCATTCTCAAAGGTTTGCCTATAATTTCTTTTCTTCCCAGATTTCTCAAATTGAAGTGTACTCATACTTTACTCCCAGAGGCACAGGGTTAATTTCCTTAAATTCAGTCTAAGATGTTGAACATTCCGTGTTTGAAGGTTTCTTGGTGGCTTTATATTGGAAGAATGTTGATAGGATGTGGGGTTGGCATCATATCTTATGTGGTAATTACTTTAACGTTTGATATGTCATGACTGCAATTCAAACTAATTTTATTCAGTCAATCAAGAAATACATATAACACAGCTCCCTCTGCAAATTAGGTTCCAGTCTATATAGCAGAAATAACACCCAAGAATCTCAGAGGAGCATTTACCGAAGGTCATCTGGTAAAGGAATACTATAAATGATATCACCTAAATCATTCTACTCTTATTTTGTGTATCATGTCTCCCTCAAAGGCTTACTTTAAATTTCTTTTTGGTATTGTTGTGACAGTTAATGACTTGTTGTGGGTTGTCATTAACTTATCTTATTGGCGCATTTTTGAATTGGCGGATTTTGGCAGTGATTGGTAAATATACTTGTACTATTCCTTACGTTGCTCTATTTCACAAAACCAAATAAAAAAGGGTTCCAAGTAACTCATAATTTTTTGTCTTTATCTCAGGAACTGTTCCTTCTATTGTGCACCTTCTGACTCTTCCCTTCATTCCTGATTCTCCCAGGTGGCTGGTGAGTTGTTCTTAGCTTCTGGAATTTTGCTCTTTGATCAGTGCATGTTGGACACATATCACACGAGCAACTAAGTTTTTTCTTCTGTTTGTTAAATGATTAGATTCAACACATGTCATCTTCTGCAGGCTAAGGTTGGTCGGTGGAAAGAGAGTGAGTCTGCTTTACAGCGCCTAAGGGGAAAGCATGCTGATGTTTATCAAGAGGCCACTGAAATCAGAGTATACAACAAGTTCTTGTTTGCGTTATGATCTACCAGGACACAGAGTTTAATATATAACATTTTTTGCACTGTACCTTCATTTGTAGGAATACACAGAAGCCCTTCAGCAACACACAGAAAAGGGCAATTTTATCGTCTTATTTAAGTTGCAGTACTTAAGGACACTTACTGTGAGCATTCTAAATTCATTCCATTCTTGCAGGCTATCTTAATGTTTTACAGGCTCTCACGGTATTTAGTTACTTGTTTAGGTAGGTGTAGGCTTGATGATGCTGCAACAGTTTGGAGGGATTAGTGGCATTCTTTTCTATACAAATTCCATATTTATCTCTGCTGGTAGGTGCAGGTCCTTCTAACATATGCCAAATAAGAAAAAACAAATCAGAGCATACCAGATTTGTGCATGATTCATTAAGCAAAAATTCTTCTCTTTCGCAGGGTTTTCAGACACTATTGGAACAATAGCAGTGGGTGTTTTCAAGGTTTTTATTTCTGTTTACACAATTTCATTACTTCTGTGTGCTCAATTCCATACAAGATGAAATCAGTGCCATTTCGGATTCAAGGGTCTTCTCTTCACATAGTCTTATTATTTGTGTTTATAGGTCTCATTTTCATCTTTAGGAGTACTTTTGATGGATAAATGTGGAAGACGACCGCTTTTACTGGTAAAATGGTCAAACTGTTTTTTTTCCTTTTCTAATTTTTAATTTTATTTGTTTCCATGTTCTGTTAATTCTGATCCAAAATTTTGACTCTTACACAGGCTTCTTCCGCAGGAGCATGCGTAGGAAGCTTCCTGACAGCCCTATCATTCTTCTTGAAGGTTCTTTTCTTTTGATAGAAGATCTTTGCTTTAATCATTTGTTTTTTGAACATTTCTAAGAACAATTTGGCTTGCTTGATACAGGATTTACAGGAATGGAAGTCAATAAGTCCTTTTATAGCGCTTGTTGGTGTACTGGTAATGCTTCTCTAACTATACCAACAACACATGCATCTTCTACATATCCTTGTCTTCTCATTTTTTTCACTGGCCTTGTATTTGTCTTAGTAAGATCGAATTGAATTCAGGACTTTAATGTTGTCTCAGTTTAATTCTCCGACAAAATTTCAATTCATGTTCCATATTCAGACTGGTTTATTCATGGATTGAATGACTGATTGATAAAGGCAATTCTGGTTTTACTTTTCCTAATGAGCAGTTATACATGGGATTGTTCTCGCTAGGCATGTCTGGAATTCCGTCTGTTATAATGTCCGAGGTAGCTTTGTTCAACTATGCTTCGACTCATCAAATTAAGATTGAAATATAATAAATCCTCAGCACATGAATGTTGTTCATATATACATTTTTTTTTTCAGATATTTCCCATTAATGTGAAGGGCACTGCTGGAAGCTTAGTAATCTTGGTTAACTGGACATGTTCATTGATTGTTGCGTATACTTTCAACTTTCTCATGAGTTGGAGTTCATCAGGTAAGTTTCAATTTACTCTTATTTCCTCTTTTCCACTCTAACAGATACATTAATTTCCTCAAGAGACAAGGCACAAAAATCAGTAAAACATCCTAATTTAAAGAAGTATTTTAAGAAAAACAGGGAACTTCCTTATTCTTATATATATCTGTAAAATTTATGTTTTGGTTGTGTTGGATCAGGAACTTTCTTCTTGTTCTCTGGCATATGTGCCATCACTGTTCTTTTCGTAGCAAAACTAGTACCAGAGACCAAGGGGCGTACACTAGAGGAAATTCAAGCTTCTTTGAATAGCTTATGAGATATGAATTTGGTATTTCTCTGCAACAGAATTTCTACAAGTTGCACACTGATGGGGTTTCGTGTAAAAAGTTTATTCAAAAGTTACATAAGTTTGAATCATGGAGATAACAATCACCAAGTCACAATAATTTTTTGTGATTATATTATTTGTCCAATATCCGATTTAATCAGTGCAATGTACGGTAACATATCAAAATTGTCAGTATTAGCAAAAACATGGACTCTGTGTATGTCTATGTAAATTTTATTTGCTGTCTTAGAATTTATATATATAAAAATGTATAATATATATAATTTATTTTACTTATAATATGAAAACAAGAAATTAATGCGCACACTTACTTTTACAATCCAGGCTAGTCACTTTCCAATATCTCATTATTTCTTTTTCTTTTTAATTTGTGACTTAAAAATATTATTATGTGTAAAATATGAAAACAAATTAGGGTAAATTCCTCTTGTATATTATTATAAATATAACAAAATCCAAATAAAGTTGATTATGTAAAGATATAACTTAATTCTTTTTATTTACCAAATTTTGTTTTAAGTATCTAATATATATATATATATATATATATATATATATATATATATATATATATATTTCAAATTGGATACTTAAAGTTTATACTTTTGTCTAAATATTTTATATTGTATGTTATACAATTCACACAACAATATAAGTGGTTAAAGATTAATATAATGTAAATAAAGTTACTTAAGTTGATTACATGGTTGTCGGCAAAAATGAATACGTTTTTTTTTTCAGGAACTTAAATTTGAGTTGTAATTAAAAAAAATGCTTTTCCATTAAGTCAAAGTAACATTTTAATCTTGTATTAAAAAATTAATAATGTTGGGTTGAAAATAAAATATAAATAGCTTCACACAAAAAATATCTAAGATTTACTGCTTCATCGCTCATCACCACTTTGGATTGTGTATTGAATCTTTAATTTTATTTTTTGTTTTGTGTTTTTAAAAATATATTGAAGGATACTAATTTTACTAATTTAAAGTATATTATAAATTTTTTAATATATCAATATCATACTTTAAAGACTCAGGGACGACACAAAAGAATCTTCAGGACTTAGTCATCACATGCAAGAAAAGGTGACATTTTCAGAATGCCACAGCTTGGAGCTCTTGGCATTTTGTGCAAGCTTATGATGACACATCCTAAAAAAAATCTATGCCTATCAATTCAGATTCCACATGCCCAGTCTCAAAAAACATGTCACAGTCCCTCCAATGAAGTTGAGTTCAAAACAACAAACGCGAGTCAACAATACACAAACACTTATCTCCAACACTGTCGTCCTCACTTGTCATTTTTGGACCTCACAAAGCACTGTTCTTCATAGATTCATTTACTGTCACGAGCAACCTTAAAATTCTCAGTGGCTCCTAAATCTGTTTCTTGGGAACCATGGACGGTGCTAATAGTGCTGAACCAAGAGAATTTTCAAGTCCTTTGCTTTCCCCAGAAACATTGCAAGCTTATCATGGTAACGATGGAGTTGAGTGTGAGGAAAAGAGGCAGAAAGAAACTTGGTCGGTACCAGCTATTCTTATACTTACCACCCTTGTTGCTGTCTCTGGTTCTTACGTTTTTGGGTCTGCTGTAAGTTCACATTCACACGTTTTTGCTTTTGGCAATTTTATGAGAATTTGGAAGTACCATTGTCGGTGTGTGAATTTTGCAGATTGGATATTCGTCTCCTGCTCAAAATGGAATCATGGATGATCTCAATCTCGGCGTGGCTGAGGTTTGAACTTTGAATCACGACCTTTGTTTTAGTTTGTCATGTATTCAACATTGAACATTTAATGCCTTTTTTATTGGCCTCGTTTTGTGCAGTATTCGATTTTTGGATCAATACTGACGATTGGAGCAATGATTGGGGCTATCATAAGTGGTAGAATAGCAGATTACGCAGGTCGAAGAGCTGTAAGTTTATTCAATTTGTGTTTTGAAATGAAAGTTTCATGTCGTTAGGTATTTCAAAGGGAGAAAACAAGAGATTTGACACAAGTAAATTGTGAAGAAGCTTATGTAAGAATTCAAGACATAAGTTTTAGCTGAAAACTTTAAGATAATAGGTTTTTGAGTCTATCTATTTATATGGGTCATCTTACTCATTTCACCAAATGTAAGACTTAGAAGTCTCATTCTCTTCCTTAAGTGTGAGTCTCCGATACCATTAATTCTGATACACCGAACTATTTGAAGAAGAGAGAAAGATTTGGTATTAAAGAGTTCTGAAAGTTTATATAAGAAATTAGGACATCGTTTTTAACCAAAAACTTTAATTTAATAAGTTTGTAGATCATTCTACTTATATATTGGTCATCTTAAATTTCTAACAATTTCCCCCACCTTGAATTCCTAACGCATGTCTTACTTCAAAAACAGGCTATGGGTTTCTCCGAAGTATTCTGCATCTTGGGATGGCTTGCCATAGCATTCTCAAAGGTTTACCATCCTTACACGCCACTTTCATATAAGCCTATACAAGCAAAATATCGTTTCGATGAGCAATTAACTTGATGATAAAGTAAACCTTGAGATTTGCACACAAGTTAAGTCGTTGTTATTTGACACTTGGTGCTTGTTTGAAGGTTGGTTGGTGGCTTTACATTGGAAGATTTTTGGTAGGATGTGGAATGGGCCTTCTATCTTATGTGGTAATTGTTGTGACTCTTAGTTTTTCACAAATGCAGTTCGAGAGGAATTCAGTCACTCAAAACAAAAACAAGTGGGTTTGTTTCTTCTGTTTCCATAATAGGTTCCAGTTTATGTAGCTGAAATAACACCCAAGAATCTCCGAGGGGGATTCACCACAGTTCATCAGGTAAAAAAGTTATGATTCTTTTCTGAGTATCACTTTACTCCCATTGCAAGTAATAGGCTTATTTTAAATCCCTATCTGGAGTTTCTTTTGACAGTTAATGATTTGTTGTGGGGTATCATTAACTTATCTTATTGGAGCGTTCTTAAATTGGAGGATTTTGGCTCTAATAGGTAATGCTCATATGCATGGTTTTCATCTATCAAAGTGAAATTAACAAAGGTTGCAATGTAAGTGGCATTTTCTTTCTTTATCTCAGGAACTATTCCCTGTCTCGTACAACTTTTGGGTCTATTCTTCATTCCCGAATCTCCTAGATGGCTGGTGAGTTGTTTGAGATATTTTTGTTGATATGCTGTGGAACATGACATGATTCACACAAGCAACTGAGATTTTCACTCACTAGTGTCAAATAAATGGAATCACTACATGTTAGACAAACACATTGCAAGTTTGTGATAGTTAGAAATCTTCTGCAGGCAAAATTTGGTCACTGGGAAAGGAGTGAATCTGTTCTACAGAGTCTTAGAGGAAAGAATGCTGATGTTTCTGAAGAGGCCACTGAAATTAGAGTACATATAGTGTTTGTTTATTAGAGCGTTGGGGTGGTAGAACAAGCCTAAGAGTGTAACACATTATTTTGTGTTGTATTTGTTGTAGGATTTTACCGAAGCCCTTCAGAGCGAAACAGAAGCTACCATTTTTGGCTTATTTCAGTTGCAGTATTTGAAGTCACTTACTGTGAGCTAAGCTTTCTAAGATATATATCCTCCTTCTTGCAGACATTCTTGTCCTTTTTGCAGATTCTTATGGTATTTTTTATTTACTTTGTTAGGTAGGAGTTGGTCTTATGATACTGCAACAGTTTGGAGGGGTTAACGGCATTGCTTTTTATGCAAGTTCTATATTCATCTCTGCTGGTACATGCATGTTTTTTTTAATGCTTCCAACATATGACTGATAAGGAAGATGGCCATGAGAATATTAAACTTACAACACAATTGTCAGGATTTTCGGGAAGTATTGGAATGATAGCAATGGTTGCAGTTCAGGTTCTTCATTCTCTTCATACAGTTCATTCGCATGCCTTCTTAATGTTGTATAGAATGAGATAATATGCCACTGTCTTGGTGAGGCTTCTTTTCACTTGTATCTTCATAGATCCCAATGACAGCTTTGGGAGTGCTTTTGATGGATAAATCTGGGAGACGACCACTTCTGCTGGTAGAAAAAGATGATGTTTTGTTTCTTCTGTTTTGTGCTGATATGTAAGATCTGAATCCAAAATGTTTAGCTTTATGCAGGTCTCTGCTTCAGGAACATGCTTAGGATGCTTCCTTGCAGCCCTATCATTCTTCTTGCAGGTTCTTTGAATAACAAAACAAAACCTGCTCTACCATGTTTTTTTTTTTTTTCTTTTTTCACTTTAGTTATTTCAAAATGATCAATTAATTGAGCTTGCCTCATGCAGGACCTACATAAATGGAAGGAAGCCAGTCCCATTCTGGCACTTGTCGGTGTACTGGTGATGATTTTTCAATAACAATGTTTAAGCAATAATGCACCATTATTTGAATCTTTGACCACATTATGCAATCTTATGCATTTAATTGGATAATAATAACAATAACAAAACACAAATTCAAATTCATTACTTTGTTTTATGATATTGAGATGACATGACAGAATGTTACCTGTGTTGAAATAAATCCACATATCTGATATCACTGTCTGGTTTGAGAAACAGTTATTTTTTGAAATGATCAGGTATATACAGGATCATTCTCTCTTGGCATGGGGGGAATCCCCTGGGTTATAATGTCTGAGGTAGTTTCTGAACACATATATGAAACAAAAAATGGAGATCATGAGAAGTTAATGAGTGTAGTGAATTACCTTTTTTTATGATCCCCAGATATTTCCCATTAATGTGAAAGGCTCTGCAGGAAGTCTTGTGACTTTGGTTAGCTGGTTGTGTTCTTGGATTGTGTCATATGCTTTTAACTTTCTCATGAGTTGGAGTTCCGCAGGTAGGTTCATTCATGCTCACTCTTAATTCCTTGTGAGAATACTTACTCCACCCATAAAAGAGAAAACCAAAATGGACCACAAAAAGAAACAATACCAAGAAAGCAAAAACTCACATTATGTTTGTTCAGGAACTTTCTTCATCTTCTCTGCCATATGTGGCTTCACGGTTCTGTTCGTGACAAGACTGGTGCCAGAGACCAAGGGGCGTACACTAGAAGAAATTCAAGCATCCCTCAAGAGATGAATTTGTCACATTTATAAAGAACACAAAAGGGGCACACTTGTATTTCTGAACAACTCTACAACTTTGATCCGAAAAGTACTTTTTCAAATAAGAACGGATGTAGAAATGATTTGAATAACCAGCAATTTAATTTTCGGACCCACGTCATGTTTCTGGTAGGATCAAATAATACAACTTTGTTTTTCGAGAACATATGAATGATCATTGCCTGGGTCTTGGAGCAGGAACAACCTGCGCAAACTCCAAGGGTGAATGTCTGTGCCTTGCAAACGCGCTTATTCAAATTCAAAGACCTGGGAATTGCAGTTTGTTAATTTTGTTAGGGTGGTCAAACGGTGACAAGAGAATATCCAAAATAAAAATTGTTTTCTAATTTTTGACAGCAATTGAATCCTTGACTAAAACGTGTATGACCATAAAAATAGTAGAAAATAAATGAAAAAAATTTAACCCACAGAAAAAAGAAAGAGTCCAACGTGGGACCCGGCACCGTTTGCTCCATGAGGGATTCCAGCTCATACTCTGAAACAAACACGCCCTTCCTTTTCTTGCGTTTTGTTTGGTTGGCACTCTCACTCTGCCACCCCATGCCCATGCTATGCTTTCTTTCTCATTTTTATTAATACCTTCTTTCTCTTCTTCTCTTTCAAAAATCCCTTCTCACCAATTCTTACAACTGCTTCTGCGTTTTGATTACGATTATGATTATTGTTACTATGCGATGACAACCTCAATCGGTATCTCCCTCTATCCTCCTTTTCTTTTCTCCATCGTCTTCCCTGCCATGATCAAATTGTTCAAGAGAAACACCTCCACTGACACGTGTCACCATCATCACCACTATCACCACCACCCACTTTTGGGCCTGGAGCTCGCCACCACAGACATCCACAGGCCTCCCAACGTTCTGGAGTCCGCCATGTTAAGGCCCAACAGCAACCCGCCTCAGCCCAAGAAGACACAGATTGGATTCCTCGATGACGATGTGGTTTGCACCGTAAGCGGTGGCTTGGCCTCCTGCACCGAGAATCTAGGTTTTGAAAGCTCCGATCAAATCAACAGTAATTGCATGGACGAGGATGTGATCGATGATGAGGAGGACGAGGAGGTTTTCCGGAGGAGGAAGACGGTGAGGGCCGAGGGGAGAGGGAAGGTGAGGACATTTCCACCGCCGCTGTCGTCGCTGAACCGGAACGGTAAACCGAGTTTTTATCTCCGGCCGGTGAGGAAAGATGGGAGGTTGGAGTTGACGGAAGTGAGAATAGAGCGGGCGGAGATTCTGCATGCGTGGCGAGAGAACGGGCGGTTGACATTGCGTCTGGTGTCAGATCTTGAAGAGGAAGAGATGATGGAAGAAGAAGAAGATGAAGAAGAAGAGAAAAGGATAGAGGAAGAGAATGTGGGAGAGTGGAGGCTACGTGGTGTGGGAGGGAGTAGCGAAGGGTTAAGGAGGTGTCACGAAATGGTGAACCATCATCACCATCACCATGTTCATGGCAGCATGCGCATGTGTGGAATCAGCATTGTGTGAGGGTTGGAGGACACGTGGCATGGGAGTTTGAAAGGGAAGATAGAATGTAGATGCAGTGAATGAATGATTTGAACGTTGGAATTTGCACTGCGAAAATTGGCAGAAGAAAGGTGTTGGATGTGTATAGAGAGAAAACATGCATGCATGCGGTGGTGTTTGGTTGCGGGAAAACGACACTGTTCAGAGGTCCACACACACTGTAATTACTTTAACTGCGTTTTGTATTCTTAGGCAGAGAGAGAAAAAGAGAGAGAGAGGATGTTCCACACGGAGAGCGATTGCACTGTATTTACCAAATTTTGAAGATTTATGTTAGATGCTCAAAAACAATTCTTGAACATGTTTTCTTCAGTTTTTAAGGTTGTTCAAACCAGTTAAAGTTCTCGAAAAAATTGGCCATTTAATTAACCCAGTGGCTTCTAATTTGAACTCTCAGTAATTTCATCTCTCACTCTCTTCAATTTTAATTGGATTGTTCTATACAAGTTAGTTCATGGTGTGTGTTGGGTTGATTTATGTTCTGTCAATCTGAAGAAAAAATGTTCTGGAAATTGAAGAAAGATGGGTTCTGTTAATTTGAAGAAAGTGGGACTCAGATAGTGGGTAAGTGGTTCGAAAACTAGTTCCAGTAGTTTATTTATTTATTTATTTCTTAATGAGATTTAATATAATTATTGTTATATTCAAATAAACAATTTAGTTATATAATTATATTCATGTAATTATATATAGTTTATAGAGATGATATTTAAATAAAAAACATGTGTACAATTCAGAAATGATTAGTAGAATAGGCCAATATACATAGTGAAAAATTAATTAACTTAAAAATTAATCTAACCTGAAAATTCAGAAAATTAAGAGTATAGATTTTAACTTTATATCTTTCAAATACGAACAAATGTGTACAATTTTCCAGTACAGTTTTTCCAGTTTTATGCTCCATTAATATAATAATACTAATAGATGATGTTAGTATACTAATTAAACTACAATCTAATCCATGAATATTATGTAATGCTACAAATGTGAACTTTAAGACGGTGATTGTAATAAAAACTTATGATTTTTTCAATTGCACTTCATTATTCTATATATTGAATTATTGTAGTTTAAAAATGTAGTTATATATATATAATACAACATCATTACATAAAGTTTTTTACATCATCCTCATTGCCCAAAGGTAGTGATGAAATGTTACTGTTTTAGTGCACATTCTTTCCATTTTTAACAGGAGATGAAAGTAGAGATAAGTCTTTATTTAGATAAAAAAAAACCAAAGCAAAAGGGTGAGCAGATATAGCTTCAACTTGTTATCCATTTATAGGTATACTACCAACATGACTGATATTGTTAGTTGTGAACTGCTGAAAGATCTGAATTTGGTGTTAAGGACACACATAAACAAAATAAACTTAAGAATAAAAAAAAAAAAACAAAAACTTAAAATAAATA
>Ga0209589_1003252_pt1 | contig 28473 bp, 24 predicted proteins | sample CowpeawhiteBW_FD_187525 | JGI IMG/M metagenome (GOLD analysis project Ga0209589, IMG submission 187525) | Root nodule microbial communities of legume samples collected from California USA - Cow pea white BW (SPAdes) (version 2) | ecosystem: Host-associated > Plants > Roots > Nodule | place: USA...
TATACTTTGATATACATTTAGTCATCTATAAATAATTTGTCAATTTGATGAGTTTATATCTATTTAGGTATAATTTCATTAAATATAGATTAAAAAATAGAATAAATGTAAATAATTGTGATTGAAATATATATATATATATATATATATATATATATATATATATGAATACATAAATGATAAATGAGTAAAAAAATATAATAATAATAATTTAAAAATCTATGGTACTTTACGGAGGTTTTGAAACCTATAGTATTTTACGGAGGTTTTGAAGCCCAAGGTATTTTAGGGGGTTTTGAAACCCATGGTATTTTATGGAGATTCTGAAACCTATGTTATTTTATGGAGGTTCTAAAACCCATAGTATTTTATGGAGGTTTCAAAATTCATGGTAATTAATCGGGGGTTTTAAACCCACAAAACTTAACTAAGGTTTTAAAACATATGTTAAATACAAGAGGATAAAAAACCTCTGTTATTGATTGGTGTTTTTCGGGGTTCGTAAAAACCCCGGCTAACACATTCTCCAAGGATGGTTTAGCGGGAGAAATGGAAACCCTGGGTAAAGAACTTAGTAGAGGTTTTAACCTTGGGTAATATAAAAATAAACCTCCATTAAAAATATTTTTTCTTGATATTTTCTATTTATTTCAAATTATATCTGAAAAATACAATCCATGGATTAATTTTTTTTCCGTTACATTGTGTATGCTTGAATATCAATTGTGGAATTTTAAAATATTTTTACTTGTAAGTGCGGATTTTTTTTTTTATCATTATTATGTCTTCAAATTTGAGAATATATTTGGAGTTCTCAAATATATGTTTTTAATTTGATCCAAACGCAACTTCTATTATTGTCTTTTGATATCTTTAACGGTCGAATAACAAAACACTATAGAGCAAAGGCTAACTTAAATAAACTTTTTTTTTTCTTGGAAATTGAAAATATAACTGATTTTTTTTCCTTTTCAAAACATCATCAAAACTACCCTTACTTTGATATAGATTGGGAACTTCCGTTTCCAAACGGTCCTATCTAACATTTAACATTGTTTGGACCTAAGATGATGCAACCAATCTCGCATATTGAATATCTCAAAATATTTGAATTATGCAAAGTTAGTAACTTCAATGGGCAGCAAGATTGAAATTTTTGTAATAATTCAATCACAAATAATCAAGCTAACATATATGCGTTAGTCAAGCGGTTTCTTCAAGGTTGAAATATAATTTGCAGCATAAGCCTTTAAGCAAAACTTTCGAACGTACCTATGCCTTTACGCAATATATATTATTAAGTTGTTTCATCATTTTAATTTTGTTCCATCTTAATATGTAAACATTTTATATTCAGTACTATATGTTTACTATGTGTGTAAATGAATTAAATGATTAATTAATTAGATAGCTATTCTAATCATTAAAGTTCTTTTACTCATGTTAATTAATGTATAAATAAATAAGATTGGGACTAACACTAACACTTCAAATTAATATCAATTAATTGGAATATAGATTTTGATTAAGCGAGGAATTTTATTTTTGGTCTAGCTGTTGTTTCTTCTTTTTCTTTTTTTCTTTATTAGTTGTTCATAATAAAATTTTACGTACACAAATTATATATTTTAAAAAGACTTGCCGTTAATCAAATTTTTTAAATGCTGTTTTTCATTAATTCAATAACTGAACAATAATTCTTATAAAGTTATAATATGTTTGATGGTCAATATAAAAGTGCTTATCCAAAAATAAAAAATATTTATACAGAAGTAATTAAAGATTCTAAAACTCGACTTATATATCATGCACAACTTCTTATGAGATGAGAATGTGGAATATCGTTACTTCTGTGAATTTTGTTTTATTTTTAAATTACATAAAATTGTGTTTTTGAAATATGTAGAATTTGAATGGACTTGTCACTTGATATAATTTAATATTCAACTTAGTGAAATAAAGTTACTCTACCCAATTTTACGTTAATTACTTATTCCAAACTATAAAAAGCAACTAATTACTTAAAATATAAGTTGAGTAGCTCAAATCTAACATGATTTCAACAATCATATATGTTTAAAATTACATATACATGTTGTTGGATGGCGTAATGAGAGTGACAATAAAAGGAAGAATAAATATAATATTTTTTTAATATTACTTATTATTATTATTATTATTTATTATATAATCATGAATATTTGATTATGTAATGAATGTAAATGATTGTCACAATATAATTATTGTATTTTTGGGCAACAAATTGTGAATACTTGTTTTTTCATTTAGGTATTTCTTCTCGTTTCCGCATATTTTTCAGTCCCATTCATTTTTATAAATGAAAGCAAATATGATGTAAAAATTATTTTATAATTAATATTACACATAGATTGAGTGATTACGTAAAACAAATCAAATATTTAATTTAATTTTTAATAAATTCGTCAAAATAAGCTTGCAGTGATGACTCAGATTAACCTACTAAAATATAATCAGGTTGGTTTAGGAAGGGAAAGTTTTCATGTAGATTCCAACCCTCTCTACACTTGTGTACCTTAAAACCATACATGGTTTTTATTTTAGTTTATATGATATTTGTATATATAAATGAACTTTAATGTATAATACTTACTAAATAAAAGGTTCGATGAATCCAACCATTAATACTTTTTCAATATATATATATTTTTAATAAGATAATCAATAACAATAATAAAGTGTGCACATTTGATGAGATAAGTTTATGTTTTAATTGGTTTTAAGCCACCCACTGATTTCATTATTTTCTTTGAGACTCACATGTCACATAATTAATCATATTAAATGATCGAAACGACAAATATTAAAAAAAGAAATTGAATATTATATTAGAAAATGAAAATGCCGCTAACACATGTTGCATGAAAATGTATGAAGTTGAAAACAAATGGAATAAGAATAAATCAGGATTTAAATAGCGGTGGAAAGGAATATGTATGTTTAAAACAAGAGTTGTGGTTTCCCTTTCACTTTTTGTGTGATAAATTTGAATGAGGTCATTATTATTTATTAATGAGTAAAATAATTGATGTGGAGATAGGTTTTTGGGGTTGTCTGGGTAAAAGTTTGCATAGTTGCATCCACACAACACATAACACATAGACATCCTTTTCGGGGTTTCACATTCATAACCCCCTGCCTCTCACACTGTCCCTCTCACCATTCACTTTGAGTTTGACCCGTTGCCAGCCACCGCCACCATCCACTCTCCACCATCTTCATCTTCCAAACCTTAAATAACCAACTCCTTTCCCCTTTTTCCATTTCCAAAACCCTAATTCTCTCTCCTTCACACTCACACTGCCAGATCTACATCATCTCCCTATGCCTTTTTTTCTCTTCTTTTTATACAACACAATAACCCTTTTCCCCCGACTGAAAGACAACCAACAAAAGATTTCCTTCCATTGTTGCAGTGCAGATCAGGGATTCCATCCAAAGATACGCTTCTTCCCTTTTTCAAAAACCCTTTCTTATTACCCACTCTCTCACACTCATTCATTCATTCAAAAACCTCTCTCCTTTTCTTTCCCCTTTCTTTCTCTTTCTTCACCGCTTTTTGCTTAATTTCCAAGCTATGGATTCTGGCAACAGTGGAAGTATCTCTTCAAGTGGCGATGAAGAATACGATTCACGACCTCATCACACACTCCTCCCTCCAACCTTCCTCACCAATAATCACCCCTCCCAATTTCTTTCTTCTTCTTCTTCTTCTCATTACCAACACCACCCTCACCCTTCTTTGTTCGATCTCTCTTCAACCTACCTCCACGCCCTCTCTCAACCAAACTCCTCCTTCCTACACTTGGACACCGCCACCTCATCCTCCTCCCACCCCCCGAGATCTCAACCCGATTGCACCCACCCTTCAGGAGTTAACGTTGCCTCCTCACCCCAAACCACAACAAACATAAGCCAATGCTTGTTGGGTCCTCAGGTTGGCCTCGCCTCCGACAATGCCAGATCGCAGGAGCCAATCTCGCTTGAACCCGGTAGAACGGTTAACAACGTTGGACGTAACTCCAAGAAGCGAACCAGAGCTTCCAGGAGAGCACCTACCACTGTTCTCACCACGGACACTTCTAATTTCAGAGCCATGGTTCAAGAGTTCACTGGAATCCCTGCACCACCCTTTTCGGCTTCTTCCTCCTACTCTCGGAGGCTCGATCTTCTCACTGGCTCCTCCTCCCTCAGAACCACCTCTCACTTAGACGCAACCACGGGTCCTTTCTACCCTTTGCGTCCTTCGCCACAAAAGGTAAATCATCATCATCATCATCATCATCATCAAAACCCATTGCTTTTATCTTCCTCATCATCGCCCTATAATAACATGGTTGATGCTATAACTCCCACCACCACCACCACCAACAATTCTTCATCTAACAACAACAACAACACCACCACCATCAACTACCAACAACAACTTCCTCCTGATTTGGGTATACCCTATCATCATAACCCACAAAACATCATGCTCAGCATGCAGAACCACCCCAACCTTGCATTCAACCCTCCCCCACCCCCTCTTCACCCTTTTGGCCAGGCAGGGTTTAGTGCAAAGTTACCATCCATTGAGGATCTGGGTATGAGCCATGGTCAGGTTAATAATAATGCAAATTTTGTCTCAAGTGGGATATCGGTGCCACTGAGGAGTGTTAACGTCGATGGAGGAGGAACAAGAGATGTTTCGTTAAGGTCATTGGATGGTGGTGGTAGCTGCAAGTTGAACTTCGCTGTGGCTTCTGCGTCCACTAGCTTGAACCGTGAGAATAGCACCTTACCAAATAACAACAACAATAATAACCCTACAACTAGAGGGGAAGGTACCGTGGATTCCTGGATTTGTTCTTCTGATTAGACTAAACCCGGTACAGAAACTTGTTATCATTACATGGTAGAATATGATGCTGCAATGAATTAAGATCGTGATCATGATGATGTTGATGATAGTGGGTGTTGGTGGTTAGAATTTGCAGCTAACATCTTTCTTCTTTTCTTTTCCTCACCTTTCCTTTTTCTTTCCTTTCTTCTTTTTTTTTTTCTCTCCCTTTTGTTTAAATATGTTGATATTGTCAAAAAATTCTGTAGCCACCGTTATGAGATTAATTTAATCATGTATGATATATGTGTAAATTAAATATATATACTTCCTTTAATATCTATATATATAAATATTATTATATATTACATGATGACCAAATGATGTTTAATGTTATTGCAGAAACATAATGGTAGCTAGTTGTAGCATATGATTGTACTTTGATTAGTGTTTGATAATGATGCTGATCATGGTAATTATAAGGGTGGGTGGTGATAATTTTATACTAGCAGACTACATTGTAGAGTAGGTTATTATTATGATTATTGGGAATCCATAGTTTAGTTTACTATATAGTTTATTGCTAAAGGGAATCTGCGGCTAAAATCCCCAATAATAAGAAAAACTGTTCCTCGTACGAACCCTTGTCTAGTGCTTGCTATAAGAAAACATTAAGAAGCACACTATTCACGAATAGATAAGTCGGTGAGTGGCCGAGTGCTGCCATCAACTGAGGAGCATCATCGATTAAAGCAGAGAGAAACAAAGAACGAAAGAGAGAGAAAGAGAGAGATTGTGTTTGCAATTTGCAAAGTTTCAGGTTGATGTTGCTGAGAACGCTCCCTTGTATTTCGGGTTCTAGTTACTGTCCCAAGGTTGAAATGTTGGGTGCAATCTCTCTTTGTCTTTGTTGTCCAAATCTGAAATTTTCCAAAGGTTTGTACTCAACTTTTGTCTTCGTCTTTCATTCTCTTCTGTTTCTTCTACCTCTTACGTGTCCCTCCAATGTGAACTCTTCCGGGTTTTGTTGAATGTTCAATGCCTCGTAATATTCCCACTCTGGCCGTTATTTGACGTGAGCCTAATGAAGATTAATGCAAAAATGTCTACTTTCTTGCACCACTGTTACGTGATATGTATGTGGTGTGGCTGCTCTTTTTCTATAATTCTTAGGTTATGAATATAATATTATTTTCTTTGCGTTAATTATCTTATTTTTAATTTCACTCACTGTGTGTACTATAATTTTTAATAAATAATAATGAATCTACATTTGAACTACATATATTGCTTTTGGAAGAAGGTCATAAATTTAGCCAAAACTCTATTATGGTCTGTGTCTTGGTTTTGCATTTTTCTGTTTCTTTAATGAATAAAGCTTAAATAAAGAGTTCTAAATGTTGTTTTAGTTTTCGACAAGAAATTAAATAAAAGCTAAATCTAATAATGAAATTAATTATTAAAATAAAGCTCAAATTTTCAAAGATGAAAATATCACACTTAATTTTATTTTATTTTTTCAGTTCCTCGTGCTCTCTCGCAGGACTTGCAAAATACGTGGTGGCTTTGTGATACTTTTCAGATCTAGTCACAAACGGAAGATATTTCGCAGGAAAAGTATTCCATTAATAATAATAGATGATATATTCCATGGTACGTTTTTATGTTACTACTCTTTCCTTGATTTGAATGTATTTCGGCTTACTTTTCAACTATGAATGATATTTGCTTGTGGAGCAATTGGTGGCAAGATTAGTGGTTTCTTTTACCTGCCAAGCACGATTATAAAATTTCATCTATGCCCTTCAAAACTTCTAGACCTACAATATTAATATTTGCATCACAACCTGATAACTTTTATACATGTAAAATATGAATTTCCCAAAAGAAAAAAAAATTTATTAAAATGTCATCTATATGAAACATAAACCGTCCATGTAAAATCATGCAATTTCATTATCAAAGAACATGTTCATATGATTGCAAAACTGTTTTATATGAATTTTCTGTACAAATACATCTCCATTCCAATCCGTATATAGTGTAACATTAACGACATCAACAAATTGTCACTTCCTTCATAAATCGTTTCTGTATTCGAAATGATAGAGGGACAATTTTTTTTCTGGAGTTCTGAGAGAATCATGGTACACAAGAAAAAAAACACTAAAAAGGGTGACATTAAGAATTAACAGTATTTTATTACAAAAAAAAAATTATTGTTGTCTTAGACAACTAAAAAAATGTTAACCTAAATGACAGACATGTCCTTCATATAATTTGTTTTGAAACAATTCGGGGCAAAGTTGTGGCAAGAGAAAGAATAGTACAAATTTGTGCTTATAAAACGATCTCCCTCAAAACAAGTTACTCGGCTTAATCTAGATAGATAATGACATACACAGACAGACTTGTTTTTTTGTTTTCTTCACACGTTACTTTACTTCTTCTTTTTTTGCTGTAAATGCAATAAAAATAAAAATGTAGCAAGCACAGGATCGGAACAAAAAGAAAAAAGGAAAACAAATACATTATAACTACACATTGAGTACAAAATAGAGGTCATTATAGAGTCAGAATTTGACCTTTTGGCATACTTCTAAAAAAAAGAAGCAAATAATTTAGAATTGTCTAAACATCTGCTGCTAGCACATGTGCCTCTGTCAATTTTGGGAAATTTCTCAATTGCATTAAAATTCTAATGCGCATTTCTTAATCACGCAGTTCAATAGTATGTTTTCTTTTTTGTGGCCCCTTTGCTGTTATTATCATGGTGTGTACAAAGGAAGTTATGAGTTAAATAACACTAGAACACTTAGGGATACCATAAATAGACAAACCATAAAAAGTACGAAGATGCAATGCAACACGCATTACAATCAGCTATCATTGGTAGAGTGTAAATAAACCTCAAGGATCGTGATCCACACACGCCCTCGTGTTTCTTTTTCCTCGGAGACCGGAAAAAGAGAAACGATTCTCAACATTGCTTGCATAAATGCACACATAATATGATATTAGTGGGTGCCAAGCATCTTTTCTACTTGTTCAAGGGTTTAAGCATGAAAGATTGGTTTTTGTTTAGAGGGGTTGATTGGTTTGGTAATGATGTGGTGAGAAGGTAAAAAGTTATTAAAAATTCAAATATGAGTCTAAATTTACATCGAAGAAAGATAAAACGTTATTATATTACTATTAAAAATTTTCATATTACATTGAATTTTTCTTACAAATTTGTCAAAAAAGTTTGCAAGAAAATATTTTTTTTTACTTTTCTAAAAATCTTAATTGTCAGGTAATTCCGTATTAATTCTTTTGTGAAAATTATTTCTTACAAAATTATAAAATTCGTAAATATTTTTTATAAAATTTATTTTGGAAAATATTTTATACAAAATATTTTGTAAAAAATTTGGTAACAAATTTTTACAAATTTTTTTAAAATAACAAAATTTATAAGTATTATTTAAAAAAAAAAATCAAAAAAAATTTAATAAAAAATATGAATTTTTTTTAATAATATATGATCATCAAAACTCATAAACGTATTATCTTAATATTTTAAATTAAAAATAATGTTAATTCTTTATTTATTTATATATATATATATATATATATATATATATATATATATATATATATATATATATATATGCAAGACTCATATTTTAATGGTATTTTATCTCTCCGGTTATTTTTAAGGAATAGTTTATCAAATTTGAAGGAAATTATAAGGGAAAGGTGTTTGATTGAAAGAGGAATTGAATGAAAGGAATTAAAGAATGATGATGATAAGAAGGGATTAGGGTAGGGGAATATGAAAGAAGAGGAGAGAGATGGAGGATTTGGTGACATGTGAGTGTTGGGGCATAGGAATGATGGTGGTCCATGACAGAGAATAATCTGGTGTGTGGCAATGATGAACCCCCTACCCTCCTCCAACTTTCTTCCCCCAATTTCTTCTATGCAGTACTCTGTTCTGTTGTTCTCAGTTTTCAGTGTCATGTTGTGTAAGAGTGAGTGACACTGCAATCAACACATGCTGAATTCCTACTAATTGCACCCTTCGCCTTTTCATTTTGTCCTCTATCTATCAGTTTTTTAAACCAACCATCTTATTGGCTTACAATTTTACACCCTTTTCTTTTTCTATTTTCTCTCTTCATCCCATGTTGTGATTCCATTCTTGTCGTTTTCGCCTTTTAACTCACTTCCAAACACCATACTTGTTTCGGAATTGCTTCACTCTCTTTTTTTTTTCATGCAGTAATTATTGCCCCCTCATCCTATATAACTTAATGTACTTTCTTTTATCATCAATTTTTAAACTAAGGTTATCTATGTGTTCAATTTGTTTTTCTTATTCGTCGATGTTAAGCTTTTGTCGTTTTTAATACAAAACCATACATTTATTATACTTAATAAAAATAAATAAAATATATTTAATGTTTCACCAAAATTATAAAATATCTTTTAAAATTTATTATCATCTCTTTTTCTGAAGTTCAAGGCTTATCGGAAGGAGTAGATGTCATGAAAGGTAATATAAATTCTCTAAATAAAAATAATATAAATAATTATATGTGAAAAATCTATTGGAAAAACAAAATAATAATGAAACATGAGCTAATATATATAAAAAATTAACATTGCTTTTAATTTATAATATGTCAATATTCAACTACACTTAAACTTACACTTAAATTTTTAATACTTTTTAATTTTGATTTAGTAATATTTTTTTAAAAATTTATTTATTTATTTATTTTCGTCCTCTTAAGGATAGCACGCTTCTGATGTATATAACATATTTGCTTCTGGTTTATAACATACATAAATTTTAATTAAATTAAAATGAATTACTTTAAATTAAATTTGATATTTTGTATTTTTGATAAATGCTTTTGAACTTTAGCTTTCCTCCAACTACTCTATGAAGTAATCAATTTGCATTGTTTTATTATCACTAATAATTATTTAGAGCATAACATTCACTATCTTAATTAATTTTATTTGTCGTGTTAGAATAGGTGTGATTTAGATTTGAAACAGAAATAATTTTTCAAAGTCAAAATACTGCCTAATGAATTTGTGAGTAAAATTGTTTTATTTGACTTTATGTATTCAAAAGTTACTTTATTAGTTTTTTTTTTTTCAAATAATTATGATAGTGGGTGTGGGTTATGCATTACATTAAATATACTTAATTTAACGAATTAATGGTGATAAAATGTTCTTGTTGTTGCACGCTATATTAAATAGTGGTTTGTGCTCGTTTTTTGACCAACAAACCTAATGTGTCTAACGCTGATTAAGCAATTCAGGGTTTATCATACCAAATTGTATAATAATGTTGTTATATATTATTCGTAAGATAATATTTTTAATTTTATGCCTATGTGAAAAAATTATACTTATTATATAAAAAGTAAACTTTACTTAATTATAATTTTGATTCTTATAGTTACAAATCCATAACTTTAATATCTAATTTTCCTTAACTTTGTTTTTTATTAGTCGTAAAATATTTTTTATGAATGTTTTTCCTAACCTCACTTGTAATATCTCACATGTAATATAACCTTAATAATAATAAGAAGAAAAGTGAATGAAAACCTTATATCCAAATGTATATTATAATCTTAGAGAATTTAAAAGAAAAAGTGAAGTGAATAGTTGAACCTATTATGTGATGATACGTGTAGTACATAGAGAATTAAGCATGTGGGGAAGTTTGGAGTAAGAATGGAAATTTGAGTTGAGTGCGTTTGTTATGTATGTTTAAAGTTTAAACAAAGAAGGAAAGAATAGTAAGAGATTTTTGAAAACTTTGGTGCATAACATTTAATTAAAATTAAAGTGGTGAAGACTAATAATGTTGTAGACAGAAAAATCATCCCCTTTTCACCGTTTTTCCCGTTTCTTGTCCCTCCTTGTTCCACCAAATTGTTTTAAGTGGATAACATTTATGTAAGAGTGATCATATCTCAAGCTTATGCAACCAAGTTTAAATGCTCTAACATGTTTAATTCCGATTTACGACACACATTTCTTTAAAATATATTTGAATTTAGTTTACTTAAATTTTAAAACAAAAGAATGTTGAATGTCCACATTAACTAAAAATAAAAATGAATTTATAATATATAAATGAATTATAACTTTATTTTATAAATTAATTTTATAGAATTAAGTTATATTTAAAATTAATTTATTAAAATTATCTAAAATCTATTTTAACAAAATTATTGCTTTTATATATATAATACGAATTTATAGTATATAAGTGGATAAGAACATTAATTTATAGATAAATTTTGTATGATTAAGTTAAATTTTCAAACGTATTATTTAAGAAAAAGAAAAGTAATTTAATTTTCAAAATTTTACTTACTAAATTATTCTTTCATTTTTCTTTTTTCTGTTAAAATGTTCACATTCTAATATGTTTGTCTGTGTTACTATTATTGCTTGTAATATTATCTTATTAATTTTTGTCATTACTTTCATTATTTTTATATCTATAATTGTTGTCATAATATATCTTTTTAGGTTTTGCTCATTAGATCAGTTACACTTTAATATCATGAGAAGTTGTTAATTTGTTAATGTTTTCTTTGTTGAGAATTATAGTTTCTCAACTCCTATATCCTTGATTTGTTTAATTTCTTTTTCAATCCATTAAATATAAATTTGTTAGAAGACTTTGGTTTTGCATTTGTGTAAGGAGACTCGATTAAGGATACTTAAGTTAGATTCTAAGTTTTTGAAGAAATTATTTATGAATAAAATATTTATAATTGTCAATAATTGTTTATGGTAATTCATGTTAATAGATGACATATTTCCAAACCAATTTTTGAATTTGTTAATTAATGATTATGACTTAGGGTGCAATTTCTATTCATTTAGTGAAACAATAGGCACAATTAAAATTTTAAGCTAGTATTTGGTTATGATGGAAAAAGATTCGGGATTGTCCATTGCTCAAATGGTGAAAACTCAAGGTGTTCATGTATTATGTAACTCTTCTAGATTTAAACTGTATATATAGGACAAAATTTTTGACATTATTGCATTTATGAGAAAAAAAAAATTAACGTCAACCTTGAGAGTGTGCCAATAATTTTGCATCACTCGCAGAATATCTTGAGAGAGATATTGTATCATTGTTGTCGTCCACGTTAATTTATTGAAATTAATGTAGAGTGTGTCATTAATATATACTTCATATCGAAAAAGTTAAAATTTCTCAAATGAGTGTTGAATGTTGATTTTACCTTTTAGTGTAGGCTAATACTATATTTCTTCTTTTTTACAAGAACTAAACTTATACTTAACTTGATAACACCTAATTATAATAATATTAAATTGAAAAACATAAGTAGAAAAACAATGTCTTCATTTAGATATTGAAACATATGCTCACATCTTTTATTCACTCAAATTAAATATCATACTTTATTTTGCCTTGATTCTAATTATTTTCTCAGAGAACATTTCATATTGTTCAACAAGTAACCAAAATTAGATTTAACTCACAAATCTACAAGTTTGTTAAATTACCAAAAAAGAAGTGTACTCTTTAAATTAGTTGTAATGCATAAATTATTTATAAGTGGAGGTTAGATACATGTAGTGTTTGAGTGTAAGGTAATTTTATAGAATAAAAGATATATTTGTAATTTGATCTGAGACAGGAAGATCAAAGACATTATCTTTGTCAGCCCCCAAGCAACCCGGAATGCTTTTCCTAACCCCACTTGTGCCCCACTTCTCATACTTCAACTATACATAGCTGCATCATTTCTTAATACTTGTTCCTCAATAAAGTGAAAGTGTAAGACTTTTGTTAATACATGTTGTTCCTTAGTTATGTGTGAATTAAAATAGTTCCTTTTCGTAATCTTCATCCCACTACTAGACATGGATTAATCTTTGAAGATTGGATTTAAGGAAAAAAGAGGGAGTTAATAAAAGCAACATCAAAAAGCATGATATGTCGGATAAGATGCCAGTGTCTAATGCTTCAAAACATTTAGTAGGCATCTATGGTCTAGACAATTTTCTGGATGTTAAAAGCTGACTCACACCTGCTCAAGTGGGGATGGGTTCATTAACACACTTTTAATACTCTTTATACTTTTTCTATTCAAAAAAGTTACACATATTTAGAACATTAAACAACTCAATTTTATATTTCACTACTTTATCTTTTATTTCCATTTTAAATGTACTTTTAGAAAGTTGCTTTTATCACATATTATATAAGAATCATTTACCTTTCTTTTAATCTTGGTAGTCTAACTAACGTACGATATATATATATATATATATATATATATATATATATATATATATATATATATATATATATATATATATATATATATATATGTATAAAACTAAATAAATAAAAATGTTAATATAAGATTTATATAAAAAATGTCTTGATTTGAAGAATATAATATCTTAATGTTGTTTCGATTTAAAAATAATTGGAATTTGATTGAATCAAAGAATAAATATGAATAATGAATTGAATATAAAACAATGACACTTGACGCTAACACTGACATGTGCCTCTATTGTTGGCACAAATAGCCTGGATGATTTGGTGCTTGAAGATTTGATGAAGGTACATGAAGTCATTGTGATGGAACATGTTCGAACCATGCTTACATTATTGAAGATGTGCAGATTTGATGTTTCATGCGTTGATCAGGCCTTGTATACATGTTCTCTATCTGGATTATTCATGGGGAAAACAAACTTGAAGAATTGTATTCTTGTTGTAGACCATTTTGCATTAATTAGATGTATAAGGTATTAGGTGTGTCTTTTAATCTGTTGAAATGTTTTTCAACAAGTCAAATGGTGTCTTTTACTCTGTTGAATGAGTTTTTAATAGATTAAAAGGTTTGTTGCAATAGTCTTAACTAATACATATTCAATCAATTGATTTATTTTGTAATCCATTGATTTCACTTAAGTTAAGTGAAATCAACCGATTGATTTGAAAATCAACCTATTGAATTTCATAATAGTTTGACTATAAAGGCTGTATTTTTTGAAAGAGAGGTAAGAAGACTATTTTTGAGCGCAAAAACTTTCTAGAATCTGTGGAACTCTCTCTCTCTCTCTCTTATGATCATACAGTGTGCAGTTGTTGAAGATTGATCTTGGATCATTCTTAGAGCTTTTGCTTGGTGTTTTGAAGCTTGGAGAAAGTGGTTTTGGTAGTCAAGGTTGTTCTACCATTGAGTATTGGTCTTTCTCAAGCTTTTAGGTTATGCCTGGTGGTTTTCCATGTCTGCAAGAGGTGCCTTGCTTTGTTGGTGTGATTCTTGTGTAATTCAAGAGTCATCGTGTGGTGTTTTTGCATATTTTGAAAGTGTAGTGTTGTAAACTTTGTAAATCTTTTGAAATAGTGTAAAGGTCAGACTCAGGTTGCCTTGACCAACTGGATGTAGCTCAGGTTTGAGTGAATCAGTATAAAAATATTATGCATTGTTCTTGTCTCTATCTCTCCTCACTCGTATTGCACTTTAAAGTTTATAAAATTTTGATTTGAACTATGTTTTTCACATTCGTGTGTGATATAGTATAATTTGAAGCTTTGCTCATGTTTGTATAACTCATAGGAGTCAATCTTGTTTGATCTTTCATACTATTCCTGGTTCAAATCACAAATTTACATTTTTGCAACTTTCCCTGTTTTTCAGTTGACTATTTTTGTGATTTAGTTTGTTAATTCTATCAGTACTGTATCTGTTTAATGAAATCAATCGGCTATCTCTATTTTTGATCGATTGAAAGTGTCCAGTCCAGGAGTGTTTGCATCCATACGTCATGGTTGATTTGATTCAATTGAAAATTGTTATAGACCTTTAAAAGTCAACATATTTTTTAACTAGCCAATTCAACCATCCTTTCTTGACATTTCAACCATTTCAATACTTACAATTGGTATCTAGAGCTAGGTTCTTGAAATTTACTCAAGTTTGATCCTAAAACTTTTTTTGAAATATTTGAAATGTTTTAAAACAAGCTTCCCTTTGTTGAAGGTGCCTCTATTCATAGACTACTTATCTTTAATGGCATAAACTATCAGTTTTGGAAAATTTGGATGAAAATCTTCATTGAATCAATTGACCAAGGTATATGGGATGCAATCTTGAATGGACCTTACACTCCTAAACATGTTGATGATAAATAGGTTGACAAGCCTTGGACTGAGTGGACAGAGGAAGAAAGAATGAGAGCTCAATATGATTGCACCGCAAAGAATATCCTCATATCATCCTTGAACATATACGAGTTCTTTAGAGTTTTCCAATGCAAAAAAGGCCAAAGAAATGTGGGAGGTGCTTGAAGTGATGCATAAAGGGACTAATGATCTGAAGAGAGCAAGGAAGCATGCCTTGATTCAAGAGTATGAGTTATTCAAGATGCAACAAGAAGAGTTCATAGCAGAAGTACAAAAGAGATTTGTTCACATTATCAACCATCTAATAGGTTTAGGTAAGGAATTTGACAAAGAAGAGCTAAACATCAAGGTGTTGAAGTGTGTTGATAAATCTTGGCAACCAAAGGTCACGACTATTTCAGAATCAAGAGACCTATCTACATTGATTACGACTGCATTGTTTGGCAAGCCAAGGGAGCATGAAATTGAGATGCAAAGGATAAATGAGAAGAGTAAAGTGAGAAAAAGGTTAGGAATATAGCCTTGAAGACTAGCACCAAGAGGAATGATGAACCCGAGGATGAGATGACTAAATCAAGTGAAAATGAGAACTTAAATCTTTTTGTCAAAGGTTTGGGAAGTATCTCAAAAAGAAAGGTAATCAAAAGAGGAACACTTCCAAACAATTTGAGTCAAATTCTTCTAATTTCACTTGTTATAGTTATGGAAAGCAAGGACATATCAAGATTGAATTCCAAATGTTAACAAAGAGAAGGAGAAGAGTTTTGACAGGAAAAGAAAGAAGAAACCCAACGAAAGACATGCATACATAATATGGGAGGACAATGATGATTCAACAAGTAGCTCATCACAAGATGAGAGTGAGGAAGCCAACTTGTGCCTCATGGTTGATTATGAATCATCCTCATCAAGTCAAGTAAGCTTTCTAGACAAAAATGACTACAATCAATTGTTGCATGATTTTGAGGAGTTTCATAATGAGGCAAACAAGATTTCTGCATTAAAATCTATTGAAAAGCTTAAACAACTGGCTGGAAATCAGAGTTAGTCAACTAGAAACAAAAACAAAGGATTCAAAAATTGATTTCGAACACTTAGAAATGATTTATAGTTGTTCTTACGGAACCGAAGGTTGTAATTCACAAATCACTTGAGGACTTCGGGTGACTGATCTCGGTTGTTCTTCTGTTGCTTCAGAGGAATTCCGGGGGCAGAGTAGGGGACCTGCAAAAGACACTCCGATGCCTAAGTCAGCACTAGTGATGTCAGAGTATCAAGATAATTTAATGCGTAATCAATGCATGGAACAGTGTGCTATTTATACTTTTTTACCTGTGGGTCCTACCTAGGATGGGCTTTCTGGCCCAACATTCCCCTTTTTGGCTATTCTTGAATCCAGTGCTTAGAAGGGAAATTACCAGGGGGTCCTTCAGGGGTAGACGGTACTCGGTACCCGGTCATGAGGATCCCTGTGGGTGGATGGTTTCGCGTCGTTGGCCGGAAGGGTTGCGTCACACGTTCGGGTCGTCTTGTGTAAGGATGTTTTGTAATGCGGGATAGACGGCCACTGGGATGGTTGCTGATGGCCGCATAGTTTGTGAGGTTGTCTTTTACGAGTATGCGGTTCACGGTTCTTCTGAGGGTCGTGTTCTTCTAGGAGGGCGCTTGGTGTGACGTATGCGGTTGGTGGGATCTTCCATAACGGAAGGTGATGTGGGCGACCGTCGGCCTTGTTGGATGCTTCGTGAGCCAGAGGGGGCTCTGTTAAGGTAAGCGGTTGGCGGGTGAGTTTGGGGCCGCGTACCTAGATTGGGACAGAAGGTGATGTTGGCGGCCATCGGCCTTGTTGGATGCTTCATGAGCCAGAGGGGGCTCTGTTAAGGTAAGCGGTTGGCGGGTGAGTTTGGGGCCGCATACCTGGACTGGGATAATAGTAATTCAATCGATTGTTTTGGAAATCATCCAACTGAAAAACCTTGTGAAAATTGCACTACTTTAAAAAATCAAGTGAAATACCTTTTGAAAACTTGTGCAAAGTTCACAAGAGGGAAAGCAAACTTAGAAATTTTTCTTGGCTCTCAAAATTATGTGTTTGGGAAAGTTGGACTTGGTTACAATCTTAGTTTCAAAAATAAAGCCAAGAAGTTCTCTAGTTTCTTTTCAAAAAACAAGCCAAATTATATGCCATTCATTTCTTGCAACTATTGTATGAAGAAAGGTAATGTTATTAAGAACTGCTATGCTAGAAATTATGATGTTTCTAAAGGGGTTATGAAATGGATCCCAAAAGGAACTAGAAAGGTGTAACCATGTTGGACCCAACCTATCAAAGGATATCATGTAATACAAATCTGTTTTGCAGGTCATAAAAAGTGAGAAGAAAGATTTGTGGTACCTTGATAGTGGTTGTTCAAGACATATGACAAGTGACAAGACCAAATTTGCAAAGTTGGAATTGAAGAATGAAAGATTAGTGACTTATGGAGACAACAACAAAGGAAGAATACTTGGAAATGGAGTCATAAGCAATGAATCCTCGTTCAACATCATGAACGTGCTACTGGTAGAAGGGTTAAAGCACAATTTGATAAATATAAGCCAACTTTGTAACAAAGGTTTTAAAGTTGTGTTTGAACCAAATCATTGTCTTATATATGATGCATATGGTAGTATTGTATTAATAGGAAAAAAAGTCAACAATATATACTTGATTGATCTGCATCATGCATCATTTAACATTCATTGTTTGATTACAAAAGAGGATGATACTTGGTTATGGCATATGAGGTTTTGTCACAAACACATGCAGCATTTTAATTGATTAAATAGAGTTAAGATAATGTCTATTCGAAGTGATCATGGTGGAGAGTTTCAAAATGAAATATTTGAACACTTTTGTGAAAAACATGGGATTAAACATAACTTTTCTGCTCTAAGAACTCCATAACAAAATGGAGTATTTGAAAGAAAGAATAGATCACTGAAGAACTAGCTATAACCATGTTAAATGAAAACTCACTACCTAAGTACTTTTGGGCTGATGCAGTCAACACAACTTGTTATGTGTTGAATCATGTGTTGATTGGGCCTATTTTAAAGAAAACCCCTTATGAGCTTTTCAAAAGGAGAAAGCCTTTTTAAGCCACCTAAAAGTATTTGGTTGTAAGTGTTTCATCTTAAATAATGGCAAAGAGCAACTTGGCAAGTTTGATGCCAAAGCAGATGAAGGTGTTTTTCTTAGTTATGTTATACATAGTCTTGCATATAGAGTTTATAACAAAAGACTAATGATTGTTGAAGAGTCCATGCATGTTGTATTTGATGAAACTAACCCAAAGCTACAAGATCAAGTGTCAAAGAATGCAGATGAAGATGATATGTTGCAAGAAAAGCAATCTGTTACAGAAAATCGATCGACTAAAAAGGAAAAACAGCCGACTGAAATAGCTGCAGACAACAACTTACCTAAGGATCAGATCAAACCTAAAGGGCTATCAAAGGACAACATCAATTGTGATATTAGACAAAGAGTATCCACTAGATGCAGACTTGTATTTTGTGAACATGTTGCTTTTGTATATCAAATTGAACCTAAGAATGTGAATGATGTTTTAAATGATAATAATTGGATTGTTGCTATACAAGATGAACTCAATCAATTCACAAGAAATTATGTGTGGTTTCTAGTTCCTAGAAGTGATGGCCTGAATCTAATTGGAACTAAATGACTTTTTAGAAACAAAATGGATGAAGATGGTAATATAGTAAGAAACAAAGCTAGACTAGTTGCTAAAGGGTATAATCAAAAGGAAGACATTGATTTTAATGAAACATATGCACTTGTAGCTAGGCTAGAAGTTGTGAGATTACTATTAGCATATGCTTGAATGTGTAACTTTAAATTGCATTAAATGGCTGTGGAAAGTACATTCTTGAATGGTTTCTTAAATGAAGAAGTGTATGTATCACAACCTCTTGGTTTTGAGGATCACCTCTCTTAACCATGTTTTCAAGTTGAAAAAGGCCTTGTATGGTTTGAAACAAGCACCACGACAATGCTATGAAAGGCTAAGCAACTTTCTTTTATGAAAAGGTTATGCTAGAGGTGCAATTGATAAAACACTCTTCATTAGAAAACATGAAAGTGATGTTATAGTTGTTCAAGTGTATGTTGATGATATTATATTTGGCTCAAACAATAACATTATATGTGAAGAGTTGGTTGCAGCTACGCAAGGAGAATTTGAGATGTCCATGATGGATGAGTTTACCTACTTTCTAGGGCTACAAGTCAAGCAACTCAAGCATGGAACATTTTTAAGTCAATCATAATACTGTTTTGACTTGTTGAAAAAGTTCAAAATGGATTATTGCAATGAAGTTGCCACTTCAATTGCTACAAATTGTATTATGGATGTAGATAAGACTAGGCAACAAGTTGATTTAACCAAATATTGAAGGTTGTTAGGTCTTTGCTCTATCTTACAACAAGTAGATAAGAAAATTGGATAAGAAAATCACAAATGACACTTGCCACCTACTTGGCTCAAATCTAATATCATAGAATAGCAAAAAGCAAGCATGTGTGGCACTCTCCACTACTGAAGCTAAATACATAACAACTGGACATGGATGTGCACAAATCATATGGTTGAACCATTAACTCATGGACTATGGTGTAAAGCTAAGTAGGGTACCTTTATATTGTTATAATACTAGTGTCATCAGCTTAACCAACAATCCAATATAACATTCTAAAACCAAGCACATAGATATTAGGCATCATTTCATTAGAGACCATGTTCAAAAGGGAGATTGTGAAATTCAATTTGTTAAAACTAAAATTCAATTGGTTGTTTTATTCACAAAACCATTAGCTAGAGATAGGTTTAACAAGCTAAGAACTGAACTAGGCATATTAGACATGAAAAATGTGGTATGATGTGTTTTTAGCACGTTAATCTTATGAATCCATGCATTGATGTCACCAAAATAAGCTAATATGTGCAGGAATTGAAAATTGTCATATTTAGCTTTTTTATTATTATTATTTTTGTGTTGATTTTACTTAAAACAGTCTCTATTTGCAAAAAAAAATATGATTTGTCAAACTTTCAGTCTGTTGATTTTACAAATCTATGTGTTGATTTCACTTAAATAGCTACTGTATGCAAAAATCATGATTTGTCAAATTTTTCAGTCTATTGATTCTGTAAATCTATGCATTGATTTCACTTAAGATGTCACTTTATGCAGGAAACACAATCTGTCACAAATTTTAATATGCTATTTTCACAATTTTATGTGTTGATTTCATTAAAATTGTATCTGGAAATATAAAGTTTAATTTCACGATTTTTAATCGATTGATTTTTGAAATCTATATGTTGATTTAACTTAACCAGATTCTGTGTGTAGAGATTTGTGAACTGTCGAATTTTTAGTCGACTAAATTATAAAATCTATGTGATGATTTTACTTGAATTGCAAAGTTTTTAATGAATTAAATTCAAAAGATGGCCTAGTCAAAGAGAGCATCTCGTGGTCAAGTACAGATTGCCCCCAACAGATATTACATCAGCTATATTTTTTTTCTGATTTATTTGACCTCAAAGCGTTTGTGATGTGTAATTCCAATGTGCATCCACCTTACATGATCTAAGTTGATTGATTTATTCATAAAAACTCATTGGGAACATCATGATTTATTGAGATACAACAATCAGATGCATTAACTTGGCTTTGGTAACCTAAAACGAATTAATGAAAATAAATTTACACCATTTAATTTACTGTTTCTGAAATTCAACCTATTCAATTATAAATACTGCACTTGAAAACTTGCATTTGCATCAAAAATCTCTTAGAAACAGCCACACCCACAGTGATCATGCCTCATCATCAACAATGCATTGCCCAATCTGATAAAGAACAATGTACCCCTCCCAGTGCAAGTTCTCCAAATCAATAACATAATGGGAGAATTGAAGCTTGGTTTGAAGGACATGAGGACAACATTCAAGTGTTCCTCTTTGAGATGACTAGGAAGCAAATCTGCATCCCTAAGGTGCTGAGGTACTCATGGTTGCAATCTAAAGGCTTTGATGCACTCATCCAACAACTCAAGGATCAAAAGTTGAAGACCTTCCTTGAACTTTCAGGGAAAATCTATCCTAACTTGGTGAAGGTGTTTTTCACCAACTTGCAATTCAAAAATGATGCGCTGTTGTCCAGTGTGAAAGGATTCCACATGGAAATATCCAAGAAGGCTTGGAAGGATGTTGTTGGACTTAGGGCAAGAGGTGTTCAAATGAGGAAAGGTGAAACTGGTTTGTGCAAGAGTTCAATAATGTTCAATATTATGGGCAATGCTTAAGGAACCCTGGTGTTGAGATTAAGCATTTTCATGTTAGTGGTCTCAAGGTGGATGAAAGGCTTCTTGCTATGATCATCACAAAAATCATAGTTCCACGTGGAAGCAACCATTCTACATTGAATGAGCGAGATTTGATCCTCATGTATTGCATCCAAAACAATGTGCAAGTGGATTGGATCTTTGTGCTTCGTGATCACATGCTCAAGGCCAAGAGACTCACGAATTTTGGGTTGTCCTATGTGGTTTTGGTGTCCAAGTTCATAGAGTACTTTGGTGTTGATGTAGAAGATGAGTTGGAAGGGTCAACTTGACTTTTGAACTGAACCTCCTATCAAAATCTGCACAAGATGGGCTTTACCAAGGTGGAAAATGTGTGGACAGCAAGTGGTATTGCAACTGGTGGTGCACATAACCATGAAGCTGGCCTAAGTGGAGCAAGGTAAGAGGAAGAGCAAGAGCTCACTGTTGGACCAATGGACATTATCCTTTATAACCCTCCAGAGGACAAAGGCCCTGTGTACTCATAGTTTGAGAGGATGGTGTTGCATCAACTGCATAAACTCAATGTGTCTCAAGATGTACATCACATCTTTTGCAATTAGAGGTTCAATGATTTGGATGGCTAAATCCATGACATTCATGATCTATTGACTTCTTTCTAGACCAAAAACAATCCTCAGGATGATTGAGAGTGTTGACCTTTAGGATCATGCATTGCATTCATGTGGTTGTGTTGCTTTGTTATGTGTTTTGTAGTTTTTCAATCGGTTGATTTTAAATTTTAGTTTGTTTAATGTATAAGTTTTTATGTTTTTTTTTCTCTGGTTCAGTTTCTGTTTCATGTATCACGTGCTATGATCAATGAAAAATTATCCTTTGTTTGTGATCTTAATTGCATTACATCTGTTTGATGAATCCAAAGGGGGAGAAATATTTGAAAGCATTAAAATTAGATCATTAAAAGTGAAATTTAAATGAATTGAAATAAGAAACTGCTAGACCAAATCTGGATGATACTCATACTATTGGTGGGACGAGCATTTGCATCTGTGTGTGCTTGCTATCTTGTATGTAATGCTTTTGGAAAAACATTTTTTAGATTCACAATTTCAAGCCAAGTTGAAAGATGATGATGAGATGGGACTTCATCAATTCGTGGAGTCCAAGCAAATAAAGGTTGATCCAACAGAAGCAATATGCAATGGAGGTTGGCTTCATCAAATCAAGGGGAGAATGTAGGCACAAATAGCCTGGATGATTTGGTGCCTGAAGATTTAATGAAGGTACATGAAGCCATTGCCTTGGAACATGTTGGAACCATGCCTACATTGATGAAGATGTGGAGACTTGATGATTCATGTGTTAATCAAGCCTTGTGTGCGTGCTCTCTATCTGGATTATTCATGGGGAAAACAAGCTTGAAGAATTGTATTCTTGTTGTAGACCATTTTGAGTTAATTAGATGTATAAGGTCTTAGGTGTGTCTTATAATCTGTTGAAATGGTTTTCAATAAGTTAAATGGTGTCTTTTAATCTGTTAAATGATTTTTTAATATATTACAAGGTTTGTTGCAGTAGTCTTAACTAGTAAATATTAGTCTTAACTAGTACATATTCAATTAGTTGATTTATTTTATAATCAACTGATTTGTCTTAAGTTAAGTGAAATCAACCTATTGATTTGAAAATCAATCTGTTGAATTTTGTAATAGTTTGACTATAAAGGCTGTATTTTTTGAAAGAGAGGTTTGAGTGAATCAGTATAAAAATATTATGCATTGTTCTTGTCTCTATCTCTTCTCACTTGTCTTGCACTTTAAAGTTTAAAGAATTTTAATTTGAACCATCTTTTTTACATTCTTATGTGATATAGCATAATCTAAAACTTTGCTCATGTTTGTCTAACTCATAGGAATCAATCTTGTTTGATCTTTCATACTATTCCTAGCTTAAATCACAAATTCGCATTTCTGCAATGTTCCTAGTTTTTCAGTCGACTGTTTTTGTGATTTAATCTATTAATTCTATTAGTATTGTATCTGTTTAATGAAATTAATTGGCTATCTCTATTTTTGATCAATTGAAAGTGTCAAGTCCATGAGTGTTTGCATCCATACTTCGTGATTGATTTGATTCAATTGTAAAGTGTTTTGGGCCTTTAAAAGTCAACATATTTTTTAACTAGCCAATTCAACCCCCCTTCTTGGCATTTCAACCATTTCAATACATACAACTATCACGTCACACCTTGAGTGCCACGTGAAGCAACACTAACGTGATATGTGGAAAAAAGAAATTGAAAAAAATAAAAATAAAAATAATAAAAAACTACCAAATGACAAGTGTCATATTTTAAATGTCGGTTGTACAATACTAACGAAAAGTGTAACTTCCAAATTTTAGTAGCTTAAAAACTAATAAAATAGGATTATTTCACTATAGTAGTCAAAACATAAGATCCAGTGTATAAAGTATAAAGTATATTAATACAATCCTAGAACAGATAGGACTTTAAATACGAACCAACTAAAAACCAAGTCTAATTCTAAGCACAGACTACTCACTTACAACAACTCCCATTGAAACCTTCTATGAACCTAAAAGATGGCTCCTCGTCATCCAGAGGTGCTCCAACAACTGCAACCATATATGCTCCCACCGAATAGGTGATCATCGCAAAAGAAAGACAAACAACACATGATAGAAACACAGAAGAACGGTAAGCTAATCTAAACAAAGAATATTCATAAAAAAACTTAACTCAAATTATCAAAATAACACACATAGGCATACATATAAACAGAGATACAATATACACTAAACTTAATTATCCAGATACATGCAAGTGACATCAGACCACTTGGTGGCTTGCACCTGTGTGTGGTTCCCCAACTCTGCAGAATTTGGCCTCAAGGGGTTATCACCCAACCACTCACAAGGTAAATCCCCTTCGCGCCTGTGACTTGATCAAGTCCAGTGACTAGGACCTCTTGCTACTCCTCACGACATTACTCATTCTACTCTATTTAAGCATTAATGATTATTAGAGTGTCATGATACCAACCAATATTAAGTCTTTATGTCATTAGATACACTAAAATACCACCATATAAAAATTCTTCTTGAAATTCTTTCACCAACAACACAACTCATTGCCATATATCCAATTCAATTTATAATAATAAAGATTAAAAATACAATTCAATCATGCTTAGTACCTTTAAATGAATCAAAGACAACAAAACAGTAAAATAGGACAATTTGGCGCTTAGCGCCACTTGCCTCGTAAACATCTCAGCACCAAATTTCACCACTCAATACCATTCGCTTTGTAAAAGGCAACGCTCAACACTAGGTTCCACCGTTCAACCCCCAAGAGCTAAAACACTCCTAAACCTGTAGAGGTCCCCAACGCTAAGGCACCGCTTAGCAGCGCTCAACGCTGATTGTCTCATAAATTTTTTTATGTTCAACGGTGAAACTAGCGCTTAGTGTCACTCTAGAAAATAACACATTCAGGTTTTGGGTTTTTGAACAATCTGGACATGTTTCATGACTCTAATTGGTACTTCTCAAATACCCCGAATTCAAACAATGCAATCAAATCCCAATTCAATCATTCACAATTCCAACATATCACAATCATAGACTTCAATAATTCCCCACATCATAACAGTAAAATCATCAAACTCAGTTACATCATAATCATGCAAAAATATACTCACTCACTCTAAACAAATTATTAGCTTCTCTTACTTATTATCTTGTTTAGGCAGCTCTACAAACGTCAAATGCCTCTAACTCCACAAGATACTCTATCTACACATAAAAACATCACAAGAACGATCAGGACATACTGTTATGATCACTGATCAGTAGAGACTCATATTGATGATTAAAACGATGCAAGCAAGCGAAAGAGGGCTCATATATGACATAAAACAAAAAATAGACCAAAAAAGAGCAAACACTCAACCTACGTGAACGGAGGAACTAATCGGTCCAACTTGAAGAGCTAACTGAGAGGATCAATCCTATGGTCTCGGTTCTTTAATCAGACGACCAGAGAGACATAACTCCTAGAAAGAAGTAGGAGAACCCTAGAAAAATGATTTCTAGAGAGATTGTGTGTTTTAAAATAATGAACTTTTTCATAATAATTCTATTTATACTAAAATCTTTTAATATTAAAATAATCGAGTTCAGTATTTTTAAACCACTATCACTTCTAAAATGTCATTTTCTAGGGTTTCACAGGAAGGACCTGACAATCAATTTTTTAAAATATGAGACCAAATTGAAACAAAAGAAAGGAAACCTACTTGAAATTTCTCAACTAAAATTAGAACCAAAAGATTAGTTAAGTCTATCTTTTTTATAGATTTTCAAGATATCTATCATTAAAAAAGTAGTTTGACAAAATAAATTCAAATAAAGAAAGAAAATGTTGTAAAATAAGTTTGAGAAAATATTATTTGAAAAATAATAAATAATATAATAATTGATGTTTTGGTCCAATTATCCAAAAGCCTAAATAAATATCAGCTTAATGTGTACATTTTACTTAAATCTTACAAGCATACAATGTAAGGATATTTGTGAGTAAGGTTGGGTCTATTTTTTTTTTACCAAATGTAAATTATCCATCGGTTTTTACCAAGATGACGTTCAACTTGATCTTTTTGCTAGCCTTTAACTCTCTCAGTTCTAACTCTAGTGAATATTTTCATTAGATCAGTTCTAACTCTAGTGAATATTCTCATTAGATCTACATAAAATGTAAAAGAATAACTACATTAAACTGTCAAAGTTAATTTATTGAAAAAGTCAATTATAATAGTTAAACTTACCAACCAAATAGTCAATGTCAAAGCCAAGAGTATTAAGAACATAAAAGGAATGTATTTGAGTTTTTATTCGAAATAATTTAAAATCCACTAAAACAATGTTGGTTCCAAACCGGAAGTTAATTTTGTAGAACCACCATTGAATGAAACACTAAATGAGTGAATAAAATACACCTTATCCTCATATATATGATCTTGGAATTTGTAAATCCTGGTACGTCTTATGGTAGCCTGGATTCTAACACCCTGCATTAACCCATGAAAATAAAATATTTGAAGTTATAAAAATCGTGAAGATAAAATATTTTGAAGTTATAAAAACTTTAACCATATGGTAAGTTTGTATTATACTACTTTCTTGTCTTCAAGAACCAACTCCATTGAAAATGGAGATTTGTGTTTAGTTAAATCTGCAACAAACCACAACCAAACTACCCTGACAAACACATTTCAGTTCTCCTTTTGAGGACTGACTTCAATAAGAGAGTGAACTTGTTTTTGTGACAACGACATACTCAATCGAAAGTGTTATAAAAGAATAAATGTGAAGATAAATACAATGAACACACACACACAACTCAAGTAAGAAGGCGTTAAACCTATGGATTGAGGTATTAAAATTGAAATTTCAAATTCAAAAACATAACTAAACTCATTCAAGGCATGTTATCGAAGTTTTTGATAGTTCTATACAATCATAAACATAAAGTATGAGCCCTAAAAGAATAAAATAGCATAGATCTCTATTCTGACTGATTTCCGGAAAGAAAACATAATGAAGAATACAACAAAAATATATGTTCATAACAAAATATGCAAAGGAGAAGTAAAAATATGATAACATTGAGGTACAAATTGAATAGTCTCTTTAAGAAAAGAATGGAGAAGAAAGCGGTTGTAGCAATCCTAAACTCATTCAAGCCCTTCAATCCATATATGTGTACATAAAGTAGGAAACCTAAACATGTAAAATGGTTATAGCAAAATGGTTCTAACTAAATACAACAAAAATAACATGGTTATAGCAAAATGCATAGAGGAGAAATGAAAGTATGATAACATGGAGGAAGAAATGGCGAAGAAATGAGAATAGTTTGTCCTTGGAATTCAGTGTTGACAAATAAAAAAAGAATAAAGAAGAAAGTTTTGGGAAATGAGAGAACAGGCCACACTTTTCTCCTTCTCAATCGAAACTTAGGAAGAAAGGAAATTAGCATCTGAAGAGAGGCCACATGTCACATATTAAAGCAACCATGCATAAAAAGATAAGTGATAAATGTCTAGTTTATTTAATTTTACATGTTTATAATTTCACATATTCACACCTTCACAGTTTCAGAATTATATATATATATATATATATATATATATATATATATATATATATATATATATATATATATATAAATTTATAAATTTAAAAATTTAAAAATTTATAATTTTATAATTTTATTGTTGGTGTATGAGGCAGAAATGGGTACATCCCGGCCCAATAAGACAGAAATGGTCGAGATCACTCCGCCCAAGTATGAGGCACATTCGTTGTGGCCCAGTCACTGGGGTACCTGCTTTTCACCTTTTCTCCAACACAACACAGAGGGCCCAATAAGTGTGATGACCGAATATATTCCGGCCCCTTTTGGCCATGTACATCCCAGCCCAATGATGTGACATATATAATATGTGATTATGGCACAGAGGTACAGAGGAGCAGCGCATAATCTCATCTAAAAAGGAAGGAGTTGATATTTGAGAAGTACAGACGGCCAAACCCCAAAAAGGAAGGAGTTGATATTTGACAAAAGTACAAACGGACAAATCTCAGAATGGAAAAAGTTGATCTTTAACAAAGACACAGAAGAACAATCTTAGCCAATAAGGAAAGAACCGATGCGTGCAACCTCATTCGGAAAGGGAAAGAATAGACCCGCGAATACGAATGGCCCACAAATAATAATAACAGATCCATTAAGAAATTAGTATAAATTAAGGCCCACTGAACAGGTAAAGGTACGTTTTTCTCATATACTTTTATAATTTTATAATTTTATAGTTTTATAATTTTATAATTTTATAATTTTATAATTTTATAATTTTATAATTTTATAATTTTATAATTTTATAATTTTATAATTTTATAATTTTATAATTTTATAATTTTATAATTTTATAATTTTAT
>Ga0209589_1003254_pt1 | contig 28466 bp, 26 predicted proteins | sample CowpeawhiteBW_FD_187525 | JGI IMG/M metagenome (GOLD analysis project Ga0209589, IMG submission 187525) | Root nodule microbial communities of legume samples collected from California USA - Cow pea white BW (SPAdes) (version 2) | ecosystem: Host-associated > Plants > Roots > Nodule | place: USA...
TAACATTTTCTAGGTTTGGGTATTAGTGATGCTTTGGAACATTGTGGTATTTGCGGGTTCACGCCAACATTCTTGAACCCATTAGAAATTATGACAAAATGTGAAGACGCTGAAGAAAAAACATAATCTGTTTACATGGTATTGGGCACAAGGGATGGCAAACGAGGTGACACGGGACGAAGCTTGCTATTTCATATTTATCTTTATCGAAGAGTATTATACTCATACCCGTACCCGCTTTCGTATTGTTTCAATATTAATTAATTAATTTTTATAAAATAATAAAAATTATAGTAAAAAAAACATAATATAAAACCTTCAATATTAAGATGAAAGTTGTTTCTTCGATATCAAATATTTAGAAAGAAATTATATTATAATTGTATAAATTTTAAATTAGAATACCAAATAAAATTTCATGAGAACCAAAATATCTATTAAATTTACAAACATTAATGAATTCTAGTTGATAAAATTTATTTTTAAAAAATATATAAAAGGAAAATGAATATTCAAATTAAAATATATGTTAAAATATATATATTAAATATTTGTTTACTTTAATTTTTTAAATTCTAATAATAATAAATCACTTGATCCAAATAATGCAAAGAACAAATATTAAACTAATAATAATAAAATTTTAACATTGATATTATATCTTTTGAACTTCAGTATATATTAGATGGTGATAAAAAGAAATTCATGACAATTATATTAAAATTTTATATTATAGTAAATAAAATTTATTTATACAATTATAGTGGTAAAATCACAGTATGATAATGAGTTAAAAAATAAAAGTAAAAAAAATTATATAAAATATATCAAAATAGTATTTTTCATTAGAAAAATAAAAATAAAATAAAAATATTAAAAAAATGATCAAATGTGTGTCTTAGAAACAATTTCGAGAGACCATTAAATGAAATCGCACAACAAATAAATAAATATATAATTAAGGGTATGATAAAATAAAAATACTTTAGAAATCTAAGAAAACTTCTCAAATATTAACATAATTAATGGTTGAGAAATAACAAAAATTTATAGCGAAACAAAATACTTCTTCAAAATAAAAAAAATAGAGTAAAAATGAGAAATTTTCTATATTACATAATAAATTAAAGGTTTATGCTATTGAACACCTAAATTGAAAATGTTAAACGTTCTCATGTGAAAGAAAAATACACAATAAATAAAAATATTCAAATGTAAGAGATAAAAAAATATGTCAATATTTAATTGATATACATCATTTGAACCTAATTGCATAAAGGTTATGATACTGTGAAAAACATATTAGAGAGATAAGATGAAAAATATATTAGAGATGCGAATGAATTTTATGACAAACTAAACAATTATAAGAAATAAGAAATAGCAAGTGTGTGTGTGTGTGTATATATATATGTTTACTTAATTGACTATGAATATTTTAATAATTTAAAAGGGGACAAGGATATAGGGGGCGAGTATTTTGGCGAGTATGGAGACGGGGATAGGGACGGGGCAGATATGTACATCCTTATACCTAGTTGAAAAGGTAGGGGATTTCTCATACCCATATCCATACCTAATCAAAATGGGAACAAGTTCTAGCAATATCCACGGAGACAAATTTATTTTATTGACATGTGAAGCCAAGGTGGTATGCTTCTTGAAGATTTGATGAAGCCCTTTTGAATTTCCATGTGGATACATCATTAAGAAAGTGTATTTGATGTTTGTAATTCATACTGTAGACCTTGTAGCATTAATAAAATGTATTTGGTCTTTGTAGTATTTTTAATTTGTTGAATGGTTTTTCAACAGGTTAAAATGTATCTTTTAATCTGTTGAATGGTTTTTCAACAGGTTAAAAGGTTGGCTATAGTAGTCTTAAACTACAACTAATTAATTCAGTTGATTTATTTTTTAATCGATTGATTTGGAAATCAACCTGCTGAATTTCATAACAGTTTGACTATAAGAGTTGTGATTTTTGAAAGAAAGATATTCTGGTCATTTTTTACCGTGAAATTGTTCTGGAAACTTGTGGAAATTCTCTCTTTCGTGATCATTTAGACTACAGCAGTTGAAGATTGATCTTGGATCAATTCTTGGAGCTTTTGACTTGGTTTTGAAGCTTGGAGAAAGTGGTTTATGCTAGGATGGGCTATGCTACCATTGAGGTTTTGATCTTTTTCAAGCCTTGTGTGTGTGCCTGGTGGTTTTCCAGGTCTACAAGAGGGTTCTTGCTGTGCTGGTGTGATTCTTGTGTGATTCAAGAGTCTTGTTTGTGATATTTGCTTATTTTGAAAGTGTAAGGGTGGATACTTTGTAAATCTTTTGAAATAGTGCAAAGTCAAGCTCAGGTTGCCTTGACAAACTACATGCAGCTCAGGTTTGAGTGAACCAATATAAAAATCTTGTGATCCAATCTTTTCTCTAACCCTTCTCTCTTGCATAATCATTTAAAGTTTAAAGAACTTGAGTTTCAATCATCTTTGTTGTGTTCTTGCATGTTTTCATGACATCTACAACATTGAGCATGTTTGCATAATCATTTAGAACTTGTCTTGATCCTTCTTGTGCAGTGTTCCTGGTTTAAAACTCGAATATGCATTTCTACATTTTTCCTAGTATTTCAGTCGATTACTTTTCTGTTTCAATCGGTTGATTATACCATAACAAAATCTATTTAGTAAAATCAATCGATTAACTCTGTTTTTTACCAATTGAAAGTATATTGTCCAATAGCTTTTGCATCCTAACTCAGTGATCCATTTGATTTAATTAAAGGTGATTTTTATCTTTCAAAGATAGCCTAAATTTTTAACTAGCCAATTCAACTACCTCTTCTTGACATTTCAACCATTTCAAAACTAACAATTGGTATCTAGAGCTAGGTACTTGAAATTTGCTCAAGTAAGGTCCTAAATATGTTTTTGAACTACTTGAAATGGCTGAAAACAAGTTACCCTTTGCTCAAGGTGCCTTAATTCATAGACCCCCTACGTTTAGTGGCATTAATTACCAATTTTGGAAAATTAGGATGAAAATCTTTATTGAGTCAATAGATCAAGAGATATGGGATGCAATCATAAATGGACCATATACTCCTAAGCATATTGTTGCAAATGTACAGGTTGATAAGCCTTGGACTTAATGGACTGAGGAAGAAAGGAGGAGAGCTCAATATGATTGCAATGCTAAGAATATCCTCACTTCATCTCTCAACATGGATGAGTTTTTTCATGTTTCACAATGCAAGAGTGCCAAGGAAATGTGGGAGGTTCTTGAAGTGACTCATGATGGAATCAATGATATTAAGAGAGCAAAGAAACATGCCTTGATTCAAGAGTATGAGTAATTCAAGATGAAACAAGGAGAAACTATAGCGGATGTACAAAAGAGATTCACTCACATAGTCAACCATCTCATGGGTTTGGGTAAGGAATTTGACAAAGAAGAGTTAAACATCACGGTGGTGAAGTGTCTTGATAGATCTTGGCAACCAAAGGTCATGACTATCTCATAAACAAGAGATCTATCCACTTTGACTACAACTGCATTGTTTGGCAAGGTTAGGGAGCATGAGATTGAGATGCAAAGGCTAAATGAGCTAGAGTAAAAAAAGGTAAGGAACATAGCCTTGAAGACTAGCACCAAGAAGAATGAGGAACCCGAGGATGAGATGGCTGAATCAAGTGAAAGTGAGAACTTGAATCTCCTTGTCAAAAGGTTTGGTAAGTATCTCAAAAGGAAATGTAGCAAAGGTAATCCCAAAGGTAATCCCAAGAGGTATACTTCCAAACGTAGTGAATCAAATTCTTCTAATCTTACTTTTTATAACCGTGGAAACATATCAAAATTGAATGTCCAAATGCTAACAAAGAAAAGGAGAAGAGTGTTGATAGGAAAAAGGAGAAGAAGCCAAAAGAGAGACATACATACATTGCATGGGAGGACAATGATGATTCAACAACAAGTAGCTATTCACAATATGAGAGTGAAGAAGCCAATTTGTGTCTCATGGCTGGTTATGAGTGATCCTCCTCAAGCCAAGTAAGTTCTCTAGACAAAAATGACTATAATCAATTGTTGCATGATTTTGAAGAGTTGCATAATGAAGCAAACAAGATTTCTGCATTAAACAATCGATTGAAAGGCTTAAACAATTGGCTGGAAAATAGAGTCAGTCAACTGAAAAAAGAAACAGTTGATTTAAAAATTGATTTCGAACATTTGGAAATCATCTACAGTAATTCAACTTATTGTTTTAGAAATCAACCGGCTAAAAAACTCTGTGAAAACTGCATAGTTTTGAAAAATAAAGGGAAATGCCTTATAAAGACCTGTGCAAGGTTCATAAGAGGGGAGGCAAACTTAGAGGTTGTTCTTGGTTCTCAAAACTGTGTGTTTGGCAAAGATGGACTTGGTTACAATCCTACTTTCCAAAAGAAAAACAAGAAGTTCTCTAGTTTCTTTTCAAAAAGTAAGCCAAATGACATGCCATTCATTTCCTACAACAGCAGTCATGAGTATTGCATTTGCCGCTGCAATGCATGCCTTGTGCGATTAACACCACAACAGTAGCAAGCGTTTCACCGAACACGTCCTCCATCGGAGAAACAATGGCCATCGTCGGATCTGCGAAACGCTCATTGCGATAACCCTCACGACAGCCAAACCCTAATGGAGAGAGAGACTACCCTAACATGTGGCAGTCTCTCAATGGGATGTCAAAGAGTCAAGACTGGTCAACCAATCAACTCTGGGCAAGGATTTGGTCAACAATGGTCAATTGCCTATTTTACGCTATATCTGGCAGGTGGTTCCTCTATAGGAACCCTAAAAGGCTTAGACTAGAAAGAATCGTTTGGCGGTTGTTCATCGTCGACCAGACTATTTCTGGAAATTTCCAAAAACAATAAATTAAAAGAAATAAAATATTAAGCATGATCATACCAAATTCAGCATACTAATCAGACTTAAATTAATCAACGCATGAAATTACCCTATTTAGCATGCCATTCCGATTTAAAATAAAGGTAATGCGTAAGGTTACTCTATTTAGCATGTGAATCAGATTTAAAATACAGTTAACGCGTAAGGTTACTCTATTTAGCATGTGAATCAAATTTAAAATAAAGTTAACGCGTAAGGTTACTCTATTTAGCATGCGAATCAAATTTAAAATAAAATTAATGCATAAGGTTACTCTATTTAGCATGCTCATCAAACTTAAAATAAAATTAGCGCGTAAAAGCTCCCCTAACCTGGTTTCCTTGCTTAAAACGCAAATGCTAGAGCTCTCCTTTGATCACCAATGGTCTCCTTAGCACCACCTCAATTTAGCTCCTCTAATTCACTTTCTAATCATTATTTTTATCAACCTCCCTTGGCTGCTCATACATCTAGGGTTTTCTCCACCTTTTCACCTTCATGCCAAAACTAGTTTTAGCAAAAAAGAAGTTTAATTTAGAATTACCAAGGATCGAACCCATAACCATGCCACAATCAATTCATGTTTCATGATATTTAATATAATTCTATTATTATATTATCACTTAACATGATCAAGCATATTATTAAAAATAATAATAAATTAAATAACACACAATTGGCATACATGGGACTTGAACCTAAATCCTCTCACATAACTAAGTACTCTTAACCACTTGAGCTAGTACTTTTTCACGTTATATAAATCAATAATTAATGCCTTAAAGGCTCCCACTACCCACATTTATTAATTATTTATTTATTTAGTTATTTAATTTTCACGGGTCTTACAATAACCGTTTGAAGCAAGTTCGACTTCAAACTCTCATAGGCGAGCTTGAAAGGATGAGGATGAAGGAAGCTGAAGGGGTTGTCGAGTATGTCTCCCGAGTTGAGACCATAGTGAATCAGCTTGGTAGAAATGGAGAAACGCTGCCCACTTTGCCTATTGGTGGAGAAAATCTTGAGGTTATTAACCGACGAATTCAACAATATAGTTTGTGCAATAGAGGAATCAAAGGACTTGACAGTGCTCTTGGTGGAAAAGCTTGCTGGGTTGCTTGAGACGCATGAGTAGCGGAGAAGGAAGAAGAAGGAGAAGTCCCTTGATCAAGCACTCCAAGCAAAGTCAACCATTTTAGAGAAGAATGTTCATTATACTCAGAACACTCGAGGCTGACGTGGTAAAGGCAGAGGAGGATATGAAAGATGTCAAGAACAGGTCAGCCAACGAAACTGGCGTGGCCAAGTACAAGGTGGGGGTCGTGGTGGTAGAGGCCGATGAGGTTAGTCGAGCAACTTAGGAGTTGAGTGCTTCAAATGTGGGAAGTATGGTCATTTTGCCAAAGACTGTTACCCAAAAGTTAAATGTTACAATTGTGGGAAGGTTGGACATTTCGTGAAGGACTGTCGATCTGAATGCAAGAAGGAAACGAACTTCCTCTCTGGGGACGCTGAGGAAAAATGAGTATTAATGATGTCCAGGAGATCAGGAGTCGAGCTAAGTCCGAGTTGTTTTGACAACTTAGTTTGGTACCTTGATATATGAGCAAACAACCATATTTGCGAGGACGCGAATCTTTTTAAGGAGCTTACCAAAGTTGAGGCCGAACACATATCATTTGGAGATGCTTCAAAGGTGGCAGTAAAAGGCTGGGTATAATTTGGTACCTACAAAAAAACAATTGAGTTGGAGAAATTAGAGACGTGTACTATGTACTCAATCTCAAGAGCAACATATTGATCATGGGCTAGCTGATGGAGAAAGGCTATTCGGTTCTGATGAAAACCTGAGTATTATACTTGAAGGACAAATTAGATCGATTGATTTCCCTAGTAGAGATGAAGAAAAACAGGATGTACAAGCTGCACTTGAAAATAGTCCATGAGAGATGCTTGAAACTTGACGTGAAGGATGAAGCTATGATGTGGCACTTCCGGTTTGGCCATTTTCATTTTGGTGGGCTGGCCGAGCTAGTCAAAAAGGAGATGGTGCGAGGACTCCTAAGTGTGGAGTTGGAAAATAAATTTTGTGAAGAGTGTGTGCTCGGGAAGCATCTGAGGATCTCATTTTCCAGGACTGCCGAGTACCGGGCATAGGAACAACTCAGATTAATTCACACAGACATTTGTGGATCGATTACCCCTGAATCTTTTAGTGGGAAAAGGTATTTCATTTCTTTCATAGATGATTTTTCAAGAAAAACATGGGTGTAGTTTTTGAAGGAGAAATCTGAGTTGTTCGAAGTGTTTAAAAGGTTCGAAGCAATGTTTGAAAAGGAGACTGACATGCCTATCAAATATGTTAGGTCTGACCGAGGAGGCAAGTTCATCTCATCCGAGCTCATGAAGTATTGTGACGAGCAAGGAATAAGGAGATTTTTGACAACACCATACTCACCCCAATAGAACGGAGTAGCTGAGAGGAAAAATCGAACCATACTTCACATGGTTCGAACAATGTTGAAAAGCATGAATGTGCCTAAAGAGTTCTAGGTAGAAGTAGTGCAATGTGCCATCTATGTGCAAAATAGATGTCCACATGCTAAGCTGAACGAGAAGACACCGAAAGAAGTCTGGGGTGGAAGAAAGCTGAGTGTGTCTCACCTCAAAGTGTTCGGTAGCATTGATTATGGTCATGTTCCAGCTCAATAAAGGACCAAACTTGAAGATCGAAGCAAGAAGTACGTGTTTATTGGGTACGATGAAAAAACTAAGGCGTATAGGTTGTTCAACTCAATAACAAAGAAGGTGATTATGAGCTGAGATGTTCAAATTGATGAAGATAGCGTCTGGAAGTGGAACAACTAGGAGAAGGAGTCTAAGAGCTCGAAAATATATACACCACATGTTGTGATAGATCATGAGACTTTTGATGAAGAAGATGAACCTCTACAGCCCAGAGCACGAAGCTTGCAAGACATGTACAACTCCACTAACGAAGTAAATGGATGTTTCTTGGCAGATTCAGAAGACTTGAGCTTTGAAGAGGTCGTGCAGGAGGAGAAGTGGCAAAGGGCGATGAATGAGGAGATTAGAGCAATAGAACGCAACAACATGTGGGAGCTAACTGATCTGCCCAAAGGAGCTCAATCTATTGGTGTAAAGTGGATGTACAAGAAGAAAACAAATGTTAAAGGTGAAGTTGAGCGATATAAAGCTCAACTCGTAGTGAAGGAGTACAAACAGAAGGAAGGAATATACTATGACAGTATTCGCCCTAGTGATGAGGATGGAAACAATTAGGTTGTTGATTTCCTTAGTAGCTCAACACAGATGGATGTGAAGTCGGCATTTATGAATGGAGTCTTGGAGGAGGAAGTATATGTTGAACAACCACACGGATACATGCGAAGAGGCAAAGAGAAGAAAGTGTTGAGATTGAAGAAGACACTTTATGGTCTGAAGGAAGCTTCACGAGCATGGAATGAAAGAATCGACACCTACTTTAAGAAGAATAGGTATGAGCAGTACCCTTATGAACATGTTTTTTACATAAAGAAAAAAATGAGAAGATGTGATTGTAGGATTAAATGGACATTACAATTGACTGCCCTCTATGGAGATTAAACATTGATTATGATAATCCTACAATCTATTCGGTGAAAGGTATGCAACTTATCAGAAAGGATAAACTTAACAAACAAAACTTTTTAACTATAAAGAGCATTACAATGAACTTGAAGTAAAGAGCATGTTCACAGCCTATGTTGTTATAAGTGCTTAAATGGACATTACAATGAACATGTACGACTGATTATCCAAATCACAGCCTTGAATACACTCCCAATTCCACTTTTAAGTCACTCTGCTTCCATGCTTGCTTGTGGTCCACACACACATTACTCCTCTTATTTCAGTTGAAATTGTCGGAATGTGTCAATATCAACAATCATTATAGCTTTTTCTTTTCTTTTTTATAGTATATTATGTTAATTCCAACTCCAAACCTTTCAAATTACAATAACATTATCGTTTGTAAAATCATATTCATGAAGTTCTTTATTTTTATTTAATTTTTTATAAGGAAAATTTGATATGTTTTTACAGTTAAAAAGTTTTGTTTGTTAAGTTTATCCTTTCTTATAAGTTGCATACCTTTCACTGAATAGATTGTAGGATTATCATAAGCAATGTTTAATCACCATGAATACTTTCATTTTGGCATGGAATCTTTTTATTAAATTTTATCAGTTTAAATGTGTCTGCTACAGGATAATGTGTTTGTTAATGTGGTTGCGTCAATTCAATATCGTGCCCTGGTACAGAAGGTCAATGATGTTTTTTACAGACTTAGCAATACAAAGACCCAAATTCAGGCATATGTTTTTGATGGTATAAACCATATAATACTCAGTAACATAAGCCTGCAAAAAGTGGTTTATGCATATTTGATTAGCTAAGGTGAAATTTCTATTCTCATTGTAGTAATTAGGGCAAGTGTTCCAAAGCTCAACTTGAATGATGCTTTCAAGCAGAAAAATGAAGTTGCCAGAGTTGTGGAGGAAGAACTTGATAATGTTTTCTTTAAAAAAGAATTTGTTTTATTAATACCTGAGTTGCAAGGACGAAAAGGAAGATAAAATAGATTATGAGAAGAAATTGGGAAAAACAAACGAAAATAGATAACAAATATTTTTTTGTTAATCAAGATATATATTTCTCATAATTTAGTAGGAATACTAAGACCTCTAATATTTTTGCACTCAAAAATTGTTGCTATAAATTATAATTTTTCTTTACACTCTTGTACGCAACATTCTTCACAAGATCACGAGCACCTGGTAAGCATGTAAAGTTGATGATCAAAATCATAAATAAGCATGATCAATTATCAAAATAAAAAAAAAAAGAAAGTGAAATAAAACATGAAAAGTAAAACCATGAAAGAAGAAAATATTTTTGAATACATACCATTGTTGATGACGAGGGACTTCGTTAAGCGGCAACCAATGATACAATTATAAACAAAATCAGGGGATAACTTACTACAGTGCAATTTCATACATTCATGAACACATTTTTCAAAAGAAAAAGGAGATGATTGTACAAAACATGTGATTCTACACTTGAAACTGCAATAAGAAACCTTGGTTAATCCAGCTTGTGCAAAATTTAATAAAATCATGACCGTAAATATAACTCCAATAGATTTTATTTCAATTTTCTCCATAACTCTTCTCTAAATTCTCTTCAAGATAATGAAATTCGGACAAGGGTAATCTAACTTGTGATGTTTCAAGAAAACTAAACATGAATTTATAGAAAAAAGAATGGTAAAAAAGATTTACCCTTGAAAATATGTAGTAAAAATATATTATAATAAGAAAAAATATTAACAATGTAATTATTATTTTTCTACTATAATTAATAAATATATAATGAATGTACCATTTTTACTATGTATCATATTAAAACAATATTTAAATAATTTGTAAATATAAATTTAAAACGGTACAAATAACTAATATTAGTTTAATGTTTCTGTTGAGTATAAATTTAATAAGTATAATAAAAATACATAAATACATAACTTCTTTTGTATAATATTTCAATAATAGTAAAGATTACAGATCTAATATTTTATAACATTTTACAGTTAAGATTAAAAATGTAACGTTTTCTAGGTTATTAGTGATGCTTGGAACTTGTGGCATTTACGCGTTCTTTTTAGAGCCCCACACCAATTTTCTTCAACCCATTTGGAAACTAGGGCAAAATATAAAGATACTGAAGAAAAACATAATTCCTTCACATGGTACTGGGACAAAGTGATTCTAAGTGTTCATCTTTGAAGCGTTTTAATGCAATGGAGTGACACTAAAAAACAGAAAATTATATAATAACATCCATATTTTTTTGACAACATATCTCACAACTTGACATGACATTTATTTTTTAATTTTTTCAATTTTCACATTGACGTTCTTTGAAAGAAAGCGGAAGGACAAAAGGCAGAAAGTGCGAATGCACGTTGTTGAACTGGAGAGCACCTTGTTCGTTGTCTTCAACCGCTGATCTTCATCTTCAACCATTTTTCTTCGTCTTCAACCCCTATTTTTCTAAAGTTTCATCATCTTCTTTGTATCCATGTTTTTCTTCTTCTTCGTATCCATGTTTTTCTTCTTATTCGGAATGGTGTGGGTTTTCACATTGGACGAAAACTCCGACGGTTCGGCGTTTGTATCCATTGGGGTGGAAAGGAGGGATTTTTGTTGTTGTTTGTAGTGACGTCGTTGTTATAGTGGCGTAAGTTTGTGGCTTTCGTCTTTGTGGTGGAATCTAATCGGGGTCACTTCTTCGAAAGGTGTGTGGTAGTAAGTTGTATTTATTTTTACGTATTGCTTGTGATAATTTTTTGTGTTAAAGGAAATGATGAAGATGAGTTTTTGTTTCGAATGTGGGTTGTTAAGGTTAGGATTAAGATTTTGTGTTCTTACTTAAGATTCTGTAAATCCACATATGTGCTTACATAAGACTTAATATCTGCAAATCCATGCTCTATGATTTGCACATTAGATATTCATGGTAGTTATAGTTGTCCAGGGATGATTTTCACCGGTTGGCTTATTCAGTAAATTGTAAATTTACATATGTGCTTACTTAGTAGTTAATAAGTAAATTGTAAAACTCATGCTCTATATTTGCATATTGGTTACTCACGTTAGCTATTGTTGATCATGATTGATTTTGCATTGATTAACTTATTGAGAGTAAATTGAAAATCCACATATGTACTTATTTAGTATTTAATAACTGTGAACCTATGTTGTATGATTTGCACATTAGATATCCATGTTATTTATAGTTGAGTAGTGATGCTTTTGATTGGTTGGCTTATCTATTAAATTGTAAATCCGCATATATTCTTTCTTAAGACTTAATATCTGTAAACTCATGCTCTATGATTTGCACATTAGATATCCATGGTAGATATAGTTGTCCAGGGATGATTTTCATTGGTTGGCTAATTCAATAAACTATAAATCCATATATGTGCTTACTTAAGACTTAATAACTGCGAACCCATGTCATCTATTTTTTACAATGAGAATGGTGTTATCTAGTAAACTGTTATCCGAATTATGTGCTTACTGATGAGCCAACCCTTGTGCATTAGTGTGAGCCTAGCTTATAAGAAGTTATTAGTTGTCCTTTATGTTGTGTACAAGTTATATCATATACATGTTATTTTGCATTGAGGTTTGTTAATATGATACACTTCATTTATGTGATTGAAATGCACTATTTAACAGACTCATTATTTTGGCGTACTTTACTAAGAATAGATGTTTGCATGAATTATGCTGACATCAGTTGACCTGACTTCTTCATTCGGGTTGACTATAATGAGTGATTTTAATGAAGACAATGATTGCAAAGGTGACACGTAGGCTAATAGGAAGGTATGTTTTTTTCTTTTTTGATTGAAAACGAAGTGGTTAGTTTTAATGGTAACGTTTTGCAGACTTTTACACATTCTTGTCGGACTAAAGATATTGGTTTTTTTAAAATAACAAGTTAATTGTGCAACAAATGTCACTTCTTTAGGGAACACCATTTGGATGGTTAACCATGTTGAAAGGATCAACCAAGAAAATATTCCAAGAGTTAAGCTATACGAACTCCTTTTCAGACCTACGCGAGGAGGAAGCACCAAAATTAGAAATTTGCATTTGTGAATTTTATAGTGGGTTTTGTGGTAATGTTGATATATATTTTTTTCATGTGCAAAGATTATCATACATTAGTAGAAGAGTTTTATGTTTTTAATTATGGATTAAATGTTGTTGGTTTATGAGCTTGTTTAAATGACATTATCTTGAGGTGCATGTAGTTAGTATAACTGGAAGTGATACTAGTAATCCACTGTGAGCTAAAGGTTCTAACTACGTGCTTACTCCTGGGTAAGTAAGTGCAAACTCAGGTTAAAGGATTTCCATTAACTTTCTAGGGAAAGACAAGTTGATCATGCATGATTTGGAGAACTTGGTTTGATGATTAAAGTCTACAACTTCATTTTGCAAGTGTTAAAATGTATACTAACTTCATAGTTTTAGTCCTTCAAATCAAATGACAATAATTACTTTACAAATCCACTGTCAACAGTAGTTGCTAATTGATATATATATATATATATATATATATATATATATATATATATATATATATATATATATATATATATATAAAAGTGTTAACCCATGTTATTTGTTTTGCACTTTCATGAAACCTTTTGCCAAAACTTAATAAGTGTTAATTGTGATGATACAAGCGTATGTACATTATATGGTAGTATCTTCGGAAGACGCAGCCACGCACGAGGTCGATCTGGCGGAACTTTTTTCCACAATCAACAGATATGGCATCAAGCTTAACCCAGATAAATGCGTGTTTAGGGTAAATGGGGGAAAATTCTTGGGATTTCTAATTACTCATAGGGGTATCGAGGCGAGACTACAAACCAAGATACATACAAATGTTTCAACATAGCAAGACAGATTAAGCTGAGATTCTTATAAAAAGGTAACTTAGTATTTAGTAAATAAACACAATAGCAAAAGTAATAAATATAGTAATTAGTACACACAAGCTTGTCTGAAAATGTTCACTGATACACAAACTAAGTTCAAATGAATTAGCCTTAGCATAACTTTAGCCAAAAAGACCACTATAGAAGAATCTAGAGTTACCCTCATTCCTCCACCAGACGCCCATCTATAACCACCTTGTTGGCATCCACCCCCGAGATATCAATTGAAGGACATAAAAGGCGCACTTGCTCTAATGCCACCTCAAATCTGACGTCGTAGGTCATGGCAACATCATTAGCAAGCTTATCCTCCTTAGCCTTCCACGTCTTATCCTTGTCTAAGGCATCAACTTCCATCTTTCGAAGGGTTTCTTCGAGCTCAAGTTTTTTCCTCTTCATCTCTTCCAAACTCATCTCCAGCTTGGTGATCCTCACCCCTTACTCTTTAACGTTTTTTCTCAAGGCTTCCATCTCTACCGCCTCGGCTTTTAGTTGGGAGATTTCTTGCTTTGTAGCAGCGATCTCCATATCTTGTTTCTCCTCGGTTAGACCCAAGCGGTTCAGTTTTCCAAACAGCATGGCCATTAAAACCTCTGTTTTATGGAGGAATGTGCAAGCATCCTCTTGAAGGGAAAATACCTCTTGGTTGAGCAAACATGAGCAATATGGGTGTAGGAAAAATCCCAAAAGATCTGGGAAGCACTGCTTGAGACCTCCAATTGTACATGACCCATAGAGGAAAGAGTATGCTCAGATCGCGAATGTGCGGAAGTCACCACTTCCCCCTTTACCGTGGCATGAGCAAGGACCACCCTCCTACGACACTTGAACCCCGAGCTAGAGATCGTTTCCTCGTCATCAGAGGACAATAGTATGGCTTCCTAGCTGGTGTTGGGGGAATGATGGAGGTAGGCTGGGACAAGGAAGCTTGAAGGCTCTTCAAATGTTTAGCCAAATCCTGTTTTGACAAGCACAAAATGTTAAATCCCATCCATCAAAAAAATCCTAATCCCACTAGAGATCGACACAAATCTATACCAATATTAAATTTAAAGTTGACAAGCTGAAACTCAAGACTGAGTAGTTGATTAGTCTCGAAGAGAGTCCTAAGTTGTTCCAGTACAAGTCAATGCTCTCGCTCTTGAGGCTTGAGGTTGCCTAATTGTCGAGTCTTGGCGACAGTAGGATCCTACGTCTAGTATAGCGGAAACCCCTTGAGGAGGTCGGGCTTATGGGTGGAGATCGCACCTGCAAAAATACACCCTTGAAGCCTTTATAAGATGACTAGAACAACCTAAGAAATCCCCGACCACCCACACCACTCAAAGATGACCACATATGCTTGGTCGACTTCTTCATCTAAAAAAAGTGGAGAAATACATTCGTATTGGTCACAAACTCGAAGTGAGTACACATGATGTGGAATGTAAGACCCGAGAAAGTTAAATAATTATTTAATAAAGGTAGGTAATAGGAGACTTTGTGACATTTAATGTTAATTGTTGTGATGTGGAAAAGTACTAGCTTAAATGGTAGAGAGTACTTTATTGTGTTGAAAGGATGTGGGTTTGAGTCCTTTGTATGCCAATTGTAGTATTTTTTTTATGTGCATTATTTTAAGGTTATGATTGAATGTGAGAAGTGATAATGTAATCCTAAAATTTTAGGAATTGTCACAAAACATGACTTTTTTTAAATTGGTTGTGCATTTACTTTGTGATTGAGTGGTTGTGGGTTCAACCCTTGCTGAGAATGAAATTAACTTCTTTATTTTTTTTTTTGCTAATTATAATTGTGGTCTGAATGTGAAAGGGTGGGAAAACCCTAGAGACAATGGGCAGTCAAGGGAGACTGGGAAAAAACAACCCATAATGGCCTTTGAAGGGTAATTATGCTCACTTAAATGTCATTTTCGTTTTTAGACCATTAACCATAATTAAGGAACATATAAAAAGGCAAAATAAGGCAATTAGGAGGGTTTTGGAGACTGAAAAACCTATAGTGTTGAGAGGGGACGAAATTCAGAAGAGAAAAGTGAATTTGGGTTGAGAGAAAAGCTAAATTCTCATGGGAGAGCAAAGGAGGGCCTTGGGTAGCAGAAAGCTAAAGTTAGAGGACCAATTGGAGCAAGGAATTTCAGGTAAGGGAAGCTATTTTAGTGTCTTTGGTTATGCCTAGGTTTGAGAGCTCTTGTCTCATAATTTTATATTTGATTGACATGAAATTTTCGTGCCTGTGTAAATATGATGTCAGTATTGTTGTTCTGACAGTGTGGGAAAAGCCTATTATATGTTTGGGTATGAATAAATTAAGGTCTTTGCATGATATGGTTGTTACTAAGCAAATCTCAAATTGTGATGGTGAAATTGGATTACCTTTTAATGTCACATATAATTACATTGTAGTTAATGATTTGGATTAATTATTATTAAATTCTTAATTATATTTTGTTTTTATCATTAATAGATTGTGTTAATAAATGTCAATATGAGGTTTATCTATTTTATTTTTTTAATTTCTTTTACAAAATTTTTTGTTGCCCATGTTAGGTTCTTGGTGTGACACGTGTCACATGGCAAGTTAGTGTCACGTGTCAGTGTTAAGTATTATTGTTTTGATTTCAAGTTTTGTCCTTATATATGTTTGTTTTAATATTTAATTTAGCTCAAAATATTTTCAAGATAGAGCAATACTGTTTCTTTCTAAATTAAGACCAAATTTATTATTTGTATAAATGTTAATCTTTTAAAGAGTGAAAGACTTTAAAAAACCATAGAGTCATAAGGTTTAATTGAATTTAGGAGAACTAAGCCTCATTAATTCTCCATAAATTATCGTACACAAAAAGTTAAATTACAAATTAAGAAAATGGAGAAAATATATTTCAAGTTATAACGAAAACAAATATTATGCAATGTTTATGATTGAAAAGATTGAATATATTGGTGATATAGTATCACAAGATTATTAGAAGAAGAGAGAATGATCATTATAACTAGCATATATAAGAAACTTTTCGAGATATTAAAATAGTCGAACTGATGATAGATCATGTTATTTTAAACAGAAGTTTTCCAAACAAAACAAAAGTTAAGGATCAAAGGGAATAAGAACGTATAAAACTAAAATTATATATAAAGGGAATTAAGGATCATGTTATATATAAAGTTTATATTAAGTTAATATATAAACTAAAATTATATTTATTAAAAATAAAGTGAAATATATCAAAACAGATGAAAGAATAACCATTGATAAATAAAGAAGAAGAGAAGAAGCAGAGATAGCCGATTTTATAAAAAGCTTGTAAAAGTAACGGTCAATTTTTAAGAAATTAATAAATTATTATATTTAAAGGATAAAATTGATATTTTGAAATGTGGAAATCTCCTTTATATATATATATATATATATATATATATATATATATATATATATATATATTAGGTTACCTAATAAATTATAAGCACTCTAGAATTCATGCTTAATAAAATTGCTCTTTCACTATCTCTTCTATCTATCCATTCTTCTCATCTCTTATTTTATTTACATTTATTTCGTTTTTGTTTTCTCTTTTTGTATGGTACGTTTTATTTTATTTTTTATTGGATGTGATGTGGTACATTTTATGTCCTTGTTCTAGTATCATCTCATGTTTATTATGAAAATAAAATTGGATTAAATATATTTTTTTAATTTCTGAATTTTGACATGAAATTTTGACATAAAATGTTATCATTCGATATATCTTAAATGTTAAATAAATTTAACAAAATTTGTTTAAAATGAATAAATCTACACATTTATAAAGATGGATGACTAAATTAATCCAAAGTTGTAAATATTTAAAATATTATTATAAAACGCGTCTGAAACGTCAAATGAACTTAGTAAAATTTGGTTAAAATTAGGGATAACAACCGGGCGAGATGGGGACAAGTTTTACTATCCATACTCATATTCTAAAAAAATATAATATTATCAAATATTATTCAATATTAAAGAGGAAAAAGAGGGTCATATTTAGAAAGAAATTATAATTATAACTGTATATATTTTAAATTAAAATACCAAATAAAATTTTTCATGAGAGACAAAACATTTATTAAAATTTCAAATGTTAGTATTACCTATTACTTGTTAACTAGTTGATATAACTTAAAAATATTTTTAATAAAATACTAAAGGATTCCACATATGAATTCCAATCTTACAACAAAGTTCAAGGATTAGAAGAAACATTTAACCCAAAGAAAATTCTACACCAAAGTTTTCCACTTTATTTATTTATTTATTTATGGAACAAAGGGTTTTTCACTTTATTTATTCATTTATACATTAAATATATTTTTTGTCCATTAACTTTTAGTGAAAATTGAAATTTTAAATGTTTACATAGTTTAACACATTAAAGCGGAAAAATGCCAAACGGATAAACAACTAAGAAAAGTTTGAAACGTCAAAAAAACTTAACATTTTAAAATGTTTGATACGTCAAATAAACTTAACAAAATTTGCTTACAAAACTAAAGTCACACGTTTGTTTAAATGAAAGACTAAATTAGTCATAAATTTTAAAGAAAGAAACTAATTTCAATCCTGATCGGAAATTAAGGACCGAACACATATTTAATTCTTTATTTATTTAGAAAAAACGTTAAGAATAACTTTAGAAAAGTGTTGAACTTTAATGTGGTTTTATAATTTTAAATCTCTCTCTATATTAATGATTTCATAAATGAGTTTTGCAAAATATATATATATATATATAATGTGTTTTAATTTATTTTTTCAACATAATAAAAAAGATAAAATGAAATATTATATTGTTGTCTATACAATGATAAACCATATATATACATATCTGATAATTATGAATAAAATTTTCAATTAAATTATCTTGAAATTAATTTTTATTATGATAATATGTAATATATTTAAAACTTTCTTCTTTATATATATATATATATATATATATATATATTATAAATAACTCGTTATAATTATAACATCTCATTTAATAGTTATTAAACTACTACAAAAATAATTATATAGTGATAGTCCAAAGAAGATAGCATGGAAGTTAAGTATAATCTTATATAATCATCCAAAAACTGAGTAATGATAATACTATATGTACAAGACCACTAGTTGGAAGGGGAGATAAATTCTAACTACTTACTACAAAACACACCTATCTACAGGACCTCTGGATACTACTACTCAGTCCTACTATCAACACCATGTGAAATCTCTCCACCTGCAGCCTCCTTTGCTCACACATTTAAGTGATCATTGCAAAGAATAAAACAAGGATAAACAACATAGAACACGTAGGGTAAGCTAATAATGATTTAAAGAAGGTTAAATTAAAGTAAGAGCAAAGTACTAATCAACCATCACAATTTCACACAAGAACATTCCAACATCCTCATACACCTGTCAACTCTAGACTCAATTATCCAGATATATGCAATTAACATCGAACCTCTTGGTGGTTCGCACCAGTGTATGATTCCCAAACTCTGCAGAGTTTGGCCTCAAGGGATTATCACCCAATCATCACACCAGGTAAGTCTCCTTTGCGCCAAAGACTTGATCGAGTCTAGTGGCTAAGACCTCCTGCTACTCATAACGACAAAACTCATTATACTCTACATGAGCCTTAATGGTTATTGGAGCGTCAGGATACCAACCAAAATTGAGTCCTTATGTCCTTGCATACACTACCTCATCCACACTTAGAATTTCTCCACGAAACTCTTCCATAATTCACATAAAACAGACCCTCATTCATTAGATCTTATCCAAGGTACATCAATACAATCATAAAAGTCATATTCAATCATTTAGTGCATGAAACATGTCAAAACAACAAACATATGAGACAGGGTAATTCAGCGCTTAGCGTCCAGTTCCAACGCTAAGCGCCACTCGTCTCGCAAATTTCACCGCTCAGCCTCAAATCCAGCGCTAAGCCTTGGGATTTAATTTTCGTTCCAAACCTGTAGAGGTCCCAATGCTGGGGCACCGCTCGGCTGGCGCTCAACGCCATTCTTCTCGCATTTTTCAACACTAGGCATCGTTGGGTTGGCGCTCAACGCTGATCCTCTCGCATTTTTCAAAGCTCAACCTTGAATTCTGAGGCTCAGCTTCACGCCAGAAAACAAGACAAATTTTGTTTTCTTGAGGAATTTGTTACTTGCTTTCATGACTATAATTGGCACGTCCTTTGCAAAGTTACTAGGTTTTCAAATTAGTTTTTAATTGAGGAATCTAATTCAATTAGAGTTATGAATCAAGTATTCATCCTTCTCAATTCATACAATACATTCACATATTAGCATATATCAATACCAATCAATTCAAATTCTAACAGCAATCAAATAAGAAGTTCCAGTCATACATAATTACACTTCACTAAAGTCTTTCAGCATAATCAATTATTAGCTTCCCTTACCTGATTAACTTGCACAATCCACTACCAAAAACCTAAATTCCCCTTTTCATTCTGATGCTCACAAATCAACCTAAAATTATGAGAAACACGATCAGAGGATGTCATTAGAGCCACTAATCATCAAGGATTTTTACAAGGTACGCAAATCTCACATGTGATACAAGTCCATCACATGTAGGGCTTTTCAAGAAAAGATTGAGAAAATAGTAGAATTATAACTTACTCAATTCAAGGTTCTGATCAGACAAACTTGGAGATCTCACCGCAGTGATCACTCTGCCGGTCTCTTATTTCAAAAAGGATGAGAGAGTGGTGAGATTTTTTTAGAGAGAAGTTAGAGAGAATTTAGAGAACATAATTTTAGAGAGATATTGTTTTCTAAATAATGAAATCCTTTTATGAAATTTCTATTTATATATAAGCGGTTTATTATTAAAATAATAATAATAATAATAGGATCTCATTATTTTAAACACATTCACTCTCTCAATGTGATTTTCTAGGTTCTCACATTCTCCCAAACATAAAAAATTTCCGACCTCGAAAATTGACTTACCAGAGAACAGATGTGAATAAGATTGTCTCATATTCTCTTCTAACTCCCAGGTAGAGTCACCTATTCTCCTATTCTACACAACCTTGACTAAACTGATGGTTCTCCCCTTAAGTTGTTTCATCTGGTGATCCTCTATTGCAACAGGTTGCACATCCACGGTGAGATCCTCTCTGATTGGCAAATCTTCCATTTCCAACACATGTGATGCATCAGGCACGTACTTTTTTAGTTGAGAAACATGGAATACGAAATGAAGATTAGTTAGTTGAGGGGGTAAGGCGATCTCATATGCCACTGGTCTAATTCTCTTCAGTACTTGATAGGGGCCAATGAATTTACGAAAAGTTTCCTCGAACGAATAGCTCTTCCCACACCAATAGTTGGAGTTACCCTCAAGAAAACATGGTCCCCTACTTCAACAACTCCAGCCCCAACAACACTGCTTGACCTTCCTGATTCCAGCATAATGGAGTTCTGCATCTCTTACCATAGAGAGCCTCATAAGGCGCCATACCGATACTTGCATGGTAGCTATTGTTGTACGTGAATTCTACTAGAGGCAATACTTCATCCCATCCTCCTAGATGGTCTAACACACAAGTCTTCGGTAGATTCTCTAGTGTTTGAATTATCCTCTGAGATTGTCTATCAGGATGGTAAGCATAATTCATGGCCAATCTACTGCCCAAACCATTTTGTAAAGTCTGCCAAAATCTAGAAGTAAATCTAGGGTCTCTGTCTGACACTATACTCGAAGATATACCATGCAGCCTTACTACTTCTTTGATATACAACGAGGCCAATTTATCCATTGACATTCTCAAGTTAATTGCTAGAAAGTGGGCACTTTTAGTCAGCCGATCTACTATTACCCAAATAGTATTGCGATTCCAAACGGATCGTGGCAAGTGTGTGACAAAATCCATAGCAATGTTGTCCCACTTCCAAACTGGTATCTCCAATTGATGCAACATTCCCCCTGGTTTTTTATGTTCCACCTTTGCTTTCTGACAAGTCAAGCAAAAAGATATGAACTAAGCTACATCATATTTCATTCCTGACCACCAAAAGTACTCTTTCAAGTCATAGTACATCTTAGTCATGTTGGGGTGCATGCTAAGGCGGTTCTTATCATGTTGGACTATGAACGGGTAGGTCCGTAGAGTAGGACTACGAGCGGGGAGGTTCGTAGAGACAGGACCACGAGTGGGCAAGTTCGTGTGAGCATCATAAATCCTGAGTCCATGGCTAACTATGTTTTGTGAATTGAAGATTGAAAATTAAACAAGTTGATTTAAATAATAGTTCTACTTTTACTTGTTACAATTGTGGAAAACAAGGACATATCAAAATTGAATGTCCAAATCTTAACAAGGATATAAGTGCAAATAAGAAAACAGAAAGCAAGCCCAAGGAAATACGTGCTTACATTGCTTGGGGAGATGATTATGATTAGACAAATAGCTCATCACAAGAAGGAAGTGAGGAAGCCAACTTGTGCCTCATGGCTAGATATGAGTCATCCTCATCAAGTCAAGTAAACTCTATAAACAAGAATGGATATAATCAATTGTTGCATGACTTTGAATAGTTGCATTGTGAAGCAAACAAAATTTCTGTCATAAATAATCGATTGAAAGGATTAAACAACTGGTTGAAAAACAGAGTTAATCAACTGGAAACAAAAATAGCCGATTTAAAAGTTGATTTTGAACATCTTGACATGATTTATAATAATTCAACCTGTTGCAGTGAAAATTAGTTGATTGAAAAACCTTGTGAAAACTGCACCCTTTTGGAAAACAAAGTGAAATACCTTATAAAAACATATGTAAGGTCCACAATAGATAAAGCAAACTTGAAAGTTGTTCTTGGCTCTCAAAATTGTGTTTTTGGAAGGTCTGGAATAGGTTACAACTCTTTTAATGAAAAGAAAGTCAAGAAGTTTGCTAATTTCTTTTCCAAGAATGCATCAAGTGATATTTCTTTAAGAACTTGCAATTATTGTATGAGAAAAGGGCATATTTCTAAAAGTTGCAAAGCTAGAAAATATGATTTACCTAAAGGCATTATGAAATGGATCCCAAAAGGATCAAGAAAAATTTTAACCATGTTGGACCCAACCTATCAAAGGGTACCATGTAATGTATATTTGTTTTGCAGGTTATCAAAAGTGAAAAGAAAGACTTGTGGTACCTTGACCAACTTAGTGATAAAGGTTATTCTTTACAAAGCCATGCATATAGAGTTTATAACAAGAGACTAATGATTGTTGAAGATTCCATGCATCTTGTATATGATGAAACTAACCCAAAGTTGCAAGATCAAGTATCAAAGAATGCAGATGAAGATGATCTACTATAGAAATAGAATTTTGCTGCAGAAAAGCACTTTGTTGCAGGAAATCAATTAGTTGAAAAGGAAAAATAGCTGACTAAAAAAGTTGTAGACAACAATTTACCGAAGGATTGGATTCAGCCTATAGATTTATCAAAGGATAACATTATAGGTGATAACAGGGAGTATCCACTAGACGCAGACTTGTATTTTGTGAACATGTTGCTTTCGTATCTCAAATTGAACCTAAAAATGTGAATGATGCTTTGAATGATAGTAATTAGATTGTTGCTATGTAAGATGAACTTAATTAATTCACAACAAATGATGTGTGGTTTCTAGTTCCTAAAATTGATGATATGAATATAATTGGAAATAAATGGGTTTTTAGAAACAAAATGGATGAAAATGGTAATATAGTAAGAAACAAAGCTAGACTAGTTGCTAAAGGGTAGAATCAAGAAGAAGGCATTGATTTTGATGAAACATATACACTGGTAGCTAGGCTAGAAGTTGTGAGATTACTCTTAGCATATGCTTGCATATGTAACTTTAAATTGCGTCAATTGGATGTCAAAATTGCATTCTTGAATGGTTTTCTAAATGAAGAAGTGTATGTATAACAACCTCCTGACTTTGAGGATCATCCTTATCCTAACCATGTTTTCAAATTGAAAAAGGCCTTGTATGGTTTGAAACAAGCACCACAACAGTTGTATCAAAAGCTAAGTAACTTTCTCTTATTAAAAGGTTATGCTAGAGGTGTAGTTGATAAAATACTCTTTATTAGAAAACATGAAAGTGATGTTATACTTGTTCAAGTGTATGTTGATGATATCATCTTTGGCTCAAATAACTACACATTGTGTGAAGAGTTTGTTGCAACTATGCAAGAAAAATTTGAGATGTCCAAGATAGGTGAGCTTACCTACTTCCTAGGATTGCAAGTCAAGCAACTCAAGCATGGAACATTTTTAAGCCAATCAAAATACTGTTGACTTTGAAAAAGTTCAAAATGGAGGATTGCAAGGAAGTTGTCGCTCCAATTACTATAAATTGCCTTATGGATGTAGATGAGGTTGGTCAACTAGTGGATTCAACCAAATATAGAGGGTTGATTGGGTCTTTGCTCTATCTTACAACAAGTAGGCAGATATGTAGTTTGGTGTATGCTTATGTGTTAGGTTCCAAAAAAATCCAAAGGACTTGCACCTAAAAGTTGCAAAAAAGATTCTAAAGTACCTAAAAGGAACAACCAATGTTGGTTTATGGTATCCATGTGATTCTAACATAACTCTTAGTGGTTTTTCAAATTTTGACTATGCAGGGTGCAAATTGGATAGGAAAAGCACAAGTGACACTTGCCATCTACTTGGCTCAAGTCTAATCTCATGGAATAGCAAAAAGCAAGCATGTGTGGCATTCTCCACTACTGAAGCTGAGTATATAGCTGCTTGACATGGTTGTGCACAAGTCATATGGTTGAAGCATAAACTCTTGGACTATGGTGTAAAGCTAAGTAAGGTACCCTTGTATTGTGATAATACTAGTGCCACCAACTTAACCAAGAATCTAATACAACATTCTAAAACCAAGCATATAGAGATTAGGCATCCTTTCATTCGAGATCATGTTTAAAAGGGAGATTGTGAAATTCAATTTGTTAAAACTGAAAATCAATTGGCTGATTTATTTACAAAACCATTAGCTAGAGATAGATTTAACAAGCTAAGAATTAAACTAGGCATATTAGACATGAAGAATGTGGTCTAATGTGTTTTTGGCATGTTAATGTTATGTATTTAGGCATTGATTTCATTAAAATCAGCTAATGTATGCATAAAATGAAAATTGTCATATTTAGCTTGGTAATTTTTCATTTCAGTTTGTTGAATTCACATAAATCTGCCTCTGTTTGCAAAAATTCTGATATGTCATATCTTTTAGTCTGTTAATTTTGTAAATCAGCGTGTTGATTTCACTTAAGTTGCAATTGTATGTAGAAAATCTGATTTTTTATGAGTTTCAATTTGTTGTTTCACAATTCAATGTGTTGATTTCATTAAAACTGAATCTAGAAATATAAAGTTCAATTTCACAATTTTCAATCGATTGATTTTTGAAATCAGTCTATTGGTTTCACTTAACCAGATTCTATTTTTAGTCTTTTATGCACTAATGTTGTTTTAATCGACTGAATTATAAATTCAACCTGTTGATTTTACTTAAACTGCATATTTGCTAGCAAATTGAATTGCAAAGCTGACCTAGTCAAAGAAAGCATCTTTTTGTCAAGTACTATCTGTCCCCAATAGTTATTTCATCAGCCATGTGTTGCTTTTTTTGATTTCTTTGACCAAAAAACATGTGTAGTGTGTAATATCAATGTGCATGCATCTTACATGATCTGAACTAATTGAATCACTCATCAAAACTCATTGGAAACATCATGAATGCGTGTGATACTGTAATTAGTTGCATTAATTTGGCTTGGGTAACCTAAAACGAATTAATGGACTAAATCTGCACCATTTAATCTATTGGTTCTGAAAATCAGCATGTTCAATTATAAATACTGCACTTGAATTATTGCATTTGCATCATACATCTCTTAGAAACAACCACACCACACTCATCATGCCTCGTCGTCAACAAAGAGCTGCCCAATCTTATGATGAACACTTCACTCCTCCTACCCCAAGGTCTCCAAACCAAGAACATAATGGGAGAATTGAGGCATGGTTCAAAGACCATGAGGAGAACATCTAAGTGTTCCTCATTGAGATGACTAGGAAGCAAATTAGCATTCTTAAGGTGTTAAGGTTTTCGGGATTGAGGGTTGAAGGTTTTGAGAAGCTATTCCCACTACTAAAGCATCAAAGGTTGAAATCATTCCTTGAACTTTCAAGGAAAATATATCCTGACTTGGTGAAGGTATTTTTCACCAACTTGGAGTTCAAAAATGATGTGTTGTTGTCCGCATGGAGATCAACAAGAAAGCTTGGAAATATGTGGTTGGACTCAAAGCTAGGGGTGTTCAAGTGAAGAAAGGGGAAATTGGGGTTGTCCAAGAATTCAAAAAAGTTTAATATTATGGCCAATGGTTGAGGAACCATGCTGCTAAGATCAAACACTTTCATGTTGGTGGACTCAAGGTGGATCAAAGGCTTCTTGCTATAATTGTCACAAAATTCATAGTTCCACGTGGAAACAACCACTCTACATTGAATGAGGGAGATTTGGTCCTCATGTACTGTATTCAAAATAATGTGCAAGTGAATTGGATCTATGTGATTCATGATCACATGCTCAAAGCCAAGAGACTCATAGATTTCAAGCTGCCATATGTGGTTTTGGTATCCAAATTCATAGAGTACTTTGGAATTGATGTAGAGGATGAGATAAAAGAGTCAACTAGACTGCTGAACCAAACATCCAACCAAAATCTGCACAAAAAGGGCTTTCTCAAGGTGGGAAATGGATGGACAATTGTTGGTGTTGTAGTTGGTGGTGCACATGATCATGAAGCTAGCCCAAGTAGAGTAAATCAAGAGGAAGAACCTATTGTTGGACCCATGGACATAATTTCCTACAACCCTCCAAAGGATAAAGGCCCTGTGTACTCACATTTTGAGAGGATGGTGTTGAATCAACTGCATGAACTCAATGTGTCTCAACATGCACATCACAATTATTGCAATGGGAGGTTCAATGCATTGGATGGCCAAATCCATGATATCCATGATTTGTTGACTTCATTATAGACTAGAAATGATCCTCAGGATGATTGAGTGTGTTGCCTTTTAGGATCATGCATTGCATCCATGTGATTGTGATTTTTCAATTTGAGTTCTATCAGTTTTAGTCAGTTGTTTTTAACTTTCAGTTAGTTGATTGTATAGGTTTTCTATTTTTATTCTCTGTTTCAATGTGTTGTTGGCTATATTGTGCTTTATCATCAATGAAATGTTATCCTTTGTTTGTTTTCTTAATGCATTACTTCTATTTGATGAATCCAAAGAGGGGGAAATTTGGAATTGATCAAATTGGACAAAATTGGAAGCATTATAAGTGGAATTAATAAACAAATCTAGAATTGAACTCATATTATTGATAGAGGGAGCATTTGCATCTATGTATGCTTGTTAGCTTGTGTGTACTGCTCTTGGAAATGATTTTCAGGTTCACAAGTTCAAGCTTAGGTGACACTTCATCAACTCAATGGTATCCAACCAATGAAAGCAATTTGCAATGGAAGATAGAGGTTGGCTTCATCAAATCAGGGGGAGAATGTTGACATGCGTAGCCTGGATGGTGTGTTACTTGAAGATTTGATTAAGCTTTGTTGAAGTAACTTGAAGCCATTGCTTTGGAATCATGACTACATTGATGAAGTTATGAAGATTTGATGTTGTTCATACTGAATAAGCCTTGAACGCGTGCCCTCCATATGGATCGTCAGGAAATTAACAACTGTGAACTGAAAACCAGCAAGGGCTTTAAGATAAATTCACTTACTTTGAATGGAGTTATGAGTGACTAAAAAGGTATTTTGGGCCTAAAAAGCCCATCCCAGTGTGACCCATAGGTGAAATAATATAAATAGCACATTACTTTATGCATTCTTTACGCCTTGATTGTTCTCTGAAATTCTTGGACATCACTAGTGCTAACTTAAGCATTAGAGTGCCTTTTGCTGGTACGCTCCTCCCGCATGTTGGACGAGATTTGTTGGAGTCGAAGTTCTATTCAAAATTTAAGAATTTTTATATTTAACTCATTAGTATCAAAAGTCTTACCTAATCCATTGAGATGGTTAACGACGTGCGTGAACTTCTTCTACACATCATAAATGGTTTCCCTTTGCTGCATACAAAACATCTCATATTCTTGGATCAATGAGTTCTTCTGATGGTTTAATTATAAAAATTAAGACTTTAAAAACCAAGAGTGAGTGAATTGGTTTAATTATAAAAATTAAGACTTTAAAAATTTTCCAAAAATTTACCATTTAAATTAAAAGATGCTTTAATTTAAAGAAATTGCAAATTAATAAAGAGAGTAGGGAAAAAGATGAATACAAGTATTTATACTGGTTCAGATTGAAAGATCCTAGCAGTTGTTAATCTCTTAAATAACAAGATTAACTAAATCACTAAAATAAACACAATATAATCAGATAAGATAGTAAAGGGTTTAGAGAACACCTCTCTTGAAGACACAAGAGATGAAAACACTTCCTCTGAAACACACAGAGGATGAACAACTTTTCTAACAACAACAACAACAACACTCAATCCCCCAAGAACTCACTTAGTGAAATTTATTACTCTACCCACACTGGGTTTTTCAAAGCCCCTTTTTAAAACCACTAGGACAATTCTTTTCAAAGCTTAACCACTTTTGATGCTAAAAATCATTGTTTTCAAAAGTGGTTAAGCTTAAGATTTCAAATATTAGTTCAAGAAAGAAAAAGACAAGTTCCAACTGCTAGAGATAATAATAATAATAATAATAATAATAATAATAATAATAATAATAATAATAATAATAATAATAATAATAGTAATAATAATATTAATAATAATATT
>Ga0209589_1003261_pt1 | contig 28414 bp, 19 predicted proteins | sample CowpeawhiteBW_FD_187525 | JGI IMG/M metagenome (GOLD analysis project Ga0209589, IMG submission 187525) | Root nodule microbial communities of legume samples collected from California USA - Cow pea white BW (SPAdes) (version 2) | ecosystem: Host-associated > Plants > Roots > Nodule | place: USA...
AAAATTGGACAACATGAAACTTTATACAATGTTGCAAGAGGTGGACATTGGTAAGTTAGTAATTTCTTTAATATTTTATTCAAAAATAAACTACAATATAAATTGGTAGTTGATTTTTTATTTGTTTGTTTTTCAAGAATCAATTGGAGAAAGGGGACTTGTTGATCCAAGCACTAATTATGGTTAAATATTTTTTTTTAAAATATTTTTGTAAATACCCACGGGTACCCGTGGATATCCGCGGGTACCCGTGGATACCCGCGGATATGAAAAAAATAGACGGGTACCCGCATAACGGATACCCGACGGATGTGGGTACGGGTACGGGGCGAATATTTATCTAGTGGGTAGGGTACGGGGAAGCTACTACCCGCACCCTACCCGCCCCGTTGACATCCCTATACACAATCATGATCCCTTGACCACAACCATAATCAAGGTCACGATTATGACCATGAAAATATAAATCAGAAATATTGGTGCATTCACTTCTGGGAATGGAGCAGAACCAGTTGGGTGGATCTCATGATTTTACATTAAAAGCTTCATTGTTTTGGTTCAGCCATACAAAGGCATGAAATAAAGTCAGAATATTTATGAAATCTCTTTTCACAATATTGTGGTCGCGAGAGCAAATTAGTTACTCAGATGCTTTATTTATTTTTTAACAGTATCACCAAGATCAATTGCATATAAATGTATTTCAACATTCAATATCCGATATAAATAATTCTTCCTTGTAATATCAAGGACCACAAATTCAAATTTTTGCAATGTTTGACATGTTTAGAACTAGCACATGAAATAAAAAAATAATAACAATAATAATAATCACCATCATAATGAAAATAATAATAATAATAATAAGACAAAGATAAAAATTGATAAAGTCAAACAATTCTTATCACAAGAATAAAAATATAAGATAACATTGTAAATAAAGAAAGGATTAGAAAAAGCTTGTATTGAGACACGGAAAGCATTGTCGTTAAAGAGAAAAAAAGAAAACGCTTTCACTAGCATCATGTTGATAACGTGCTATAAAATAAAACTAATAATATAGAAAAGAAGTAAATAAAGAATAGAGAATGAGAGAATGTGGAGCAACTTTTCTGTGTGTCTTATTATTGATAGGAAGAGTCCTATTTATAGATACATGTAACCCGTAACCCATAAATTATAGAATCAAATGAAATTGTTAATACAAATACAAATATTTACAATATTTACATAAAGAGTAATGAATAACATGAGTATCAGTATCTATGTGGGATCATGTCATACCAATCATATGACTAATTATATCAAATCAATGGACGACTATTAATTCATAATGTTACATAACGTATCAAATTTTTAATTTAAATTAAAATAGTACAAAATCATATAATGTTACATTTCATAAATTTTTTAGATGAATTTTAAGATTTAATTAAAAATTATAACAATATTTAAAAATATGTGATAACGTGATTAGATGTCACATCCTTTTTAATTACAAAATTTAAAGACAAATTAAAACAAATTATTTTCTGTCTTTTTTAGGAAATGATATACAAAATTAAAGTAATAAAGAAAATATTTATATTTTGCTTGAGATATTAAATTTTTGTAGAGTATTTAATCTTATAAAATTTTACGAAAATTATATTTTTGTTAAAAGTTTAAAATCATTTAGTTCTTGAAATGAACATAATAGTATAAAATTCACTTAGACATATTCTTTTTATTGAATTATTCAATTTTCTTGTTATGTTTTATTTTCTTATCATAAATTTTATCTAAATCGCAATATATTTTTTATGAAATTTTAAATATATAATGAAATTTTAAACATGTTTTTATATTTATTTTCAAAAATCAATCATTCGAAAAATTTCCCTTTATATATATATATATATATATATATATATATATATATTATAAAAATTTTAGGCTTCAAGCATGTCTTTGGAATAAATAGACCTACTACACTTTAGGCTTGTTATGAATTAATATCAAATCTATTTGGATCATTAGCAGTTGATATACATGATATAGTTATTCTTTTTGTCAATAAAAAAAATCTCGTAATTGATTAACTAATCATGTAAATGAATTATCCTTTGAACTTCTAGTTCACGTTCTTTTGTACGCGGATCAAGACAAGATAATGATAATTCATTCTAACAAATATCCTTTTCCAATTGTTTTTTTTCTCCCCCTAATGTTGGAAAACTTATTCATCAAAGTGATAGTCAAAAAGTCAAACTGTAAATATGTCTCCTGTTGGTAGTTCAAAATACTTTATTATTGAGGAAGAATCATATCCAACATATATTCTCAATCGTCTCTAAGGACCCATCATGGTCCCTTTTGTTGGGAAATTAGAATATATATACATCGTTGAAGTTGTGTGAAAAGGGAAATATGTGGTTTTAGAGATATCTTTCGGCCTTGGCACGTTTGTGGTGCTTAGGTTGTACGCTTGTTTTATTATCGTTGACATATCCTACGTCTGGTCGTTTGATTTAGTTGTATTCGTGGTGAGGAGTACAAAATGGGTAGAAAAGGACTTCAAATTGGTGAAAGTATTGAGGAGAATAAGGTATTTTCGATTGAACCTTTGTCTTTTCTTTTACATGTGTGAGGACTTAAGTTTATCATTTTTTATATAGATATGTTTCTATCATTCGTGCAAAGCGAAGTATTTGGATGTTGTGAATTAATTCTGGAACAAAAAGGATATCTTGAAGGTACTCCGTTTTGGTGGTTTAAACGAATCGGTAAAGATAAGTCATAACCTGTTATGTCAATTATGTAATAAATGAGTTGAAAGGAGGGTGGTTTTGCTGTTGGTACAGAGTGTAAGACCCGAGAAAATTAAATAGTTAATTAAATAATTATTTAATAAATGCGGGTAATAGAAGCCTTTAAGGCATTTAATGCAGAAAACTATGACGTGGAAAAGTACAAGTTTAAGTGGTTGAGAGTACTTTAATTATGTGAGAGGACTTGAGTTCAAGTCTTATGTATGCCAATTATGTGTTATTTTAATTTATGCATTGTTTTGATATACTTGAATGCTAGACGTGATAATAAAATCCTAAAATTGTAGGAATTATCACAAATGTGAATTGGTTGATTTAGTTGTGCATTTGACTTGGTGATTTATGGGTTGTAGGTTTAAACCTTGCTAAGAATAAAATTTTCTCTCTTTTTGCCAAATTTTCATTTGGTATGTGTATGGAAGGGTTTAGGAACCCTAGAAGCCAAGAGAGGAAGATTAGGGGGCTGAAAGCATCCCATTTATGAGTGTTGAATAACCATAAACCACATTTTATTTAATTTTCGTTTTTAGACTTAATCTCACTTAATTAGGGTAGTAATTGTGAGAGAGAAGAGAATTGGAAGGAAGAGGGGTGTTGCATTGGGTGTGAATTCCAAGCAGTGGTTTTACAGAAGGGTTTCCGTGGTAGGTGCTGAAAGAATTGAGCGGGGAATATATTGTTGGTGTGCAAGGGAAGGTTAAGAGAGTTTTGGGTTAGAGATACATCGAGGATTCAAAAATGGATCACGAATTCCAGGTAAGGGGAGTTGTCTCCTATGTTTGTTGATTCGTATTTGAATAATTGTGCGTTGCCATGAAATATTGCATGATTCCCCTCTGTTCTGCACTGTTTTATTGAGGTTTCTGGATTTTTCCCAGAAACCGCCTAGCAGCACAATCCCTACCGCCAAGCGGCACATCAAATTTTAGTTCTGTTCTTGATTTTGGCTTGAACCGCCTGGCGGCGATGAATATCTGCCAGGCGGCACGACACTATTTGCGTTCTTTTTAGCTGTTTTAATGCTATTTGTACGGGAATCGATATGGTTTCTGAAATTGATGTGTACAGCCTCTATTTGATACCTTGTTGGTTTGAAATCAATTACAATTGGAGGTATGGCAAAGCTTTAGGTATACTCGTGCATGAATTGAATTCGGTTTATTCAAGAGAGTAAAGATCAAGAAACTTTTATGAATTGAATTAAGAGCAGAGAGTTAGTCCATTATATATGTATTGTCGCATATTGGTGAATGTAAGTGGTAGAGATGAGTACTGGAAAAAGGGTTGAATCTGTCGCAGATATGAAAAGCCTAGGTTATGCGTGGTACAGATACACCACCTGGTGGCGCTTTGCTTGCTGTCGGGCGATGGCGAGGCCAGGGACTGTTTTGCGATTACAGGTAGAAAAAAATGAATGAGGAACCTTGGTGAGTGAATGGTTTTAAAATTATTGGTAACAATGGAAGTGGCAATATACTATGGTAATTAAGTATGTGGATGGTAATGGGTTGAAAGTATGACTAGGTTATGATGTGTTGGTAGGAATGTTAAGGAAAGAAAGGGAGAAGGGTAATTTTAATTAATAGTTCATATACTGTAAGCATAGTCTTTGCATATGTATGATTGGATATTGTTGATCATGACTTATCGGCTTTAGGTATCATTTGTAACTTATATGCAATGATGGATAATATTGGATTATGTAATGTTGCATAGAAATACCAGTTATATGTAGTGGAGGTGTTGGATTGGGCAATAGTGGTGCTAAGCTAAAACAAATCTTTGGAGAATGTGACATTATGTTGCTAAATGCCAAGTCATGACTCGAGTAAATTATGAAGTGGATCATAGTTAATGGACCATGTGCGGTGTGACAATATTTTACCAATTCGAGGTTAAAAAATAAGAGAACATGATTATTTTGGTGTGGTTTAGTGGTATAAGTCCATGTGCTCTAACCTATGTAAGAAAATCGGACAGTGTGTATGCAACTGATGTAGCGCCTGGCGACACTGGTGTGTGCGCTAGGCGATTGGACTAGCGTCAGAGGTCCCTGCATCGTGTGGCGCCTGGCGGCAAGGTGTGCTCCGCCAGGCGGTGATGGTAAAACAGGGGGTATGAGAGAGCGCTGGCGCCTAGCAAAGAGGAGGTCACGCTAGGCGGTCTAGACCAGTTTCGCCTGGTGGCGTTTGGTGCTGCGCCGGGCGAATATCCCACTAACTATGCTTTGTGTACGTGTTGCGTGTTAAGCAATGATGCTATACTTGGATCGAGAGATGTTGTGCCATGAGCGGGTAGGTTCATGGATGGTGGTTAACATGTGATGTTGTGAGCAGGGAGGTTCATATCCAGATACTCTCGTGTGGGGATATGTGCGAGGTAGGTTCGTATGTTCCGTGCTCACGCTTGAGAGATGCTGCGTGCGGGGAGGCACGTGGCTGGTGGATCACATGTGTTGGACTACGGACGAGCAGGTCCGTAAAGCAGGACTACGAGTGAGGAGGTTCGTAGAGGTAGGACCACGAGCAGGCAGGTTCGTGTGAGCATCATATTTCCGAGTCCAAGGCTAACCATTTTGTGTGATTTGAAGACTGAGAAGTCTTGGGGTTAAGGTCTTGGCCAATAACTAAGTAGATTGATTAAGATGGGTGCATGATTTATCTTGTGTATTATATATATGTTATCTTTATTTTTATCAGCTCACCCTTTCTGTTTGTGTATGGCGATGATCGTGTGATTCGTTACACAGGAGCAGATGTTGATACAGGTGATGTTGAGGATGCTCAGGCAACGGAATGAGGGCTAGCTTGGGGATTAGAGCTAGGAGATTTTTACTTTAGTTTGTTATGTTTTCAATTATGAATAAGAATTTTGGAACTTGTAATACTCTAGCTATTTATGTTTTATAAATTTTGGCGCGTGTTTTACATTTTAAATTTTCCCGCGTTTGGGAATAATAATATTGCAAATTTTGAGATTCAATTTTCTATTTTTAATTATTTATTTAAGTAATATTCCTTAGGGATGTTACACAGAGTAGTGGATTTTTTTTTATTAGATGTGTGTTTAGGATTAAAGTTGAGGGTATGGGGAGAATATACTTATTTAAGTGACGAGGTTATGGAGAGTGAACGTAGGAGTTTTTCTGCAATGGAAAAGTTCATGTGAAATCCATACATGAGTTCCTTTTGAAATTTGATGAACATGTTGGTCGTATAGAAGTATTTTGCAACCTTTACATTTTGTTAGGCATATATGAGTTCATGGTGCCAAATAGAAATAGAATTGTTTTCCCCATCCTTTTTAAGATTGTGGATAACGTAGAAATTATTGACAAATATAATTGGGGTACATTAGTGTATGAATATCTGGTTGGTAGCTTGTGCAATGCTTCAATGACATTGAAGAACGAAACAAATACAAGTCAGTTTCATGTTGTTGGATGTGTATATCTATTGCAGGTAACACTTTATTGTTTGATGTTGTCTTTAATTGTTTTACTTGATGTTGTACAATGATGTGTGACTATTATTTTGATTTTTCAATTATGGTGTTCTAATCATTTACTTATTTGCAATGCAAAGTTCAATATTAGGATATCAAAGTTTCCGCGATTGCTGCATTGGATGAATGTGAAAGTTGGTGACAATGTTATTAGAAGTGCTTTTCATAAGGATGTGGTTAGTATTTTCAATATTCATTTGGTTTGGTTAAGTTTGATATTGGTTTTGCTTAATAAGTTGTGTTAGTATTTCACAAGTTGTTGTTGCGTGTCAAACAAAGAACTTGCTCATGATGTTGTGAAACAAACCATTGAAAAGTTTGGGTCTGCATACAAAAAATAAAGTATAAAAGAGAAGGAACACCTTGAGTGTATTGTAGAGCGTTAGAAACGTGTTATACATGATCTTAAAGGTTCATTGGCTCCTTTAGAAGAAATGGTTGCAGCAACGGGGAACCAGCAACCACATAATGATGATGATGATGTTGGTGAAAAACTTTAATGATTCTCTTTGTGGTGCGGGAGATGATGGTATGACGATTGATGATAATGACGTTGTACAACATAACAATATGTATGATCGTATGACGGCACAACCTCAAATACACTTTAAGAGTCGTGCGATAAGAACTCCATATTCCGTTTATGTGAAGAAAAGGATCCCAAAATTATTTACATTGAGTTGAAATTAATGTTAACTTAGTGAGACAAAGACATTGGCAATAATTGTTATTGATGTTGTATTATTGAAACATTTTGTATTAACTATATTTTGGTATATCATAGTATTGTACGTTTATTTTGCTTTATTGAGTATTTATTTGATGTGTGAAGATGTTTTAAATTTATGAATTTGGTTGTGTAGTTGCATGAATAGGTATATGTTGTTTCATCTATAGTTGTATTCTGATAAAACCAAAGTTAGCCTAACAAGCAATAATTGTTCAAAAAGTGTGTGTCGGGGTTAAACTTGTGGTTCCCATTAACGCATGATAGAAAGAAACAATAGATTTTTTTGTGATGAGTGATACAAACAATTGTAAAATATTCTTTTATTTAAGAAATTAGGTTTCGGTATAAACAAAATGAAGTGATTTGTTAGGATAAATGTTTGATTAGGTTAACTAAAGTATGAAGTTTAAAGAGTCCATTGCTATTACATTGCCACATTTATTACCCTTGTTTTCGAAATTTTCATCATCTCATGGCTCACACTATATTTACTCATGATAATAACATTGTTGTTATTAAAAAATCAGAATTACTATTTTTGTAAGTATAATTAGTGATGTTTAGCTAACTAACACCTTAAGTCATTGACTCATGAATATTTTAACTATTTTAACTAGTTTTCTCTCTCCATGAGTCATAACTGTTAGGAATCCAAGTGTGAGTCTAAGTCTCACATGGACTAGAAATTAGAAATTAGAGCGCTATATAAGGATGAAGACCCATAAACCCATTGCCGTAAGGTTTTGGGTTAAAAGTGATGTCAATGTCTTAAGTGGTTGGGTTCAGGTCGTATCTCCTCAGTGAACCCCCTCCTCTATAAACCTAACAATAACATTTTGTTAGAATATGTGGTTCTCATTCAATTCCTAATACCACATGTTACTTAAGCACTAATTTTTAATCATTACTCTGCTTAAGTTTTAGAGACTCTTCATATGGCCTATTTACTGCTTCAGTTTTGAAGACTCTTCATATGGCCTATTTACTGGTGCAGTTTTGAAGACTCTTCATATGGCCTATTTACTAGTGCAGTTTCTGAAGACTCTTCATATGGCTTATTGAGTGGTTCAACTTTGAAGCCTATAAATAACATCTCCATGACTTGAAAAAAATATAGAAAAACATTTACAGAGACATACTTTGTAATAGACACCTGAGTGTTTTTTGGGGAGGATTCTTGTTCCCATTTAAGAGCTTTGTACTCTTCTTTTCATAGTGGAACTTTGTTCATTATCGTCCCGTGGTTTTTCCTCTTACATTCAAAAGAGGTTTTCCACGTAAATCCTTGTGTGTTTTTTCTCTTGCTCTTTTATTTGCTTCTCTTTAATTTCCAATTGTCACGATCTTGTGCTTCCACATGCTATGATACCATAACACATTTAAATAGAATATAAAGAATGTAAAGATTATTGGAAGAACAAAATTTTTGAAAGGAATTCAAGTGTGAGTCTAAGTCGCACATTGGCTAGAAATGAGGAAGTAGAACACTATATAGATGAAAACCCATTGCCTTGAGGTTGTGGGTTGAGAGTGATGTCAATGTCTTAAATTGTTGGACTCAGATCTCATTAGTATTATATCTTCCCAATGAACTCCTCTCTATTGCACATGCACGATATTAGATATATTTATACCATTAAATACACATGATAGAAACTTTTTTTGGTAGAATATTTTAATTGAATAATTTTATTCTTTAATAAAAAATAATTTATTTATTTAAATAATTGATAACTTTTTACTTTTAAAATTAAAATAATTAAATAGTTTTTTTAAACTATTTACTACATAATCTTCTTAATATTATTTTTATAAAATTATATATATATATATATATATTAAATTGTATTATTTTTATTTTTAATTGCTAATAATAAAATTATCTATTTTTTTAATGTAGTAAAGATGTGAATAAGCGTGTTTTCTCGGGAAAAAGAATTCTTTAATCCGTGTATCAAATCTTAATTGATGAAACTTAACTGTGAGTGAAGTAACGTCACATGCGTGGTGGAAATTTTTAATTCCTCGCCTGCAAGTTTAAACTAATCACCATGCGATTCTCTAGTTGCTAAATACAAAAAGAAAAACCATTCGATTTCATCGACACTTTTCGCATTTGCTTTGTGCGGTTACGCTTCTGTCTCCTTCTCTCCGGTCACAGCCTCAACCTCAGTTCCGTTCTGCACCGTAGAGAATGGCCACTGAAGATCTCCGATTCTTCGAGTTGAACACCGGAGCAAAGATACCTTCAGTTGGTTTGGGCACGTGGCTCGCTGAACCTGGCGTTGTTGCTCACGCCTTGGCCACTGCAATAAACGTTCCACACTTTACCTACACTCACTACTCCTCATTGCTCTTCATTTCATAACTTTTTTTTCATTAAGAGCATCACTTTGTTTTTAAATTTTTTACAGTTTGTGCATTTTGTTCTTAATTTAAATTTTCACCGGTCAATTATGTTTTTATTTCCTCCCCTTTTCTGAGAAGGTTCTGAATTGACTAATAATGTTCTGAAGTTCTGACTATTTTTTTTTCCTCAAATTATTGAGCTACAGTCTTTTTAGAGCGAAGAGAGTAACAGCACTGGTTATGATTGACTAATGTTCTGAAGTTCTGACTAATTTTTTTTTTGTCCTCAAATTATTGAGCTGCAATCCTTTTGGAGTGAAGAGAGTGATAGCCCTGTTAAATGATGACTTACAATTTATAGCAGAAAGAAAATGGAATACAAAGGAGAGCTTTTACAGTAATTTAGAAAAGTTACATTTTATAGTTAAGAATGTGTGAAGTTATATAAATTATTTTATGTAAAATTAATTTTTGTTTTGGGAGAAGTACTTGTTATTTTTTCTTCTAATTTTTCTTTTTTAGGAGGGATTGGGAAGAAATTTGTTCAAATAGTAAGAAGTTTATAGATATGTGTAATCTGTTAGAATGTTCATCTCACTTGATGGCACTGCACTTGATGATGAGAAATTTGCTGGTAAAGATTATTATAATGTCATCTCGCAACAGTTGTTTGAAAAAAGTTGGTAGCGAAAGTGTTAATGATAGTAGATCTTTTTTGTCTTTTTGATAAAATTCAAGCCTTGGATCAGTTATTAGAGAGAAATCAAGACATTTAGAGATAAAATGATAGTAGATCTTTTTTGTCTTTTTGATAAAAAAAGAGATATATCCAAAATTGACCTATTTTTCTTTATTTCTATTTCGGTTATTTACTTCATGGATTTGTCTAGTGCCATTGTGTATGATTTTGGAGCAAAGATGGCTAACAGTGACTCAACGTGGACCATATCGATGCAGGTTGGGTACAGGCATATAGATTGCGCGCAAATTTATGGCAACGAGAAGGAGGTAAGAGTTATATGCTTATTTTAGATAATCTCGTGTTATTTTGTATTATGTTTATCTTTGTAAATTTGTTATTGTACAAGGATGGTTTTATATTAAATTTCTTTTTGCGAGTAATTGAGGTTTGTGGGTCACTTAACTGCTGTGGTGGTTTGCTGCATGTTGTAACTGGGTTAATTGGTTAGAACACAATGCTAGAGTTTATAGCAAGAAGTTTATGTCCATAGTAGACCAGTGCTGCTAACATAGTTCAAACAGCATATATGTTTATGCTTCAAACAAGTTAGCAGAACTAAAACAAACGCCGGCATCCAACACAGCTAGGATGTTTTATCCCAATATGAATTTGTAAATAGGATTGCTCATTTGAGAAGGCAGAGATATTTTATTAGTCTCATTCAATGTATTTTTACATAAATGAATTGTATTTATCTCCATTAGGAACATAAATGAACACAGAGAATCATGGTTGGTTAATGGAATATTAGAATAATCTAATAGATGAGAAGCAAGTGTAGATGGATCTTTCTCTCCTTGATCTTTTCTTCTCCTTGTTTTCTACTCTTTAATGGAAGGAGAATCCATGGAAGCAAGCTCAAGAGTGGTGGAAGCTCTTAGAGAAGAAAGGCTTCAATGGAAGTTAGAACTCAGTCCTTGCATCAAACATTTTGTAGTTTAAAGCAAGAAACATAATCAAGGCCACGATAATGTGCATGTCAACTTTGAGTACATTGGTTGTAGAATTGATTTTGTTTTTGTTTAGTGTTAGAATTCGTAGTGTCTTTTCTCGAAAACATTGTTTTGGTACTCTACTCTCTCTAATGACTTCTTTTGTAAATTTTATGTAGATTGGTGATGCCTTGAAGAAGTTGTTTGCTGATGGTGTAGTTAAGCGTGAAGATATGTTTATCACCTCCAAGCTATGGTTTGTCTTTTTTTACACAATACTTGTCAAACTATTTTGTTGCCAAGCTTATCTACATAATCACTTTAGAAGAATCCTTAAGTCTTTACTTTCTTCACCCCCTTAATCTGTAGTTATTGAAATACAATTGATGAGGTCAGCACTCTGCAGTATTTTCTTTGAATTATCTCTTAGAGGATTAGAAAGAGGTACGGAAAGATAAGAAATTCTGGATTAGCAGCACCATTAAGCAGAGAGGGTTACTTCTCCACAAATTGGGAAACCATGTCTGAATCCATGATGGAACACTCACAATTTAATGCCCAACCATGCTTTGAGTGGAACTGCTTCTTATGGAGGACATTTGTGCAAAATTCAATTAAAAAGTTAATGTTTTTCAATTCTTCAAACTTTTGAACAGAGATTTTATTTTCTTTGATTGTGGACATAATTCCTTTACATTTTTTTTTAACTAAAAGCAAGTATGCACTTGCATTACTATCCTATCTGCAATTTTAACTGTTGGTATCCCACGCAACATCAATCACCTGCACCATACATAAGTATTATTAAAAGAGAAATATATATATATATATATATATATATATATATATATATATATAACATAGGGGGCAAAATCAAACCTATCAACAAAAACTAAACAAACCTATAAAAAGGTAAATAATATCTCTTAAGAAATCAATATTAAGAAAAGAAGGCATAACATCCCACCAACTATCAATTTGATATATAATATCTTGAATTGTATGTAAGTCAACTCATCTTTTACCCGCTCTATTTGCATGTAAAACTTAAAACTTCGTCTCCTTAAGAAGATCCGTACAATTTAATCAAAAGCCTCCAAGGAAGAATAGTAAAAGTGGTAAATTCCTGAACTACACTCATACTATCTCTCTCAATCCCCAAGCTTAACCATTTCTTGTGATAAGCAATCTTAATAGCATTGACAGTGGCAAAGAACTCGGTCTCAAAAGCCGGTGTGTCTACCATGAGAAATAGAAAAGAGCCTCTTATAGCAGCTCTATTAAAGTCCCACCAAATGTTGCTCTCAAGAAGCCATTAATCTCTGCTGCACTCTGTATTACACTTAACCCATCCACGCTGAAGAGGTTCCCCAATTAACTTATTATATGAGTTGCTTTCTTAGGTTACAATGAATTGAAAAAGCTTTGATGATACTAAATTCCCTAATTGGAGAATTTATACTTCCACTTATCTTGACTTGGGTTCCACCAAAGAAATCTTCTCCAGTAAAAATATTTGTTCCTCTATGTTCAATATCGAACTGTTTTGATCATATAGCATTGTGTAAAATCATGAACAAATTTGTGGGAAGCTAATTGCTTTCCACTAACAAAATGAATTGATTTCTGCCTTTTAATCAAACGGTGCTTGCTATTTTTTTTTCTTAAATTTGATTACGCATTTCATTGGTCTGATGCTGTAATTACATTCTTTGTATCTAATTTAATTTGCCCATATTTTAGGTGTAATGATCACCTGCCAGAAGACGTCCCAAAGGCTTTGGAAAGAACTTTACGTGATTTGAAACTGGACTATTTGGATCTCTACCTGGTCTGTAATTCATAAAATCAATTATTTCTGCATCAATTTATGTTTGAAATAATATACAGTTGTACTTACGTTAAAAGCTTTATTTTCCATGTCTACATTGTTAAAGATTCATTGGCCAGTGAGCGCAAAAAATGGGAAGCTTACCAAACCTGACATACCAAGCACTTGGAGAGCAATGGAGGCACTCTACAATTCTGGAAAGACTCGAGCAATAGGGGTCAGCAATTTCTCTGTAAAGAAGCTTCAGGATCTGTTGAATGTAGCAAATGTGCCTCCAGCCGTTAACCAAGTGGAATTGCATCCTTCATTACAGCAACTCAAATTGCATACTTTCTGTGAATCCAAGGGAGTGCACTTATCAGTGAGTATGCAAAATTTAAGGTCGTTATAGCTATTATACATGCTACATAAATACACACTAATGCTCTTCTTCAGGGTTATTCACCTCTGGGTAAAGGATACAGTGAAAGTAATATTCTTAAAAATCCAGTGCTGCTCACTACGGCAGAGAAGTTAGGGAAGACTCCAGCACAAATAGCTCTAAGATGGGGACTTCAAATGGGTCACAGTGTCCTTCCTAAGAGTACAAATGATGCTAGGCTCAAGGAAAACTTTGATCTCTTTAATTGGTCTATACCTGCAGATTTGCTTGCCAACTTCTCTGAAATTGAGCAGGTTAGTTCTTTCTTGCAATCTTCTGATCAAGAACAAATGTTTTTTTCTTAAAAATTAGTTTAATACCCAAATCTTGTGAAAACTTCTATTTTTTTTTTTTCATGTAGTGTATACTTGCTGTACAAGTAAGATAGTAAATCAGATTATGTGCTAATTGCTAAGGCGAATACAAGAATGTTAGGAAAATTCAGTGAGAACATATATTTATTTAAATTTTCTGATTTACTGATGCAGGAGAGAATAGTTACAGGAAGTGATTTTGTTAGCAAGGCATCTCCTGGATACAAGACAACTGAAGAACTCTGGGACGGTGAGTAAAGAACTGTTTGCGTAATAGCCATTTTCTTTTCTCGCACTTTAGGCAAAATAAGCATATCTTGATGATTATTGTAATAATTTACGGAGAAATGTTATATGCACATCTTTCGATCTTCCTACTTCATTGAGACACTTAATAAAATAGTAATACTTTCACTATATGAGTTCATTCATCCCAAATTGTTTATATTTTAAAATAAAAAATTGCCATTTCCTTGGTGTTCGAGGGAGACACTTAATAAAATAATAATACTTGTACTAGTTAGTTCATCCCAAATTATTGTATATTGTAAAATAAAAAATGTCATATAATTGGTGTTTGATGGGTCTTCAATAAATAATAGGGTGTTTATCTATCACCATCTGATTTACAATTTATTTTGTAGTTCGGTTGTTCACTGAGGGCATTTTCTTCTAGCACCATCGTAAATTCTTCCTGAATTTCTATAAATTTTTGTATTCCTCTCGAATGTAAATTTTATATTTTACAGTATACAATTCAGAATAAATTTTTTATTTTGTATTTTGAAATATACAATCTCAAATATAAAAGTAAATATATTTATATTTCCGATTATGCTATATACGCTTGTATTTCGAATTTTTAGAATTTCGAATTATGTAATCTAAAATGTGTTTCAAAAGTTTTGTGCATATGTTTGAACACCTCCAAAACATTTATGGAAGATCAGTCACCGATTATTACTACACCTCCATACTCTACTGTTCTCTTTGAGAGTGTTGGCAGGGAAAGAAGAAAATAAAGAGTAATGGTTATGCACACAAGGTACTCTGTCTAAAGTCTCATTGGTATATTATTTAGACAATATTTACGGAAAGTAGATAACTGTTTATATAGAGTTAACCAACATATTAATACAAAATAAACTAGATTGAATTACAACAGATACAACATTCCCCCTTAATTCAATCTTGTGAACTAACAACACCTAGTTTAACTCTTAACATCTCAAACCTTTTTTTCAAAAACTTGGTTATAATGTCAGCCATTTGTAGCTGTGTAGGACAATAGATCAACTTCATCTTTCCATGGTTGACTTGCTCCCTCCAAAAAATGGAATCTAGCTCTTATATGTTTACTTCTTCCATGTGACACTGGGTTACTGGCCAGATTTATGGCTGATTTGTTATCAACAAACAACTGTATTGCTCTCTCAATCTTCACCCTTATTTCAGTCACAAGAGAATCAAGCCACAGAGCTTAACATGCAACATTTGATCCTGTGATATATTCGACTTTACACGTGGATAAAGCAACAACAAATTGCATCTTGCTACACCTATGAACTTAAAAACATAGCCAGTAGTACTTCTTCTATCATTGCTATCACTACACCAATTTGCATTAGAAAAGCCAAGCAACTTCCCCTACACCTGATCAATTTTAGGAAATATAATTCCAAAGTCCAAAGTTCCTTTAGTATACCTTAACACCTTCTTTGTAGCCAGCACATGCTTCTTCCTTGGCTGGTGCATAAACTTGACGAGTACTCTAATGGAGAAAGAAATATCAGGTCTACAATTGCATAAGTATCGAAGTGATCCAAACATTTGCTTATAGAGAGTACCATCATTTTGCTCTTCGTCATTTTCTAATGTTGGAATCTTTAACTCAGTTGGTGTTACTTTAATGTTGTAGTTTTTCATACAAAATTTCTTCAACATCTCTGTTGCATACCTTTTCTGGTGTAAAATCATTTCCTAACTAACTGATAGTAAGCTTTTGTGTCGCACAAGCCTCATCAAATAACACTATGATCAAAGAATTGTGTTCTTTGAATTGGCCTAGGTTTTAGGTTGGGGGATTGAAAAATGTGAAAACAACAAAATAGTAAAATTGTATTTATAGTGCGGTGAAAATAATAAAACAAGAGTTGTAACAAAAACTCGGAAAGTAAAAGATAAGTTGAAATCTAACGTGCAATGGAAACCAAAATAAAATGAACATGTGAGTTGGGTTGTAAAAGCAACCACCAAAGGAAAAATTATCAACCAAACCAGTGAAATCAAGTAGGGCAATAATGTGTAAGCTAAAAACAATAGTGTTTTCAAACATGAAATGAACAAAGCTAAAGAATGAGAAACATTTGTAATGGTTATAAAATGGCTTCAAAAAAAAAATAACTTCTACAACTTTAAGAAATTGCAGTTCAATAAGTAGAAAAAGATTAAAATTAGAGAAACCCAATGGCAATGGAACAAAAAGAAGTGACATGAATGAAGTTACCTATGGTGTTGTCTACTTCAATTCAGAATGGAAATGCATATAGATTAAATGAATGATAATAATCAACTATTGTCCATTGCATGGAACACTTGAAGGTGAGTATCCATGGAGCTACACTGATTACAAAATACCAAAATAGAAACAGAAAAAAAGTTGAAAAAAAATATTTCCCCCTCTCTAGTTATTGCGCCCCGCTCTTCTAAAGAGCTCTAGTGACCTAATTTTAACCTCTTTTTGGACCATTCAATAAAATAAAGCGTAGGAAATTATAAAACTACCCCTACATAAAATAAAAACTAAAAGTAATCATTGTTAAGATCTTCGATTTTGTAACTTAAACTACATCTCGTATAGAGCTCCAAAAAAATGTATCCAATTTGAGTGTAGAATCCAACGCAAAAAGAATCAACTCATTTGGACACCTGTAGAGAAAATTATGATCAAAATAATTAGCAAAGGTCAGTGTTAAAAATTCAGTGTTTTTAGGGTAGCACCGGGCTGTAGTTTCGCAACGTTGGGCAATAACGTGACAGGGAAAAAAAATCTCACTTTAGTTGCGCTGAGCGCCAATAAATGGCATCGGGTGTTACTAGGGATGTCAACGGAGCAGGTAGGGTACATGTAATAGTTTCTCTGTACCTTACCTCTTGGACAAATATCCTCTTCGCACCTTTCCTCGTATTCGTGCGAGTGTCCGTTATGCGGGTACCTACATATTTTTTTAACACATGTATTTACAAAAAAAAAATTAAATATTTAACAACATATATTAATCATAAATTAAAATAATGTATAATATATAACATTCATAAATTTCAAAAAAAGTCCAAATAATCCATTTAAATAGTGTTGAATGACAATTTACAAAGAAATAAAGATATTTTAAACCAATTGATAAAAAAATGACCTATTCAAAATCAATATGCTAATATTTTAACCATGTTTTTTAATTTTAATTAGAGTACAACATGTATGAGTATCCATGGGTACGAATATTATGATACCTGTACTTGTCCCGTTAATAGGTAGGTATAAAAAATACTTGTACCTGTTATCCGCAAGTATTCGTTTACAATATTCATTTTTTATCCGTTGCGGGTTTTATCTGTGGATATCCGCGAGTATGAATTTTTTTTACATCCCTACGTGGTGCTGCAATTGCTAAAACTTCCTAAAATTTATAAATCTAAGTTAAGATTGAAAGATAAAATAAATAAAGATGCTAAAGGAGTGCAAAACTAGGACTTATCAAATATCCCACACTTAGCCTTTTGCACTCTTGGGCAAAACTAGGACTAAACACCTATAACATTAGACTTATGCAAGCACAAACCCAACCATCAAGAATTGCAGATCGCATACTAGAAAAGATTTAAATGCCTTTCACCATTGGACCACCATATCTCCATTATCACCAGTGGCGAAATTTGGGCAAAAAATTTAGGGATGCCAAACTAAATTTTTATATATAAATTATTATTTTTTATTTAAAAAAATATTCATTTCTGGTATTTAACCCATTTTTTACACCGTGATTCACACTTTTCAATTTCTAATTGTTCTAAATCATTGAATTTAAGCAACATGAATATTCTAATTTATATTCCAATTCAAGACTATTTAACTAACTTATTACGTGCAGCGGTATTCATAATGCTATCCAAGATACATTCATAAAATTTTACCATATGCTGCGACGAAAAATACAAAATCCCTACATTATATAATTTAGGATTTGGAGAAAATATAATTAGGGTTTATACCAATTTCATTAAAGAATCCTTAAAATTATAATTTAGGTTCATACTAATTTGGGAGAATCATAAAATTAATCTACATATAAATAATAATAGGATATTATGAGTATGCTTTCTTTAATTTCCAATCTCTCTTTCCCATTATATATCTTTGTCTTTCTTTTTACTCTCACACTCTCTTGATTGCTTTCAAAGATAAAATCTTAATCCTTTTATTAACCAAGGTTCATCAAATTAACTTTTATTTTATCTTTATTTTATATTTTAAATTATATATATATATATATATATATATATATATATAACTTAATATAATAATATATGAAATTAAATTTTTAAATATATGAATATAATAATACATGAATATAAATTTTTAAAATATATATACAAAATAAAATTAAAAAATTGTGGGGGAGTCGTGGCTCCCCTCCATCATATGCAAGGTCCATCCTTGATTATCACCACTTTCATGACCGTGGCTGCAAAGAAAGTGTTGAAAATCTAAATGTGAGTTCAAGTCTCATATTAGGTAGGAATGAGAAAGTTGTCAAGACCCATAAATCAGTCTTAAGGTTTGGGGTTGAAAATGGTGTCAATTTCTTATGTTGTTGGACTTAAGTCTCATTAGTATTGTATCTTCTTTATGAATCTCCCCTCGATAGACCTAACAGTGGTATTAGAGTCGATCATTAGTCTTGGCGACTGACTCATAGCAAGGGTTGAGTTTAAGTCCCACTTTAGGTAGAAATGAGAAAGTTGAGCATCATATAAAGATGAAAACCCATAAACTCATATCCTTAAAGTTTTGGATTGAGAGTGATGTCAATCCCTTATGTGGTTGTTGTTAGAATTAATTGACGAATTAATCGAATTAATTTTATTAGTGACTCATTTGAAATATTATGATGGGATCAACTGTGATTTAATAAAATTTAAAGACCTATTGGTTATTATTATTGGAAGTGATAGTAAAATAAAAACCAACTTGATGGACGTTGGTTTATAAAAGGGATTGGGGTTCTATTTCTGGCCATAACGTTCTTTTCACAGTAACCTATCACGAATGTGTGAGAAGAGAAAAGAAAAGCAAAGAGATAGATTGAGAAACAGTGGTTAGAGAGCACAAGACATTACAAATTGAAGAACACATATTCACAGAATCTCTTATGTATCAAGGTTAGTACTTTATTATAATTGTGTGAGAATCCTAAATCTTAAAGATCCTCAATTGTTTTACATGTGGTATTAGAGCGTGTGTTGTAAGATTTATGATTCTCCAATTATGTGATGTTTTCCCCTAATGTTATAAACCCTAATTTAGGTTTATCCCCAAAATTTTTTATGAACCCTAATTATAGCATTAGGGGTTTTAATGTTTTTCCACTGCGTTTTTGTAAAACATAACCGCTTCTCCTTTGATTGGAAGCCGCGTGTTAAAAACATTGTCAGTGGCATGAAATTGATTTTGGTGAAAACTTTGATGTGTGGTTTAATTGCAAATTGGAGAGCATTTGCCCTTACATGCGTAATTGAATTGGAAAAGAAATTCATCTTTTCCCATGATTTGAATAGTGCATGCGTGATGAAGTTCACATGATCCGTTTTAATGTGAATGCATGAGATTTTAATTTGGAATGAAATGTAATGAATGGAATGATGTGAAATCTAAAACAGTTACGTGAACGTGTGCCAATTAGAAGTTTTCCCAAAAAAATTTCTCCTGACGCAAATTTATTTGAAATTAAAAGAATGTTGTGCCATTCAATTACGTGCTATGGATTACAATTTTTTGTTTCTTTTACATATAACGATATATTGGCATATAATGTTTTTATTATATGAATAATTTTATTTTAATTTGCAATAATATGTATGTTTGTTATTGTTAAATTAAAATTAATAAGAATGCTATGTATGATTTATAGCAATTAAATGTGTATTTATTTATTTATTTGAAATCAATTATGATAAATTTTGTTAGTCACCAAAGTGACCAAAATTTTAAAGATTTTTGTGATTTCAAATTATTAATGTTTTTATTTCAATTACCCATAGTATGGATGCTAACTTATGAATAGTTGATTTATGGGTTAATTGAAGTTCATTAATTATAAGGCATTTAAGGATCGCCCAAAGGTTGATTAGTTGTTCTCATAATTAATGAACATGATTGTAGTTAAATTTTGTATGTGTCACTAGTTTTATTTATATACCCAAAGGTAATAGGTGATTCTAGTTGATCATATTTTAATTATCAATAATGTTATAATATGATTAGCATCATTATGTTTATGTTTGTGTATTATTAGATCTCCCAAAGGAGAACATTAGTATGCATAGAATGATTGTTTATGTATGAATGTGTATTTACGTTTAGTTTTATGACTCAAAGCATTAATGTTAGACATGTGTTAATTGCAGTCTCTGTTTCAGTATCTTTACACTTGCATGCTACGTCTGTTCTAGCTTTAATGAGTTGAATTTCCCTGACTGGAGTGAACAAGTCCAATTTCACTTAGGTGTGTTGGATCTTGATCTAGCTTTTCAAGTTGAAAAGCCGACTACTATCACGGAGGCTAGTAGCAATGAAGAGAAAGGTCATTACAAAGCTTGGGAATGGTCAAACCGACTTAGCTTAATGTTTATGATAATGAGCATAACAAGCAATATTAAGTTAGCTCTCCCCAAAACCGATAATGCAAAAGAATTTATGAAATTTGTGGAAGAGCGCTCCCAAACTACTGATAAATCTCTCGTTGGGACACTGATGAGTACGTTGACCACCATGAAGTTTGATAGTTCGCATACTATACATGTGCATGTGATCGAGATGACACATATCACAACAAGACTTAAGTATCTAGGAATGGTAGTGGATGAAGGTTTTCTTGTGCAGTTCATTCTAAACTCATTACCGTCTGAGTATGGTCCGTTCCAGATAAACTACAACACCATGAAAGACAAGTGGAATGTGCATGAATTGCACAGTATGCTAGTTCAGGAGGAGACTCAACTGAAGAACTTAGGAAGTCACTCTATTCAATATGTGAAGAATTAAGGCGCTGTTGGAAAGAAAGTTACTAAGAAACATGGAAAAGGTAAAGGACCATTGAAGATTGACAAGTCCTTAACCAAAATCCAGAAGAAAAATGACAAATGTCATATTTGCGGGAAGTCTGGACATTTCCAGAAGGACTGCATGAAGCATAGAGCTTGGTTCGAAAAGAAAGGTGAGTATAATGCTTACGTATGTTTTGAATCAAACTTAACTGAAGTTCCCCATAATACATGGTGGATTGATTCTGGATGTACGACTCATGTTTCTAATGTGATGTAAGGATTTCTTACAACCTGAACCATAAACCCAAATGACAAGTTCATCTTCATGGGCAATAAAGAGAAAGTTTCAATGGAAGCAGTCAGGAATTATCATCTAATCCTCAATACTAGATATCACTTAGACCTTATGGATACTTTTTATGTACCTAGTATCACTAGGAACTTAATTTCTTTGTCTAAGTTTCATATTGCTGGATACTCTTTTAAGTTTGGGAATGATTGTTTCAGTTTGTTTAAGTATACTTTTATGATTGGATCTGGTACACTTTATGATGGTTTATATAAATTGAATTTGGATAATTTATATGTTAAAACTCTTATGACTTTGCATCACAATGTTGACATTAAATGTAGTTTAGTGGATGAACGATCTGCTTACTTGTGACATAAGTGTTTGGGACATATTTACAAAGAAAGAATGCAAAGATTAGTAAAGAATGAAATCCTTCCAAATTTGGATTTTACTAATCTGAATGTGTGTGTGGATTGTATTAAAGGCAAACAAACAAAACACACAAAGAAAAAAGTCACGAGAAGCACTCAGCTTCTTGAAATCATACACACCGATATATGTGGTCCATTTGATGTAAATTCTTTCAATAAAGAGAAGTACTTCATCACCTTTATTGATGATTTTTCGCGTTATGGACATGTATATCTACTGCATGAGAAATCTCAATCAGTGAATGCCTTGGAAGTTTATATAAATGAAATGGAAAAGGAATTAGACAGAAAGGTGAAAATCGTAAGGTTTGATAGAGGTGGTGAGTATTATGGAAGATATGATGAAAATTGACAACATCCTGGTTCGTTTGCTAAGTTCCATGACAAACGTGATATTTGTGCTCAATACACAATGCCTGGCACACGAAAACAAAATGATGTATCAGAAAGGCGTAGTCAAACCTTATTGAATATGATTAGGAGTATGTTAAGTAATTCATGTTTACATGTATCATTGTGGATGTATGCTTTAAAGACTACCATATATTTTTTGAACAGGATTCCTAGTAAAGTTGTTCAAAAGACTCATTTTGAGTTGTGGATGAGAAGAAAACCTAGTTTGAGACACCTACATATTTGGGGTTGTTAGGCAGAAATAAGAATATACAATCCGCAAGAAAAGAAACTAGATGAAAGAACAATCAGTGGATATTTCATTAGTTATCCAGAAAAATCAAAAGGGTATATGTTTTATTGTCTTACCCATAGTACAAGAATTGTTGAAACTGGAAATGCTCGGTTCATTGAGAATGGTGAAACCAGTTGGAGTGAAGCTTCACGAAATGTGGAGATTAAGGAAGTTAAAGTAGAAGTTCCTATAACTAGTACTTCTTTATCAAGAGTTGTTGTTCCACATGTTGTAGAAACTCACAACAATAAAGAAGAATAACAAATTAATGATCTTGAGGTTAACAATGAACCAATAGTAGAACAACCACAAGAAATAATATTAAAAAGATCTCACTGAGATAGAAAGTCCGCTATTTCGAATGACTATGTGGTTTATCTACAAGAGTCAGAAAATGACTTGAGTATTGATAATGATCCAATTTCTTTTTCAGAAGCCATTAATGGTGATAATTTTGATAAATGGTTAGATGCCATGAATGATGAGCTTAAATCAATGGCACATAATAACGTATGAGACCTTGTTGAATTGCCAGAAGGATACAAGAGAGTTAGGTGTAAATAGGTCTTTAAGACTAAGCGTGACTCTCAAGGCAATATTGAATGTTACAAAGCCCGACTTGTTGTCAAAGGTTTTACTCAGAAAGATGACATCGACTATAAGGAAACATTTTCGCCTGTTTCTAAGAAAGATTCTTTTAGAATTATCATGACATTAGCAGCTCATTATGATCTTGAGTTGCATCAAATGAATGTTAAAACTGCTTTTTTGAATGGGGGTTTAGAAGAGGATGTTTATATGGACCAACCGGTGGGGTTCACTGAAGAAGGAAAGGAACACATGATGTGTAAACTTAAGAGATCAATATATGGACTTAAGCAAGCTTCTTAGAAGGGTATCTTAAGTTCAATGATATTATTGTGTCCTTTGGATTTGAGGAAAACACTGTTGATCGGTGTATATATTTGAAGGTCAGTGGGAGTAAGTTTATATTTATGATTCTGTATGTTAATGATATCTTGCTTGCGACTAATGATCTTGGTTTATTAAGTGAGACTAAGAGGTTTCTTTCTAATAACTTTGAAATGAAATATATGGGTGAGACATACTATGTGATAGGAATAGAAATATTTTGTGATAGATCACAAGGAATGTTAGGTTTGTCTCAGAATGCATATGTTAATAAAGTTTTAGAGAGATTCAGAATGGATAAATGTTCAACATCTCCCATTCCAATACAGAAAGGAGACAAGTTTAGTCTCGTGCAACATCCAAAGAATGATTTGGAACAGAAACAGATGGAAAATATCCCTTATGCATATGTTGTTGGGAGTTTAATGTATGCTCAAACATGTACGAGGCCAGATATTAGCTTTGTAGTTGGTATGCTTGGTAGATACCAAAGTAATTCAAGATTAGAGCATTGGAAAGCTGCAAAGAAAGTTTTAAGATATCTACAAGGAACAAAGAATCCCATGCTTACTTATAGAAAATCTGATCACCTTGAGGTGATGGGTTATACAAATTCAGACTTTGTCGGTTGTGTGGATACAAGAAAGTCTACATTTGGTTATGTGTATCTTTTAGCCAGAGGAGCGATTTCATGGAAAAGTGCGAAGTAGTTTGTCATTACTGCATCCACTATGAAAGCTGAATTTGTGGCATGCTTTAAGGCCATAATTCAGTCTAATTGGTCGTGGAACTTTATTGCAGGACTTGGAATAGTCAATAGTATTTCCAAGCTGCTGAAAATTTATTGCGATAATTCCGCAACAGTCTTCTTTTCTAAAAACGACAAGTATTCCAAAGGTGCTAAGCATATGGAGTTGAAATACTTTGTCGTTAAAGAAGAAGTTCAGAAACGTAGAGTGTCAATAGAACATATTAGCACAAATCTTATGATTGCTGACCCTTTGACAAAAGGGTTATCGCCCAAATTGTATGGTGGCCATATAAAGAATATGAACATTATGTCTACTAGTGAATATTAAATGTTGTTTGTTAATGTTATTAATGTTTATGTGACACTTTGAGCTCCTTGACGTATAAGTTTCTGAAATCTGTGTTTTTTTTCTTTATGTTTATGCATGCAAATTATGATGAAGAAAACAAATTATGTTATGTTATTGTTTTGTAAAAGTGAAATTATGTTTGAACCCATTATGGACTTCTCTTTTTAAGGTCATATTAAGGAGAAAGGGGTGATATAGTAATACATGGAAGGGATCATGTCAACTGAATGATGTGTGACTGCCATGACTCTTATTATTTCTGTATCTTTAATTATGAATAATGATAGAACCAATTTATGCAAGGTCTTTTAATGCGCATTATGTTTATGTAATGTTATGACATCATATGAGTCAAGCGGGAGAATGTTAGAATTAATTGACGAATGGATTCTATTAGTGACTCATTTGAAATATTATGATGGGCCCAATTGTGATTTAATAAAATTTAAAGACCTATTGGTTATTATTATGGGAAGTGATAATAAAATAAAAAAAGATAAAATAAAAACCAACTTGATGGATGTTGGTTTATAAAAGGGATTGGAGTTCTGTCTCTGGCTATAAGGTTCTTTTCACAGTAACCCATCACAAACATGTGAGAAGAAAAAAGAAAGGCAAAAAGATAGATTGGAAAACGGTGGTTAGAGAGCACATAACATTACAAATTGAAGAACACATATTCACAGGATCTCTTATGGATCAAGGTTAGTGCTCTATTATAATTGTGTGAGAATCCTAAATCTTAAAGATTCTCAATTGTTTTACACTTGTACTCAAGTCTCATTGGTGTTTTATCTTTCTAGTAAAACCTTCCCTCTCTATAAACCTTACACTAGTATTAGAGCAACCTAACAGTGGTATCAGAGCTAGATACGTTATCAAAAAAGACAACGTCGTGGTTGAAAATGCTTCCGCGCTCATTGATGTTGTGTCTCCCTGGTGAAACCTCCCTTTTGATAGACCCTTATAGTATTGCAAATTGAATAATTATCCATAACCATTCCAAATCTTATTTTATATATTCAAAAATGATCGTTTATAAACACATTTCATATATGAATTCCTAAAAAACTCATTTTGAAAGTCATTTTATAAGTTACGGAATGTTTTGTTGAAAATCTCATTCCGAACAAATTAATTTCCAACACATTTCATATGTTTTGAAAATCACATTCTGAAAATTTCATTTTACAAATTCAGTTTCGGAAATTTTAGAAAGCTTTTGAAATATGTAATTTGAAAGTCATTTCTATGAAGGGTAAAAATTTGAAGAGGTATGTGAAGAAATCGTGGAGGTGCAGGAAGTAAATGCCTACTAAACGATATTGCTCTTAATTTAGGGAAACGTAGTAGTTATTCTTGATAATGAGTTAGAAGTAGGGGTGGCAAACGGGCCAGCCTGGCCCGTATATGGTCCGTCAAAAAATGGGTCGGGTCAGGCTGGCCCGTCAAATAGAAACGGGCCAATAGTCACAACCCGTCCCGTATAAGACGGGCTAACGGGCCGGGCCGGGCTGACCCGTCTAGTTTTTTTTAATTGTTTTTTTAATTTTTTTAATTAGTTTTTTAATTTTTTAATTTGTTTTATTTTTTAAATTTGTTTATATATACATATAAATTATTATTAAAGTCATATTTAATAAAATAAAATATTATTTTAACTTTTAATTGATTAGTTAATGTTTTTAATTAGATAAGTTAAAATAATTATTAAATTTACATATTAAATTATTCAATTATAACTAATAGTTCAAACTTAATTTGTAGATATTAATGATTTAAATTACAATACTATTATATATTTATACATTTAAAATATATAATCTAAAAAATTAATCTTTTTAATTATTTTTATTTTATTTTATTTTTTTAAAACTGGCCAACGGGTCAAGACGGGCTGGCCCGTACTTTAGCCCGTCAAATTGACGGGCTGAACGGGTTGACAGGTTGAAATCTTCAACCCAGCCCGTTCCTTCTAGCACGGGCTGACGGGATGGTCCGTTGTTCCCAACCCGTTTTGCCACCCCTAGTTAGAAGAATTTTTCAAGGAAAGTATTCTATCCAAGAGGGATAATGATTCTAAGTTAGAGTATTTATTCTTGGTGTCCTATCCTATAAGGATATAAAGACTTTTAAACACATTTATTTTATTATTATCATACGTTTTCACCTCTACTTTTTCTTTGATACTAAAGTGTGGTCATGATCATTTTTCTTTCAAATTGATAGTGTGAATATCTCATTAATGATCTATTATTTATTAGTAAATATGTTTTTCAATAGGGTAATAAGATTTGTTATTAACGGAATAAGGTTGGCATAATGGTAAAAGTTGAAAGGGAGGGTGAAAAAGGTTGTAGGTTCAATTTTTCCCACTAAAGTATAAAGTTGGTTTAGAAGGAGAGCGAGAGAAGTTATGAATTCAACTCTTTCCATTAACAAAATGCTACCAACTAATATTTTTCGATAAAAAAAACTTCAAAAGAATACGTGTGGATAAAAGGGACATAAGGATAAAAAATTATCAATAGTAAATGTCTATTTTACATGTACTACCTTAGAAAAAAAGGAATTGTGGGAGAAAATGATAAGGATGTGACAATCGCGCATTCTGGTGTGTGGTGGGATATTTTAATACGGTAAGGAAATTAGAAGAAAGCAAAGATCCAGGAAAATAGGGAGTGAGTTGGAAAGAAATAGATGAATTTAATAAATTATTGGAGAGTATAAAAGTGTTTGATTTACCAACGGCTAGATGTAGGTATACATGGTTTAGAGAAATGGAATATCCAAAAAGTAGAATTGATAGGATACAAGTATCACAAGACGGGATATATAAATGGCCAAAGTAGTAAACAAATAATCCTAAATAAAACTATACATGATCACCATGGATTAGTTTTTCAAACCATAAAAGTGGAGAGATCCTAAATCATTTAGAATAATAAATGTTTGACAATAAGTAAATGGATTTAAAGATGTTATAAAGAGATTTTGGAGCCAATACCAAATAAGTGATGTTTTGGAGGAGAAACCGAAAGAGCTTAAAAAGGATCTAAAAATGTGGAACTATGAGTTGTTTGGGGGACAAATAAGAAACAATATATAATAGGAGAAATAAGAGAGTTAGACACCATGGATGAGAAAAATGGATTAAGTGAGAATATGAAAAGGGAAAGATGGGGAATGTTTGTTAAACTATGGATTAAATATGTTTTTGGTCCCTTAACTTTTAGTGAATTTTGGAATTAGTCCATTTTGAAACTTTGGACCAATTTAGTCCTCCATCTTTTGAAATGCGTGGATTTAGTCCTTTTAATCAAATTTTGTTAAGTTTATTTGACATTTCAAGCGCGTTTCATAATAGTATTTGACTTAACATTAAAGCAAAAATGTGTCAAACAGTATAAACAACTCAAATACAATCCTGAAATGCGTACGAAACATCCAATAAACCAACCAAAATTTGATTAAAAGGACTAAATCCACATATTTCGAAAGATCAAAGACTAAATTGGTCCAAAGTTTCAAAATGGACTAATTCCAAAATTTACTAAAAGTTAAGGGACCAAAAACATATTTAACCCTTCTGGATTTGAATCCTCCAGAGGCACCACACGAATAAATCAGAGAAGAACGCAAAATAAGACAAAGATGGAGGACGCCACAATCTAGCAGATTGATAAGACAAGTGAAGATTCGCCACAAAGATGTTAATCTTTGATAAGAACCAGAGGCCTAAGCCAAGAACAAGAGAACCCTCTCTTTAATGAAAATCAAATTCAATATATGACTAAAAGTGTCTACAATAGTTTTTGGTACCTCTATAGGTACATGAGTTTAAGAAAACCTAAGAACCCTACAAGAAGGCCCAAACCAAAACATAAACTAAGTGATAAAAGAAAGCCTAAAGCCCAAAAACATAACTTATTTTCTAAAAGAAAACCCAAAGTTTAAAAATATAAATTAATTTCCTAATAATTATCCTTCAAGAGTGCTCCAAGCCATGATCTTCATATACTTTGAATTTCCACT
>Ga0209589_1003268_pt1 | contig 28358 bp, 13 predicted proteins | sample CowpeawhiteBW_FD_187525 | JGI IMG/M metagenome (GOLD analysis project Ga0209589, IMG submission 187525) | Root nodule microbial communities of legume samples collected from California USA - Cow pea white BW (SPAdes) (version 2) | ecosystem: Host-associated > Plants > Roots > Nodule | place: USA...
TTTTTTTTTTTTTCTCACAAGGAGGAAACCATCTATTTAACAAAGAATTTCATATTTAATTTAACAAAGAATCCAAATCCAACGGATTAGTAAAATATTTATTTGGTAAAGGAAAGCAGTGAAATGAAGTATAAAGTATGAGTGTAGGGTTTGGTTTGAAGTAGGAGAATAGGTAGAGTGAGCAATGGCGGTGGTGTAGGATGGACACAGGGAAACAGTTGGATGGGAATTAGGGATGACGAAAAAAAAATGAGTTATCTTCGTAAGTGGATACTTAGACCAGTGTACAAAAATGACAAAAAAAAATGGTCACATTTTTTTTAAATAATTGAAATTTGTTTATGTTAGATTCTTAACAATTTGATATAAAATCGATTAAATTAGGGCTTTCAATTTTTACTTTTTTAAAATTTGTCTTCTCCTTTTCTTTGACATGAACAACAATTGTGATTACATGCGTGTTTGCGGAAGTTTTGGAGGTCATTTTATGTTCTAAATTGGTTGTTATGAGTGTTTTCATGGTGGTAAACGTTTTTTTTCGAATTGTATTAGTTTTTGTGAATCCAAGTACCTTATTGAGGGAGGCGTTCTAAATCTTCATTGTATTGATGAAATTGAAGATGTAGTTGTTTTTTAGGATCTCATGACAATATATCCACTTTGTTGTATTGTTGCGTTTTTACTATTCACCAGATTTTGTAAAAATCATTAAAATTAAGTAGCAATTGATTTTTGATCAAAAATTTGTGGCAACTTTTTTCGGTGTATATTTGATAATAAATTTGTTACATATGCTAAAATAGTCATAGATTCTAAGATGAAAAAATTTGGTGGAGAAAATTTTTAATTGCATATTACTTGAAATGAAGAGAGAGATCCACTAGACATTGCAAAAAGGATTACAAGATCAAAATCTCACTCGATTTACTTTCTTCTTTTTTTTACTTTTTTAGCATTTTTAGCCATTTTTCTACATTTTATGCATTTGGTTTACATACTTACACTTGTTAAAAAAAATTAAAATGTTGTAGGTGCTTCCTTATACCAAATAAAGATTTATCAACCCTATACATTCTAGACATTTGATACTTTCAAGTTCAAAATTTTTCATTTTGTGATTTTATCATTTTACATGATGTTATTATTTGTGTTTAATGTATGCAGGATAAGGTCATATTTTTTTTTTTTTGTATTTCAGGTTTTGCTTTGAAGTCAAAACCAATTTAATTTTAAAAAAATGTCAAAAGTTAATAACAGCATATTACTTTCTTATTTCTAAAAAATCTTCGCTAAATATTTCTCAATATTCAAGTTTTCCTACAATTAAGATTCTGGAATATGACAAAAAACAATTCTATAACAAAAAAACGTTTTAATGTATTCCGCTAGCTACTTTTTGAACTAAGAAATGGCTTTGTAAAAACAATACTAGCAAGCTCATTACTCCTACAGGGTTATCATGAAAGAATGAGAAAAACGCAACGAGACTATGGTATTAGGCATCTGCTTACCTCGTCCATGTCCTTCCTTGTAGCTAACTCCTATGTCTTCTCTATAGTTGTTGATTAGTCTAGGAAAACGAAAGAAAATGCTATTTGATTAGAAAGACAGTTAAGAATGATTAGCGGTTACTCAAAGTAACTTCCAGTCAAACATTTAAATTCAAGAAAACCAGGATTTAGCTTTCATTACAGGGATATCCCAGATTTCATGGTGCCAAGTTGCTAGTAACATGCCACCTTATAAAAATATTGGAACTAATATTTTATCCCCTGTAGGAGAAGCATTCACCAATACAATAATGAAAATGTAATTGAAAATTAAATTATGCTAAATTCGATTCCACGACACCAACCACATTTACTGCATGTAACAAATCAAATTGCTGTTCAAAAGGAATAGTCCAACACGACGAATAGGGACTTAATAACAAATCATTCTCCAAGTACTCTTAGGATAGATGATAACCAGTAGTAAAGATATAATACAACTGAAGTGAAGTTGTACAATATGAAATGAAAGCAACATATTATTACGAAAGTAGAACAGAGCTCAATCATGTACATTAATTCACCTACGCATACAGCTCCAACTGCAACAACTGGAAATAGGAACCAAGAGGCTAACTTAAGAAGATTAGATCCTCAGTCACTTCGAAGATTGTGAGGGGTGAGAGACGGAAATGATGGGATAGATTGTAAGATCAACTTCCTCCCACCTCTGCGAGTAGGAGATGATCCCACGTCACAATTAGGAGAGGAGATCCTCTTGCCATTTGGAGAAGAAGTTTTGATGCAGGTGACAGGAGAGTCATCATCCGGAACAGTTTGCACAGGCATTTCAAATTTAGGTTGAGACCGCGGAGCACTTGATTTCCCGAGCTTTTGGCTGACAAACAATCCAGAACTGGAGATGGTAGTAACAAAAGATCTTGGTGGCTTACCCTTTGATGAAAAGGGTAATGGGATCAATGATCTGTGACATAAAAATAAACCAACATAAATAACGGACAACTTTTATCATAATCAGCTGACAAAAACACAGCATACCAAACCTGGAAAGACGTAATGGTGTTGTAGGAAGAGCATGATCAGGATGCTCTTCAGTATTCTGTGTTTCAGTTTTATGTGAAGCATTTTCCATCACAGCCTTTTCACCGGCTTCTGTTTCTTCTTCGGGCTTGGCTTCTATTCCAGAAAGAACAGAACCTGAACATAAAAAAAGAAGTTGCCATAATACAACCATTAACAGAAAAAAAAATTTAGAAGAGTAATATAGAGAATAGGGATTTAAACAGCAAAGTTGATGACTTTGATTGGCAATGCCTAAATCCAATTATTGCAACACACAAGAGAGACTTACCATCCTTTCTACCATATGTGTTCTTGCATCCTTCACATCTGCAGCTTATGGAGCAACCAACACCACCCTTCAAAATAAAATAATAGCTGTTCGTAATTCAAGTTAATAATACTGCAACTGGTGTGGCATACATGATATAACAATGGAGAAAACCTGATAACATTCACAGTATTTCTTAAGGCAGCTTGATTTCTTGCAATTACATCCTCTTTTGTGTCGGGCAGAAGCTGGAGTTTTGTTAGGGTCATCCTGCATGGAAAAGAATTGATATAGGTGAAACGTGGTTTAAATTTGAAAGTGAAAAATAAAGCTAAATTTTATTTTCTGACCCCAATTTCAGGTACAGAATCAGAACTCCGTATGACTTTAGGAGCAAAAGCAAGTGGATTTCGAGACTCAATCTGCTGGCGAGTTTGAAGGACGGTATCAACATGAATAGGTTTGTTAAAGCAATCACGACATGAACAGGGCTCTATGCAGTAGACTCCAGCAGCAAAGCACTCACAATAACTGGTAAAAAAACCATAAAAGTTTAATTAGAAAGACATTAAAGCCTGATTCGTTCCCAATCTTTCATGTCACAATATTGTAACAGTAATAAAACAGGGTATTCACAAAGCTCAAGGAAATTGAGAAGATTCGTGTTCATCATAAGTTATAAGCAAGGCCAATATAACATGGATAACTGACCCATTTACTTGGCAGAAGTATATTTAAATTAGAGGATACAAACTTTAGCTGACGTTGTTTTTGAAGTTCTAGTCAAAGGGACTGGGTCAAAGGATATTTTCCAAACTACATCATATGAGAATAGCATGAGATTACGTATTAAATCATTTTAAACTAAACATGATAGAAATGGCTATGGAAAATCATAGCAGCACCCACATAAGCTCAAACAAAAGAAGTTATTCACAACAAGTACATTTTCAATTCAAAAGAGAACCTTTGTAGATCATTTTGACTAAGATGCCATCTGTCAGGACTTTTACTCCCCAAACCAGATCAACTCCTGAGGTAAATGTTTGGCTTTTGCCCTTAAGTATTTCAAGAGGCAGGTGATGCCCAAATTAAAAACCGACTGCTTACACAAAGGTAACCATTATTTTTACAAAACAACTAGGTCAATCCTTAAAAGTTGTAGCCAACCCTTTTAGGACAGAACTGAAAGGAGCTTACATAATCTGATAAACAAGATTCCATATATAGAAGCTCCTAGAACAATCACAGTATTCATGAAAGCCAACAGCTCCTTTTAATAACCAACTGTCCCTCTACATATTTAGGCTTTCAGTAATTCCTAACAAGTCAATTGAGTGATTTCAGTTAATATCTGGCTGACAATACTTCCTAACAAGTCACTTGAGTAATTTCAGATAACATTTAACATGAGGAAAGGCCAAGGCCAAGTGGCAATATTAAGAAGTATGTCTTGCAGTGTGAACTGAAATTTTGCACACTATTATTAGGTGTATGTGCAACTTCGGCAGGCAGTATCTAGTTGACTAAATTAATTCAACGCATAAGTTCGGTGAAAGTCTACATCTACATCTTCAACAGCCAGAACTCAATCAAGTCATAACTTCATGAAAGAAAAAAGGTAGACACACTAGACCCCTTGGTTTCTTCTGAAAAAATAAATTCAAAATAAACCAGTTCATTAAAAGAAACTACAAAAATCCAAGGTCGTTGCAGATTGAGATAGTATGCCAACCCAAAAGAAAAGGGAGTGTTTCTTTGAACTTACAGCTTCAAACACTTTGATTTCTTACAATTGCAACGTTTGCAAGACTCCCCTTCCCCATCTGGTTCTAACCTGCGCCTGTAGATCTAGCTTTAGTACCAAGCTAATGAAGAAAGGAAAAGCTAAAATATAATGGAATGAAGGTAATCAAGCAGACTAGATAATGAGCAACTATACTTGCCTTTTCTTTTTTGGACTATTCTGCTGCAAATCTTCACCGGCCATGTGAACCAAAGGCTGGGTACAATCTTCACCAGGCTGAACTTCATTCTCTGATGGCTCCAAATCTTTCTCCACCGATATAGGTACCAATGATAGTTGATGATCTTGGCTAGCAGAAAGTTGCAAGGATGAGGAGGAGCTGGGAAGGTTAGTTTGCCTTCCAGATATCAATGTCTCAATTTTTATGTTTTTGCAATCGTTTAAGCTTGCAAGTGCATTCAAGTGCAAACCAATTCCAGGCAAAACACACTTCCGTGAATCCCCACTATGTTTAATGGGGACCAATTGCTTTCCTTTACTAACGTCCATCTCATCAGATTTTTCTGTACTGGAATTGGTGTTTGATTTACCATCTAGGTTCTTCCTTTGCACACTGGCCATCTCAAAATCTAAACAGCGTCTACGTATACCACGGTGTGTCACATAAACAAGCTAAATACAAAAACAAAAGTAATTTTAGATTGATTCATGAGCTCAACAGTAAACATAATGGCAGAGAAAGAAAATTATTCAACTTTCATTGTAATTTTGTAAACCAAAACAGAATATAAAAAAAATTATTACTCTACTACAACACATGTTAGGGAATGCAAAACGTGCTAAAGGAACAAAATAATGATTCATTTTTACAGGATGTGCTTTGAAAGTAATGAATGACTACAAACAACAGTCATACAACATTTTCCTAGAATTATAAATTTCATATATAAACAATGCAGGAATTAATTTACAAATATAATAAGTGTGTGATAGTGTATATGAACAGTAATCAAGAAATTAAGGTTCAAGACTTTATAACACGAACTCACGAACATCTAACTACAAGTAAGAAATGTTCTCCATACGTGCAGCTCACTGCATATCAAACAGACTTCATTTTCCTACCTTATCATCCACTTTCTCCATTGGATTGTTAGCCACCAAAGCAACATTGGTATGATTGTCTTGTCTCTGAACTGTGTCTGTGGCTGCTCCTGATTCACAAGGATGATTTTCAATTTCATGTTCTGAACCAGAAGCAACTGTGTCAACAATGTGCATTTGTTGACCCTCATTAGTGGCAGATTGTCCTAACAAAGTCCTAAAATTGGTAAGCTTTGTTGAAGGACTTAATTGTTTATTTATATCCTTCAAAGCTTCTGTCATATTTGGGGGACTAAACATTAACAGATCAGAGGCTTCAGCAATTAAATCATCCACACCACAATCTGGTCCTTCAACTTTTTCCTCATTTTGACATAAACCTGGAATATGCATTTCACCCTCAATTGAATCCTTTTCAGAGTCATCTGGAACATAAGCAACATCTGATCCTGGTTTGCCCGGCAGTTCCAAAAGAGAGTCAGCCTCATCAGCACAGATCACAGGTTCATACCCTGGGCTAGCCAAATTATATTTCAAGCCTTGTGGGACCTCAATAGAGATATTTGGGTTTTCATCACGTGGCTCGTTTGAGGCATCTCTTACGGAAATATTTGGATTGGTATTTTCCTGTGGCTCACTTGATTCATGACATAGTTGAGTTGAATCTGCGAGAGTCTTTTCGCGTGAATAAACATTGTTTATATCTTCAGATGAACCCTTAGCTTTGGATGCATCCAAAAGGTTATGCCTAAACAATCAGAGAACAAACAAAATCATGTCATTAAAACCTCCACAATTCTGTACAGACCAATGTCAATTGCAGTCATCAAAAGCAACAAACAACAAATAAAAAAAGTTAGTTACCTTCTGAGGAATCTGGATTCTCTGTGACAATTGACATGGGGTGATGTGAAAACAGATGGAGGAGATGAGAAGCTAAGCGAATTGAAGGTCTGGGTAATGTGAACAGATTTAACAGGCTCTATAGGAGATAAATTACTGATATAGTTAAATACAGGTGAATCCTGCATATCACCACCAAGAAGCATAGGAATATGGTTAAACAGGGTGAACCAAAGCAAAACTATGCATGCAAATCACAAGAGTTCATCCAATGTTTCATTAAGAAAGATCAGGGCAAATCAGGAGATAGGTTGCATAACAATCGGTTATCAAACCGGATCACATAATGATTGCTTTCATAACAACATAAAATTGTGCAAATTAGCCTAAAAACGAAAACCTAAAATCTTTAAGCACAAAACTCACAGAAATACGGCCATTGACCGAAAACCAGTATACAGAATAAACCGAAAATGAGACCTAAATGCGATATTTTGCACATTTGAAAAAGAAAAAAAAATCATAAACTTCAGTAAAAGACGAATCTGGGTCAGAAACTTCACTTCCCTCTGTGGACTATACTTTCAGAGACAGACACAAACGAAAAAGCTAACAACAATATCCCTTTCCCAAGTTGGTTCTAGACATGGGAAGCGGTCAAACTGAACATGAGGGTGATCTCGAACACAGAAACTGAACAAACTGAACATTTCACTAACACTTCAACATGAATTGACAGAAAACAAATTTAACCTAAAAAAAGTACTAAGATTGAGAAAGAGTAAAGCAAGTGCAGAGAAGAGAGAGTGAAGGAGGAAGGTAAACCTCAAACTGAGAAAGAGGTGTGTTGATCTTGCTCCTATCTGGCGTGTCCATTATTTGCAGAGAGCAAGAGAAGGAGAATCAACATTCGATCCTCTCTCTGAGACTGAGAGAGTGGTGAGTGTGAAAATGAAGGGTTTGCTTTGTGTACTTTACTGTTTCAGGGATTCAAGAATTCAATAGGCGGGAGAACCGAGTTTCTCTCCCCGACCCTACCACCCCCACCTTCTGCTATTATTAATTCATCTTTCTACAGTTATTGTGTTAACACTATTATTATCTAGTCAAATTTTATATTTTCAATTTAATGCTACTACTTTTTATATTTTTTTATTTATAGTTTAAATCAATTTTATCAATCAATCAAAATTATTGGCCGAGTAACTTTGCAGTATATTAAAGAAATTAATGTAAATAAAATCATCTCAGTATATAAATTTATGTTACCAGACCGGTTCTTTGATATATTATAAAATTATATTTCTCTGACTTGATCGAAAATTTTCGTGTTACATTTTTAAGACTTTATTTACTCTTTTTAAATGAACAAGATTAAATATTAGTATGCTTGTACATGAAAAAGTATTATATTCCATTATGATTATATCATTGACTGAAACTGTGCTAATAATGAGTTTTTCTATTTTATGTTATGGATGTGGAGGATTGGACTGAGTTACAGAGTAGTAAAAATGAAACTGAAAGTTGTGCTGTATTGAGTTTACAACAGTAAACAGTGTAACGCATCATCATTTCTTTTTCTTATGTTTTATAACATTTCTTGTTTCTGACACTAGTTATTGTTTTTGTGTTTTTTTTTTTTTTTTTTTCTTTTTTGTTTTTTTATTTTTTTTTTTTTTTTTTTTTTTTTTTTTTATCCTCATTGCTTGCTGAGTAGATTTTTGTGGTTTAGTGTGCAGTGATAAGAGCATCAAATTCCGATTATCACGTGCTACCTGTAGAGGAGCGTCGAATGATAATGACGTGCGTTTATAAAACCAAAAATCTCGATAATTCTTAGGTGCTAAAGATTACAAGTTTGCAAGAATAATATGTGAATATTCTTTTTATCATGTTACTTCATATTCTTATTATATTATTTTACATTTTATTATGTAACTTATTATGTTATATATAAATCAGTTTTATTACAGAGTTTAAGCAGTCATATTGAATTGGATCTAATTGTACTTAATTTATAATTCAGGAAAATTTTCATTTGTTTCGGATTGTTTTTTTATTCAATTCAAGTCAAATAAACTCAGTCATAAACAAGTTAGATTGGTTATGTTAATTGACAAAAAAAATTAAATTTTTTATAAATAAATTATTAAATTAAGATTTTAATATTTTAAGATAATTTGAAATTAATACATTTTAGATATGCATGTATCAATTAAATAATATTTTATTAGTGAAAACACAAGTTTGCTTACATTTTTGTGGTAAATAAAGTACAAAGTAAAATTAAAAAATAATAATAAATTATTTTTTGGAATTTATGTTATGAAAATTGTGAACATAAAAAGTCATAAAACTAATGTTTTATTAAATTTTATAATATTATAGCTATATTATTAAAATAATTTTTATTTTTACCAAAATAAAATGTATAATTGTAATTAAATATGCATGGAAAAATATAAAACAATAAATTAAGTGAAAACCTACAAATTATATGTTAGGAGTGATTGTGTTTTTTTAAATAATGAAATGGTACTATTTTAATAATATAAAACTTATTTATAAATAGTTTATAAAAAAAATCATTACATAAACAACATTTTATCTTCTAAAAATTCCTATGTAGGAATATTTTCCTTCTCTTCCTTTCTATAAGTTTCTTCACTGTCTATTTAAATTTTTAAAGATCAGAAACCATAAGATTGTTTCTTGCAGTGAGTTAATTAAGATCAATTAATCAATTTTTCTATTTGACGTAAGTTATAGTTTTCGCGTCTTTTGTGGTCTTGTGTGTTTTGGTTTGCATGCGACTCTATCAGTGTTGCATGTCAGATTTCAATCTTCTCTGTGAATCTTTGTTTATCAATGATCATACCAATATTATCTAATCATGTTTGTGATATTTTTATGTGTAGATAGAGCATCCCTATAAGTTAAAGAGACTTTGTTGTTTTAAGATCTTAAGGTTGAGTAGTCAAGGTAAGAGAAACTAGTGATTTTAGTGTGAGTGAGTTTGTTATTGTATGTTGTGGTTGATTTTTTATTTTTGATGAGTGAATTGTGCTTTTGTGGTAGATTTTTTGGTATGTATGTTTGTGGTGTGCTAAATTTGTGCATTATGATCATTTAGAATTTGTTTACTTGTTTGATTAGGTGGTAATCGAGGAAAGTGAAATTTTAGTCATTGATCCAATTGGTACTATGATTTAAAAATTGTTTTGGACCACATAACCTGAAGTAAAACCAATTAGAACAATGAAACAGGTCTAAATTATTCAAAAACTAAAATTTTAAAGTGTTGATATTTGGTATGATGCTGAGTGATATCCTTCACAAGCGTCACAAAATGTCTGTACAGGTATGGGAGCATTTGAGCTCCAAGACACTGAGCAGTGTCATTTGGCACTGAGACTAGTTTTCATGAGGCAAATGACGTTGAGCACCAAATGCTCTATTTTGCTATTTTTAGTGTTTTGGTTACTTTTGATGTTATGTGTATGTTTGAACTATATTCTATAATTTTTATTGCTATAAATTTAATTGAATTTATGGTTGTGAACATGAAATATGACATGGTTGGAGGAATTTCAAGGAGAAATAATGGTGGCAGTTTTAGTGTATGCATGGACATAAGGATTCAATATGGAGGGATAATAACAATTTACACTCAAGTATAGCAAAGTAAGTTATGTGGTGAAGAGAATAAGGAGGTCCTAATTATTGAACTTGTTTCGTCATAAGCATGAATGAGACTTATTTTGTGAGTGGTTAGATAATAACCCCATGAGGCTAAACTCTGCAAAGTTTGGGAGTCACCACAGGTGCACACCACGAGAGCAGTGGCAGAACTTGGACAAAAACTTTAGGGGCGCCAAATTAAATTAGTTACATATAATTTTGTTTAGTTAGAAAAAAAACTTTCCGTTTTTTCTCTTCATTTCCTCTGCTTAAAACAAACACACATAATAGTAAAATTAAAAAAAAAATATGACTATCATTCGTTATTATATCATGATAAAAAACCATGAATATAATTTTGATAAGCCCTTCATACCTCATCAATTTGATTTGGTGGGTATTATCAAAGTTGAGGACGTTTTTTCTGGACCCCGTTCTAATAAATTTTTAAATTCATTATATTTATCTATAGGAACTTTATATATTTGTTTTTCATTGTCTTGAATTCTTGGTTCTTGTGAGATTTCTTAAGTTTAGTTAATGTAGATGCATTTTTTTCATCTTTATCACAAATCTTACTCTTTCCAAAAAAGAATCAATTCTTTTACTCTTTATCATAATTTCTAATATAAATTTATCACATTTCATCTATTTAGAAAAAGATAAAATTTATATTCATAAATCACAATTATCACCATGCAAAACATAACAAAACTCATACAACTTTAATTAAATAAGTAACACTACATAAATTCAAAACTTTAAAAAAATTTACCATAGGCAGCAGAAAACATAAAATCCCTAAATTTCATAATTAAGGGTTATAATAATTTGGGAAAAATTATAATTAAGGTTCATGCAAATTTCATCAAAAAATCCCTAAAATCAAAATTAAGGTTTATAGTCATTTGGGATAAACTTAATTTGGAAGAAACATCTTAAAAAGAATCATAAATTTAACATATACAAATCATAATAAGATGTTAACCTTGATATGTGAGAGATCATCCAAGAATGTATATTTCAATCTCAATCTATGTATTCCACAACCTATGTTTTCTAATCTATCTCTTTTGTATTTATTTTTCCTCACACACTTTTATGATAATTTACGTGATGGAAAATTCTTATAGCAAAAAAAAAAGTATAATCTCTTTTATAAATCAATGTCTCCATTAAACTTTTTATTTTATCTTTTATTATATTTTTTCATAATATAAACTTAATATAAATAATATATAAATATAATTTTAAAAAATAAATAAATATATATAAAAAATAATTTTCAAAAACTTTGGGGGAGCCATGGCTCCCCCTTGTCCTTAAGTAGTTCCACCACTGCAGGAGAGTTTGATGTCAAGTGCATGTATATGAATAATTGAATTTAGTGTATTGTTTATGTGATTATACATACATATACATATACATATACATATACATATACATATACATATACATATATATATCTAATTTATTTTTCACATTAGCTTACCCTATTGTGTGTTTATGGTGCTTGTTGTCTCCAGAAGCGGCTCAACGGTTTAGTAAATCTAAAGCAAACTTAATAAAATAAGGCCTTTTATTTAAAGTTTATTTTTTAAACTTTTTTGATGAAAAATTATTTATTAAATTGTCATAATTAATTTCATTTAACATTTATTTCTAAATAGACAGTAGTCCGTTTAATCTTGAATAACTTTTGAAATATTTAGTTTTAATGACATTGTTGATCTTAAATAAGTTTTTATTATCTTTGGTTTTGAGAAACTATTTAATTATGAAATTAAATCAAATTCATCATATCCAACTAATCATAATTTTTTAAATATTTTTCAAAGTTTAAGCATTTTTCTTTCAAAAATAAAATTTCTACAAACCGTAATACACAAGACATTTCCTCTTTTTTTTTAGAATGAATTAAAACAATAAAATTTGGTTTTGGTTGTCAAAAAAATAAACTCGATGATAAACTTGAAGTATCTTGAAGTTTCAAGTCTCTTTTTCGTTCTTAAGTCTCAACTTTTTCACAAACATGCAACGTTGTTTATTTTAAGATTAATCATTAATAAAATAATTTTAAAAAAAATATTGTTCTTCTAAACTCGATAAAAGTCTTTTTTTTTATATAAACATGAATTATCTTTCTACATAAAACTCAATTTTAAATTGTGCTCTAATTAATTTATTATCTACCAAAAGATTAAATCATAATCTAATTAATAGTTTTGTAAAAAAATTTAGTTTCTCCTCCAGATATATGCAGAAAAAAAAAACTCTTGAAACTTGTAAATCTAAAAGTACCAAAAAACAAAACTAAGCAAAATAAACACATTTATAATTCTAATACAAATTCAAAACATAATAAAAATAACAATACAAATAGAAAGAAAAAGCATACTAACCAAGAATGAGATGAAAAAACTGGTACACATGAGTAACATGAGCAACATTAGATTTGAGATTCAAGAGATTTAAGGGATGTAATATATCAAAACCCTAGAAAAAAAAGGACTATTAGAAGAGAAATAAAGCAAGGAGAGGTAAGAGAAGTGAGAGAGATATAAGGAGATAATAGAATCTAGATCGATTACAAGAGAATAAATAGTTAATCATTATTTCCTTATAAACAAAATTATAATTTACTAAAAGAATGTTTTAACTAATTAATTACAATTTTTACTACCAATAAAAATTAACATACACTAATAATAATTTAATTAAATTTTATTTTCGAACATAAACTTATAATTAATTTAATAGAGCTATATTAGCAATAAAATATTTTTGTGAGGCATTTTTTTATCTTAAACATAATTTTATAATTAGTTTAATAGATGTATATTAATTAGTAATACAAAATATTTTGAGGCCTTTTTTTCTTAAACATAATTTTATAATTAATTGAATGGAAAAATATTAATAGTAAATTTTTGTTTGATGCATTCTTATCCTTGAGATATAAAGCGAGTGTTTTACACGCTTTACCTTTGAGCCGACCCTGACTGTCTTTCTTGCACTGATCACTTAATTGTGTGAGCAACAAAGAATGTAAGTGAGGACACCCTTATAGTAAATAACAGTGAGACTGTTGTTTAGAGTGTGAGAATTGAGGCGGTATATGTTTTATTTAATATATCTTTTTTAACTCTTAGACTCCCATTATGATTTTGTATATTACTATAGTTATAGTTTTGGATAACTAGATTAATATTCTACATATGCCTTCAATTATATGTTTTGTTTCATCAATATTTAATGCTTTATTTAGTAATTTTACACTATTCAATGAGATTTACAAATTATAATAATTACATTAAAAAACACTTTCAAACCTTAATTAACAAAATATAAAGATGCAACGGAGTAAAAATATGTACAACAAAAAAAGATAACGAAATTCAATTCACATTATTCATTATTATAAATATAATCATACAATAAAAACAAGACTTTCAAATTTTTATTAACAATGAGTGACTTTTTACATCATAAAAGAAAAAAAAAAAAATCGGCTAACCACAAGAATATGTACATAAATAGAGTATAAAAAATGGAGAAAAAAGAAACAGTTACATGAATTTTCCTCTTTTTTCCTATATAAGAGTTTTATAAGTGGTTGGCGATTTTGTTTTGCCTTTTAAATGTTATAATTATTTTTTCCCGTCAGACAAGTTACCTAAAAATAAGAAAACTTGACTACTTACATTAATGAAATTTGTCGTGTTTGATGAATTCAAAATATGTTAAATATTATAGAGTTTAATTAGTATGTTTAAGAATTTGAAAAGTTAAAAGTTGTTGGTGATGTGATTCATAAAAATTATTGATGAAAAATTAAGAATTATGATCATTCTGATATTCGGTTTAAAAAAAAGAATTAATGAGAAAATGAATTATAAGTTATAAAAATATGATCGTCATGGTTTATTCTGATAAGATTAAAATTGAGATTTGTATAACTTATAATTTCACAAAATTCTTCTAAAGATAAAACTCAATTTTTTTATTATCAAAATGTATTCTTTAATAGAACAAATTAGATAAAATCTTATGGATTTCACGATCATTCTCGATAACTATTACTTTTTTTAGTGTGACAATATTTTTATCTTATCAAGTAGCCATTAATAATGGATTTGACCTCCACTAATTTAAAAGATAAAGTTTTTATCCTAATCATCGCGATCACAATCATAATAAGATAAAGATTATGGTTTTCTTAACATTTTTAACTATAATTACTATTTTTTAAGCTTAGAGCTAGAAGTACAGAATTAGTAAACAACTATGACAGCTGGTAAACAATATTGGAGATCCATACATCCCCTGTTTTTCTGAGAGCACTTAAAGAACAAATAATTGATATATATTACATATTAATGTATCATCACGAAAATTATTTACTCACAAATTTAGTTGTCAAAGACTATAAAGTATGAATCACATTACTATTCAGCAAAATGTTCACTGCTTCAGTCACTACTAAATTATAGTGTAAATAAAGAATAGACAATAAAAATATCAATAATATTACATATTCTTATAAAATGTCTATCCGTCAATTGCTTTATTAAACATTTTATTTGTTAATATTATCCAACATAAATTATACGCTTTGTCATATTTTTCATGAAACTAGTTGTTAATTTTTCCAACATTTTATTCTCAATATAAATTATGTTTATATTACTTTCTCATGGAAATATCAACATTCAAATATTAATAATTTATCTCCTATAGTTTTCTTAATTATGATAATGGATTGTGATTGTTTCACTGTTTCTAAAGTAAAATTTATATTCATTTATCTTTACTATTATTAAACATGAAATTTGTATTTTATCATCATTTGGTATATATATATATATATATATATATATATATATATATATATATATATATATATGTACTCACACGTTTGTATTCACACTAGTTCAAATATTAATTAAACAATTTTTTATTTATAAAAAGATATTATTAATAATGTCATTATAAGAACACGTGCCCTTTTTTTCAGTGTCAAATCTTAATAGAAAAATTTATAAATACACAACCATAAATAAAATATCAAATAATAATTATATAAATATCAAATAATTATAAAAAATTGAACAATTACATATAATTAAAATTCAATATTTATTGTTTTTTCAAATGTTATACAAAAAGTAATTTGCGAATTTAAGTGAACTTGAAATATAATTATTGAGGGAGAAAATAATAATAGTGTGATAAAAAAAGATTAATTTCGGTAATTTATTTAATAAACATAGAGTTTAGTTTATTCAACATTCGAAATTGATAATAAAACACTTTTGCATGACAAGAAACAAATAATAAATAAAATCATTAAACATAAATGATTAAATATATTTAAACATTATATAAGTAAATAATATTGAAATTTATGTTTCGTATAATCTCTCTATCTATCTATCTATCTATCTATATATATATATATATATATATATATATATATATATATATATATATATATATATATTAAAAAGTAATGATTATTCTAATTAATATAAATTCAACTACAACAATTCAAGAAGGCTCGAATCATATCTTGATGATGATCACCATAAAAGAAATGTTGAAATAAGATGTTCCTTATTATGTGTGTATAATGCCACTTCTCTAGTCCACTATCACATTCCTTCCCTTCAATAGGGTTAGTGAACCTTAAGCCTGTTTTAAAGTCATTAAAAGTACGTGTTAAGTCACGTGACTTAGTTTAATAGAAGGAAGAAAAAAATAAGTGAAAGAATGATGAAAACATAAAGGGTGAAGCATGGTGTGGGGTGTCTTTTAACATGGTTTATTTTCCAAGCTCCTATGAGAGGTAAATTTCGTGCAATGATGGTGTTTTCTACTCGAGTAACATGGGTACTTTCAATGTCACGTGCTATATGGTTGTCACTTTTTCTTGGTCTTTTTATACTGGTTTCACCATTGTTGGTCTTTTTCTACACAAACCAACTGACAAATATTCAACATCCAACCTAACCTCCTAGGTTATACCTGCACGTATAAATACAAGTGTGCGTATAAAACTTGTTCTTGGGTGTATAAAGAATATTGCAATATGATCCCTGATGTTAGAGAGGTTTATGGACATCGAGGATTAACAAAATACAATTAATAAAGTTGACTGAATATTATAATGGAGATTATTTGTGGATGTTGTTTCTTACTTGGATATGATTAAAAGAAAGATCCAAACCCTCATAAATTATATTGAAAATTTTCGAACATCGAGAAGGGTTCAGAGATTCTTATATTAAAATTAAAAACGAAATATAACAATTACACACGCGTTTACGAGTTAAATTTAAATATTTAAATATTTTATAACAAGAGTTGAGTGGAACACATTCGAAGTACTTGGGAATTTTTCTAATATTGCGTGGACAAAGACAAGTTGTTAAGAAGGTTTTCATTTTGATATTCTACTTTGGTTCTTCTTTTGTCTTGTTTAATGTACGTTTCTCAAAGAAGTTTCGCGTATGTACATTTCCAAAGAGGATAGATGCGTAAAATATTTTTCAATAGTTTTTTTTGTTGCATATGTGATAGTAATGTAAGTATCGAAAAATATACTTTTATATTAAAAAAATAAAATAGTAAACATAAATTATCATGTTATATTTAAAACCATAAATACCAAAATGTAAATTAAAAATAGGCTTAAATATCTTTTTGATCCTCATTTTCGTAGTGTTTGTTGCGGATGGTCCTCATTTTGACATAATGTTTAGAATGGTCCTCATTTTTACCAAATGTTTAAAATGATCCTCATTTTCGCAATTCATGTTTTATTTGGTCTTTTACTGTAACGCCGTTTAAATCATTAACGGAACATTGTACATGTGACACAGTTTGTATTAGGGTGTGTTACGTGTACACTATACATATGGCTAATTAGCGTTAATTTTTTAATTTAGGCAAAATTTTACGGGAAAATTTTACAATTAGGAAAATTTTTCATCTTCGTCTTTCTTGAGCTCGGATTTGTAGAGGAAGTAGCTAATACATGTCATTTCATCATTGGATTGCAGTTGCAGCTAATATTTTGCATGAGGCATCTGTATGCAAATTTTAGAAAAAGATTCTCTGGCAAAAAATTAAAAATACTCATGTGGAAGGCTGCTAGGAGCACACACCCATCAGTTTGAGAAAGAGTGATGTTAACAATTAAAGAGTTAAATATTCATGCTTACAGATACCTTATTACTATACCTCTGCAATCCAATGATGAAATGACAAATATTAGCTGTTTCCCCTACAAATCTGACCTAAAAAAGACGAAGATGAAAAAATTTCTCTAATTGTAAAATTTCTCCTAAATTGAAAAATTAACGTTAATTAGCCATATGTATAGTACACGTAACACACCCTAATACAAACCGTGTCACCTGTATAATGCTCCGTTAATAATTTAAACGGCGTTACAGAAAATGACCAAATAAAACACGAATTGCGGAAATGATGACCATTTTAAACATTCGGTAAAAATAAAGACCATTTTAAACATTATGTCAAAATGAGGACCATCCGCAACAAACATTACGAAAATTAAGACAAAAAAAGTATTTAAGCTTAAACAATACTAGATGAGGTACTTTTATTCTATATAATGTTATTGCCAAAGAGGATAAATGTCATAACATATAAAATGGCTCATAAACAGTGATGATTTTTGTAAAAAGAGAATACTATGACATTTTAATAATGAAATGTTTAAGTTATATAAAGATTTATAATAGCTGAATTTTGTTTTATATTAAATAATTTTTTTTTATAAATTTTTTTTTAGAGTTCTACGTCTTCTCTTTATTTATTTTTTTATATTCTCACTCATCTGTTTCACAATTAGAGACGACTTTTTTGATCACAACATCGAGTTTTACAAGGATAGTTGATTAGAATTTTCAATGTAATAAGTTGGTTTTCTGTTATTTTTTTGGTCCAATTTGCATTTATCTTTGTACGTAGCCTTTACTTATTTACATGTATCCTTATAAATATTAATGTGAATCTTTGTTGATCAATGATTATAATAATACGCTCTGATTATGTTTGTGATGTTTTTATGTGTAGATAAAATATTTGTGAGTTTGAAGGCGTTGAACTGTCTCAAATCTGTTTGAGCCATTTTGTCAGATAAGAAAAACTAATTAATTATTGTGATTATGATTCTATGTTTGAAATTTATATTGCATGATCGATGGTGTGACAAATTTAATGTTATAGCATGATGTTATAGGATTTCGTTAGTCTAATAGTTGAGATGTATGAATATTATATTATTATAATTTTATTTTTTGAATGACTATATTAATATACTTTGTATTCTATTTTTTAAAATCTAATTATGAAATATTTTATTTTAACGGTTTTTCACTAAACTGTTAATTAATTTGATTAGATTTTTTTTTTAAGTTTTAAAAACTTGAATTATTTTATTCTAATAACAAATGCATTATTTTGATTGGACACAACGCAAGGATAGATATACTAAACATGTCACAACAAGGTGTTAATTTTTTATTAAAATGGTTTCAAATGGTTATAATTTTTATTGTGTCTTATAATTATTAAAATTAATGTAGAGAAATTGCTTCGTATTTATCTTTCTAGTATCTATTTATCTTAACAAAACAATTTCAATTTTTTTTCTTACCTTATTTTTTATCTACTTCACTTTTAAGCGGAATAAAGTATTAAATTACAATTTGGAATTTAAAATTTCTACGAACAGTATTTAAGAGGGGGAATTGAGAACGTACGGTCAAAATATATGTGACTTTAACGTTATTTCTTATCGTGATCGTGCATATTAAAATTATGTAAACATTAATACAAGGGTTAAAGGGTTTGAATAAAGTTGTTATAATATTTACTTTTGAATTTTTGTATTTCTTAACTCACAAGACAAACGTAGCTCACACTTTTAGGTGTACTGGTAGATGCGTATTGGTAGCTGATAAGGAGTTATGAATCTTAAAAGATTTATGCTGGCAAAGGAATACACACTGAAGCTTTTTTAATCTTTACATTGTTTATACAAACATTGTCGTATTCCGAAGACTTCTTTTTCTAAGAAACGTAGTAAAACGATGTCAATGTTTTTTTATTATTGACTTTTTAAGTGTTTTAGCTTATTAAATACTATTGTGTTCTATTGTGACTTCTAGCACTGTTTCTCTTTGAAGTTGTTTTTCCCTTGTGTGTAGCCTAAAGTAGTTTAAAAAGATCATATCGTGGTTGAAGGTTTGATCATAATATTCAAACTTCGGGATGTCTTTGTCGCTGGTAAATCAACAACTCCATTTATTTCTCTCGGTTTGTATTTGTCAATGTTGACCCAACAATACCTTTATCTAGAATTAAGATCTTAATATGGTATATGTAATAATATAGATCTAATTAAATAAATTTTAATAATTTAATTTAAATATTTATTGCACAACTGTTCTGTGATTGAGGTCAAATAGGTCAAGTTGTAATTTAAGAGTGAGATTTTTAGTATTGAGAGAGATTGTTGAAAGTGACATCAATCGTCTCATGACAAAAACTAAGTGAGTTGTTTCAGAATCGAATCGTGATGTTTAGATGATTACACTCTTAAATCAAAAGATTATAGTTTTTGACTTGATGATAAGTATATATATTAGGATCGAATACTTACCATCAAGTCAAAAACTATAATCTTTTGATTTAAGAGTGTAATCATCTAAACATCACGATTCGATTCTGAAACAACTCACTTATATATATATATATATCATCGCTTGTGATCCTACCTTTTCCATTATGTCTATTGAAATATAGAGCTGATTTAGAATTACTTGTTGTAACAGGTGAACTGCTACTACTCTCATGTCAAATCACTCTTTATTGATGATAGTACAGTAAACATATACAAACAATCCTCCACCGTATCACATGCATCATGCATGGAAAATTGTATTTGTATTACACAACACAATGCTCATAGCTACAAATACAAACTGTCTTAAATGTTGGCCTTTTATGGCTAAATTTTATGTGGGGTGCTTTCCTTTTACTGAAGAAATGAATTTTGTAGGTAGGTACGATAATGACAAAAGAGAAATGATCAAGTTTCGAGGTTAGCAATGCATGTATGCTTTTGTTTATTGATTATTCTAATCTTCAATCAGAACCCTTACAAACCATTCTTTTTCTCAAGGATGTCTGTTTTTAAATGTGAAATATGAGTTGACCATTCACTAAGGATATTGGACTGTATGCATCTGTAACTTTTTTCTTTGGAAACCAAAGTCTTCCTTTTAATCTATCAGTATTTTTCTTGAAAACTTCGAAGGGGCCAAAAGGAAATGTCAATATTTCTGGTGAAAATGTCAGAAGTAAAGAAAATAATGGTGCATGGCGGTAACATAACAGTTTCCTATGGACTATGATATGTGTGAACCTATATACATATATTTTTTTCAGTCCTTTCCTTTCTTGGTGTCACGTTACTAACGAACTTTCCAAGATAGAGTTTGTCTCCTTTTGTATTCATTTTTCTGATTTGTTTAGGTTCCAATGGATTTAGAGAATAACTTTTCCAACGCTTGTACTTTAATTTGCTTTCCTTTGCTTGTACTTGATCTACAAAAACTTTTTTTTTAGCTAATATCATTTTTAGGTTTAGGTAAAGAATTCAACCCCATGGTTCACCTAAATCATGTATTTATTAAGAATTCAAATGTATGTGAGTTAAGTTCCATATTAAGTATAAATAAAAAAATGGAACAACATATAAAAATAAAAACTTATGGAGAAATTGTCTTAAGGTAAGATTGATTCTATTGGATTATCGATGAGAAAATTTCAACCATATTAAAATCTGAGTCCAAATACCAAAAAAAATTACATAAGTTTCAACTCAAAAAAAAAAAAGAAAATAGAAAAAAAAGTAAACTAAAAACCAAGGGTGCTGGATTATCGTGAAACCAGAGAGAAGGAGTGGAACTAAAATGGATGAGTGAGGAGGGGATGTTTAAGAAAAAGGAAAAAATAAATTTATTTAAGTAATTTTATACAAAAAAAAATATAGAGAGCTGTATTTAGAACATGAGAAGGTGTAAATAGCAGAAACAGTTAGATTATAGGCTTAACTATTAAACTTGTAGCCCAGTCAAAGTGTTTGCAATATAATGGTTCGGTCCAGTTTTTCTTACTAATTGGCATCAGTGGATTAAATATTAAATATAGTAACAATTTATATATATATATATATATATATATATATATATATATATATATATATATATATATATATATATATATATAATTTTGGCTACTGAACTCAGGTAAAAAAACTTAGAAGACGACCCTTTTAATATATCCAAAATTTAATTATCATTCAATTATTTGTTGTCTTTTTTAATATTTTTTAATGGTTAAGATTATTTTTTAAACTGATAATGCCAAAAGCAGTTTAAAATTAAAGATAAATTTTTTAAAATAACATGATAAAAAAAAATATTTTTTTGAAGTGAGAAAAGATTTAAGATATATTATGTACGATAAAAAGTATCTTTATACTATTTATTAATTATATATATATATATATATATATATATATATATATATATATATATATATATATATATATATATATATATATACACTTCAATTTGAATTTATTATTAAACTTTGAATTTTGACACTAGAATTTCTCTTAATTTTAAAAGGATGAATTGATGATAGTGTTTTATGAGTGAGTTTACTATAAAATATGTAATGAGATTTGCTTAATTATATATTACGAGTTTCTTATTAGTAAAAACATTTTCTTATGTGATCCATCCGACTTTTTATATTTAAAATTATAAATACTTCATATAAACAATTATTTGGAGTTATTAATGAAAAAACTATTTATATTGTTCAAATAAAAATTATCTTCATGTCTTTTTATAATTTTTATCGAAAACACAGGTCATTTTTGTTATAATAAAATAATATAATTTTAAAATATATAATTTTATAAGAATATTATTAAAAAAATTAAAATAATTGAATTTTAAAATATAATATTAAAATAATACGTATAAATACGATTGATACAATTCTTCTTTGAATTAATTGTGTAGAGTAAGATTCCAACAAACTTAGTGGAAAAAAAAATCTAAATAATTAGGAATCAGGGTTCCAACAAAATAATTAAAAGAGAATCTGGTAGAGAAAAAAATGCAATTAAAGATGAACATGCATGTTCAGTTGAGATTAATATAATTTTTAATGTAATTTATTTATTTGGATTGATAATAGTTTATAATTTTTATTTTTTTTATTTATTAGTCGTTCAACATGGATTGAGTTGAGTAATTGGATAGATTAATTAAACCTATCTTTATTTGTTAACTCACAGATTAATTTTAAAAAAACAATATTTTCCAATATTCTTTTCAACGTATAACTCTGTACTAGTTATAACTTTGTTTTAAAATATAGTCAACAAGGTATAAAAAAGAAAGTAAAACATAAACATCGATATTACTTGCATAATAGGTGTGGTATAAAATATTTGTTCACCGTATTACAAAATATTATTTTGTATAATAAAACATATTTTTCTTCTACAAATTGATTAGTACTTTTATTATATATTTATAACTTAAATATGTTGTTCTTCGTAATAAATAACTGAATTTTGTTCGTGTTTCTTAATAAACAAATAACTTCCCCTTAATTAATCTTTTATTTTTGTTTATAGTCTCAAAAACACTAATTAAATTATTTTATTTTATCATCTAAATCAACTTGAATACTACGATAATATTATGATAATTTTTTTTAGCAAACACTATATAAATAACATCATATGATCTATCATAGATAAACAATATCTATGTTTATATCGATTACATAATTGAATTAAACAAGATTTTCAGGTTTAAATCTCATGATCATTTACTCAACCTCAATCTAATTTTATTTGGATAAGCAAAAGATACCAAATTTAATCTGACCCGATCTAATCTAAAAATAAAACATTAGCAAAACCACTTACATTGAGTAACGGTATGAAAACCAAAAATAAATCACGCATCACATTTACTTAAATAAAATATCAAGCTACGCTTTTTGGTGTATTTTTTTTTAAAGATATGATTCTTTAAAACCATACATAGAAAGAGAATATTTGAGTATTTTTTTAATAGATATATTGTGGTATCTTTTTTTCTTGTAGAAATATTGCATTATCCTTTAAAGCAATAGTATGAAACTGAATGATAAAGTTGTGATCTCCGCCTCATTTATTTAAATTTAAAGGGATATATACATTCTTCTTTCTCTCTATTAATTTCAGATTTGCAAGCATCACTCTTTCCTTCTCTCAGTTTGTTTTCATCAATCTCTCTGCATTCTCGCATTCACTGTTTCAACCTTTGACTCTTAAGCTACGCTAGTATTCTAAAGGTACGTTTCGACCTTCATGCACTGTGTTTTCTACGTTACAAATGTGATTTTTTTATTTCAGATACTTCGTATACTATTATCTCTGTTCGGCATCAATCCTTTTTTATAGTGTGCATATGTTTTAGGTTTTTTTTTTCGTCATTTAGTAAATGCCATACAGATTCAGTACATATAATGAAATATTAATAGTTTGATGTTTACTTCTGAGGTATAATTGAAATTGAGGTGAATGTTTTGAGAGAAATTCCATGGTGTTTTCGGAAACCTAAGATTTAGGTTCTTCTATGTCCTTTTCCTCTTTCCTCTTTAGTGTTGATCCGAAATGTATAATTATACCAATGTCCCTTTCCTTTTTAGTGTTGATCCGAAATCTATAATTATAACAAAATATTAGGATTGAGTACAATGGGAACTTTTATGTTTTAAATCCCAGTGTACATCGTTGAGTTTAGGTTTCTTATGTTTCGTTCACTTAAGACGTGTGAATCGGGTTTTCTGATCTTCCGATTGGTGGCTTTGGCCTTTTCTTCAATCTACGGTTTCTTCTTTTGATAATTTTAATGTTGAAAGTGAACAGAATTGGTTGTGGTTGAGGAAAGGAAATTCTTGATTTGAATCATGCAAGATAGATCGTTGAGTTTAGGTTTCTTAGATTCGTGAGTAATTGAATAAAATATTTGCACAAGTTTTTACTGTCTTGATCTAATTTCATTTTCTATTTTAACAAAAATTATAATTTATTGGTCTTTACAATTTGTATTTCCATTAGTTCAATCCAAAAAATTAGGTCATCAACCTCATTTATATACACTATTTTAATTATATGATTTCTGTTAGCCTCTTAATATTTAAATTCATCTTGAAGGCTAATTAATTAGCTCTATCTCTCTCTATATATAAATATATAAATATATATATATATATATATATATATATATATATATATATATATATATATATATATATATATATATATATTTTTTATATATTTTGTCAACAGGATCTCCAGTAAAAATTTCTCATAGATAATATTTGTTTTAGCTTCATGGACCGATTATGTTTGCGGCGCCCCCTCTCCTTTTGACCAAATCAAATGTGATCGATGATTTTTTTTTTTTTAATCTTATTAGCTTTGTAGGATTTTCTTTATTGTAATTTGAAGCATTATTTTAACTCTCAGCAAATAACTTTACCCAATATATTTTACTGAAAATTTATTCTGTTTTTTCACTAATAAAACAAAATAACTCTAACTTTCCGTACGTTTCGCTTTTGTATATGTTAACTTTTCTATGTTATTTTACTCTTATAATCTTATTTGATTTAATGCATTACTATTTATAAATAAAAAATCAATACTTTAGTTTTTATGATAACAAATCATTAAAGTCATTTAAGTATTTAACTGTATAATTTTATAAAAATGAATGTCGATGGCCTTTTATATTATTTTATATTTACCGTTTATTTCAACTGTTGATTTGGCTATCAGTTATAATTATAAGTTTATTTGCTATCTCATTCATTATTTTTGAACTATAATAATCTGCATGTTAGTGTATGATGTTTATGCTCCATCTGTTAGTTTTCGCCAAACAGAGTAACAAGAACACGATGAGAAGGGTATGATATTTAGAGGTGCTCGAATTTGAAGAACTGTAACTACATGACTGTATGATTTTTGTTTTCTAATTAATTTAATCATTGCCTCAGTTGTGCAGATTCTTTTTGGAATCAGAGATTGTGAAATTTGGGGTGTTGGAGATGGATTCAGAAAGTGGGGTTTCACCTAAGATGCAATTGGAATCTGGAGTTTTGAGTTCAAAGATGAGTAGTGAAAATGTTAGCAGCAACAAAAATATGATATTTAGAGCAGATAAAATTGATTTGAAGAGGTTGGATGCCATGCTAGAAAAACACTTGAGCAAGCTTTTTTCCAAAAGCGTTGCAGCAGAAAGGCCTAAAGAAGCATGGGAGATTGATACGGCCAAATTGGATATACATTATTCTGTAGCTAATGGGAGCTATGGTACTGTCTACAGAGGCACTTATGATGGTCAAGATGTTGCAGGTATTGTATTAATATAAGCTTTTGTTGCTGTAAAAAACAAAATTAAAAAGAACAGCTTTAATAAATTTTTCATGACTTAACTAGTTCCATTTTCCATTTTGCAGTGAAAGTTCTGGACTGGGGTGAAGATGGTATTACCCCTGCTACTAAAATTGCTTCATTAAGGACATCATTTTGGCAGGAGGTTAGCGTATGGCAAAAGCTTGATCATCCAAATGTTACAAAAGTACAAATTTTTACTCTTCTCATCTCATGTTTATTTTCATGACTTCACAAATTTTGCATGTTGTTTTTTTCTTTTTTAAGTTAATGTGTTAGGATTTTCTTTGTATTAGTTTCTTGGAGCTTCACTGGCTATTCCAAATCTCATGATTCCCTCATCAACCATTTGTCCAAATTCTATTCCTTCCAAGACGGGTTGTGTAATTGCCGAGTTTCTTACTGGCGGAACATTGAAACAATACTTGTTCAGAAATAGGCTCAACAAACTTCCATACCAGATTGTGATTAAGCTGGCTTTGGACCTCGCTAGAGGGTGAGTCACGTATAGCATTGATTTATCATGTTAGTATCAGTATTCTTCTACTGATTTTTTTTTCTTTTTTTCATTGCAGTCTTTCTTATCTACATTCAAAGAAAATTGTTCACCGAGACATAAAACCTGATAACATGTTGTTAGATGCTAATAGAAATTTGAAAATAGCTGATTTTGGAGTGGCTCGTATTGAAGCTAACAACCAAAGTGAGATGACAAGTGAAACTGGAACCTATGGATATATGGCCCCAGAGGTATATTGCTCTCGAATTTGTTCTTGGTATTGTTGTGAAGTTGACAAAAAATCTAAAATAATTTTCTTTAATATATGGTTTTGTAGGTTTTAAATGGCAAGCCTTACAACAGAAAATGTGATGTCTACAGTTTTGGTATTTGCTTGTCTGAAATTTATAATTGTACTACGTTTTCCAATCTAACCCTTACCACGGTGTCATGTTCCCTTATTAATAAGGTTAGTTTTAGTTTTGGTCATTTTATCTATTTCTTTTAGCTAAGACATGAAATCTATCACCTTTGTTGTGTCCTAACATACTTGTTCAGCTATCACTTAATTATGTGCAATGATCATGTCTAAATGACTAAAGGGTTATATCTATAGGCAGGGATATACAATTTTTTTTTTCTAGTAGACTTTTATTGGTTTTATGGTTAAGATGATATGTTGAAGAATATTAGCAGTGAGAATCATCATATTTCTTTCTGAAAATAGTTTGCTTTGTTTTCACAGAATATTCTCCTAATATAATGCTCATGATCATATTTTCTTGCACAGCGTTTACGACCTAAAATTCCAAAAAATTGTCCAAGCGACTTTGCAAACATCATACGAAAATGCTGGAATGCAAACCCAGAGAGACGACCAGAAATGCATGAGGTGGTGACAATGTTGGAAGCAATCGACACAAGAAAAGGAGGTACAATTATAAGAAAAGAAAAAAATCCACTTTCTTTGTGTTTTTTTCCTTCTGGTCGTTCCTAGAATTCACATCCAGATCCTTGATGACGAGTACATCGAGGAACTACGCCAATCTTATAGAGATACGTTTGTAGTTTGCAATTTTTCATTTTCAATATTTAGCTGCAGCAGGGCACTCCTTGTTTCTAATATATTTTATATTAATAAAAAAGGTATATTATGAATTGTACAAACATTCTGTAGTGCATAATTCCCCATTACCAACTATCTATAATCAAACAATCCAAAATTTTATAAAAATAAAATACATATAATTGTATAATAAATGAAGATATATTTGATTATTTTTCTTTTAAAAAAAATTATATTCCAGACTTATTAAATTAGATTATTCGTCTAATATAATAGTGTAACGAACCAATTTAATAGAATAATTCTAATAAATATAACGTCGCATATTTTATAATATAAAAATAGAATACCGACAGGAAGTATGTCGAAATTAACAATTACAATTATCCATAATATACAGAAAGAAATATCCAAGGCACAACACAATGACTTTTTACCTAGACTACATGAAACACTTAACAAAAGTTAACAGTAGTCTCTGCTGCTCTGCAGAGCCATTGTCAATGGGTTTCACCCTACCACGCAAAGGTTAGTCCATGATCATCTAGGGCCATTATTCTTCCAAAGGTTAGTCCATGATCATCTAGGGCCATTATTCTTCCAAAGACTAGGACCTCTTGCTACTCTCACCACTTGAACCGGTCTACTCTATGTGAGTTTGATAGATTCTTTAAAGTTTCAGATGCAACCTTGCTTGAATCCTTATCTGATTATATACACTACAACACCACCATGAAATCTCGCCAAGAGTCTCATGGAATTACATTTAGCTCATATCATGTTTCTTACACCAAATCCACATGTTATCTCAAAACATCAAAATCTCATGCCAATGCACCACCAACCAACCAATTCATGACTTATTTCATACCAACCACAGTGGAAACATTTGATAAGGTTGGTTATGCCTGAATTATTGGCAGCAGAGGAATGTCTTTGTCCTGAAGAATTCCACGAAGTATGAGATGGACGTTGGTAGGGTTTCTTATTATTAAAATCA
>Ga0209589_1003269_pt1 | contig 28356 bp, 15 predicted proteins | sample CowpeawhiteBW_FD_187525 | JGI IMG/M metagenome (GOLD analysis project Ga0209589, IMG submission 187525) | Root nodule microbial communities of legume samples collected from California USA - Cow pea white BW (SPAdes) (version 2) | ecosystem: Host-associated > Plants > Roots > Nodule | place: USA...
AAAAAAAAAAAAAAAAAAAAAAAAAAAAAAATATATATATATATATATATATATTATTTTTTTTGCTTTTAATTAAAGTTTTATTATTTAATTTAAAGTATTTTTTAATTTTATTTTTAATTTTATTGATATTATTATAGTTATTTTATTTATATATTTTATGTGTATTATTTTATATTTTATTTGAATTTTTTAATTATGTTTAAAATTTATATATTTAATTTTAATCAAATTTTTAAATTTTTTTCAATTATATATTTTTTTATATAATTTTAAAATTAAAAAATAATAAAATTTTGACTAAAAATTTTATTTATATAAAATTTTAAACAAAATTAAAAAATTAAAGTAAAATATTAAATAACATCAATAAAATAAATAAAAATAAAAATAAAATAAAAAATTATTTAAATTAAAATAATTAATAAAAGTATATATATATATATATATATATATATATATATATATATATATATATATATATATATATATATATACGAAATCTGACTTCCGGATCTATATATATATATATGTATATATTTTTTTTTTCTCATTTTTTTAATTTAAAATTTTATTATTTGAATTTAAATTATTTTTCAATTTTTTATTTAGTATTTATATTTTATATTTTATTTATTTTTTAAAGTAATTTTTTTTGTTTTATAATTTTGAATACATGTTTTAAAAAATAAAATAAAAATAAAATATATAATTTTTTTTATATACAGAAGTCGACTTTTGTAATGTTTTTTGACTTCCGGAAGTTGCCTTTCGGTGATGATTTTTTATTTTTGAAAGTCAACTTCCGATGATATATTTTGACTTCCGGGAGTCGACATAATTTTGGGGGTGTAGTGTCTGCGGGTCAAAAATTTTTTAGGAATTTAAAGAAAGTTTGGAAGTGTAGAAGAAATTTTGGAGGTGGAGGAAGAAAGACCCAATTATTGGTCTGAAAGGCGATATTGGACTATTGTTTTTTCTTTGTCCAAAGTTATTGGACTGATACTTCCAGTTGGTCCACAAAATAAAAGAACAGTTTTCGTTTTCCTTTAAAAACCTTATGGGCGTTCAAAGTTGACATAAAATTGCAAAAAGAAAATATAATTTTCAAAAATGTAATTTTCATGATTAGTAAAAAATAAAAAAGGAACCTTTATCTTTATCTTATTTATTATTAATGTAATTATATAAAAATATATATTTGTTATGTCCAGTGCACCTGATAAAATACTAGTTCACGAACATTTTGAAAAAAAAAAACACCTAGAGAGAAACTAACTTAAAAAGTTAACTGTAATAACTTAACACTTAAATCATTTAAATAATAATTAAAAACTATAGGTTAAACCCGAAAATATTATTAAACTTGTCCACTGGGTTATGGAAAGTTGAAACAAATATTAGTCAATAACGTTGAAATAACCACCACTAATTAACTAGTGAAGATGTCACGTGGTCCTGTTTTTCTTGGATTCTATCATTATTTAGCATATCTATAACTATACATATAATATGTTATTTCGATATAATATATCTATTTTATCCATTTAACTATTTATTATTATTATTTTCACTCCCGGCCTAGAAAACTATTATTAGTATAATTTTGGAAAATAAATGGTAAATTGGTAATGAAGAAATTTAATTATAAGTTACCTGCCATTGCCATCCCCCAAGATCGTGAGGATCTGAATCATCATCCAGATCGAAACACGTGGCGGTGCCTGTATAGTTGTAGTATATACTCGCTGCTGCATATAACTTCTCCAATTCATCATTTTTTCCCTTTTCTGTCCCTTCTATTGCCTCACACATCTAAATACAAACAAATCAAATCAATAATAAATGAAAATTTCAATCGCCCTTCCCTTCTCCCTTTCCTTTCAATCAACCTAATAAATGAAAAAACCCTACAAATAATTAATATTATTTAATATTATTCTAATAAAATAATTCGTGCTTTTATCACTTAAAATCTCCACATTCCATTCTGTCACAGTCATCACAACTTGAAAGACACTCCACCACATGTTTCGAAAAGTTTTTTGAGCTATAACAGTGTGATGCATTTAATAATTGTCTTCGCGATCAAATACATGCGACAAAAGTCACAATTTTAAAATTATTATTTGGAATATTTTATCCACATGACGATCCTTTAGTCAAACGAACTTAAATAAATTATTTGCAACGAGGACTTTGTTGGGACTGACGACTTTAACAATGAATTTGAAGTTTGTTCTTTCACCAACAAAGAAATAACATCCGAAATAACGAAACAGATAGAAGTAAATCAATGAAAAGTAAAAACAATTTCCTTAAAAAAAGCATTTAAAGAGTGTAAATTGGTACCTTTTTTATGGGATATGCTGGCAAGGGATTGAGGAAATTGGATGGTGTGGGATAATCTGTCATAGCTGTATAAACCCACGCCGTCCTAAGCCAACCTTCCAGAGAACCTGCCCCAAAATCATTGCTTCTGAAAAAACATGTATATTTACTAATCAACAAGAAAATATATTACACTATAATCACCCAAATTAATGCATAATGGAACTAAATCTTTTTCATTAATCATGCTCTCACTTGCAAATTCTGAATGATTTCTGTAACAGTTCCATTCCCCCGGGTTTGTTGGCCGTGTGCTCTATTAGTTTCCATGACCCTTTTAACACTTTGTAACAATTCTCACTCTCGCTCTGTGGTAACACATGAAACGGAAAATTTCATTCAGATACTGGTACTGTCACACTTGCACGTGTGTATTAATTGCAGATGATTAAGAGAATCAAACTCTGAAATCTTGCGAGATGATGCTGTTGAAGATATCTGGTGAAACCAAATCCATGAAATGGAGAATGGGCGCAGAGGATGCTAGAGCTCCAATTGCAACGTGTGGATACTTCATCCTGAACCAAGCTGCCAACACTACAAAGCAATACCCATTTTTAGATTTTAGACTCATCTCAATTTGGGGATTCAACCGTTGAATTTGAAGTCAACAGAATAGAAGCAAAGACTCAGATAGGTTTATATTATACTTCCTCCATAGGATCCTCCAAACACAACAACGGGAGAATCAATTGCTGATAAATTCTTCTTCAAATCAACGATGAGAGTGGCATAATCAGCTAATGCCTGTGTGGAGCTCAAATACCCGAGTGTGGTAGCGTTTGCATATGCAACCTTCCTGTTTCCCCCAAATGGTATTGATTTTCCGTAGAATCTATGCTGCAGTTCAATTTGTGATAACGAAGTAGAATATGTTATTAAGTTGATTTTGAACCGTCACAGATCAAAGGTTGATGAAGGAATTAGAGATCCATGGGTTTGTTTACTGAAGAAGAAAGCTTACCTCAATAAAAACCAAAAGGGCGTGAAAGGAAGGAGCATTTTCGAACATGAAGCCTGTGTTCTGAGTGAACCATTCTATGTTCCCTTCATTTCCCGTGTAGACAAAGATTGGAGCATTGCTTTTGGCACCACCCCAAAAGGTATCGTTGATGAGATACCTTTGTTGAAAAACGTGATTGCTCTGGGGATTGAAATTGAAGTGATCGAGTATTTGAGTGAAGAACTTTGTTTTGTATGGGTTATTTGGAGCAGAATGAGAGCGTTGCTTTAACTCTGCACTAACTGTAGAAGAGGGAAATCTGGGTAGAATAGGGGGCAAAGGAAAGGTGAAAGAGGGCACCAAAAACAGAAACAGAGAAAAGAATATGAGTGTGAAGTGCAATTGAATCGCCATTATTTTTCTGATGAACTGTGGCTACAAATCAGATGCGTATTTAAAGAGGCAAAATCTAAAATTCAGAGCTTCTGCAGAATAAAGCCTTATTGGTTGGGCTACATACCAACGATTAGTGGACCACCATTGCCAATTATTATAATATGTTTATCCACGTTTTCTGGGAGTTTAGCCTTGGATTCATTTAAATTTTGTAATCTCTGAAAACGATTATTATCTTCTGAATGAAATGTTTTAAAAATAGAAAATAAAGTGTATAAATTTTGGTGGAAGAACGTAGACACAATATTTTGGTTTTTACGAGTAAAATAATAAGAAAAGGAATCTAATCTGGACCGATATATTAAAAATGCATGTTTAATCAACATAATTTAGAGAATGGTTATTAAAAAGTAATTTACTTTTGTTAATCTGTGTTGATTTTGAAAAGTTAACTTCTTTAAGTTTTAAATAATTGCGAGAGAAAAGGTAGTGTATTCTAACATATATAAAATTATATAAAATTATGGGTTGATGTATGCATGTAACCCTTGGTTATCTCTTACCTATTGCAAGTACCAACTTGAATGTATAAGTCGTTGTAACCATAATAAGCTGTATCTCTGCAATGATTGTGCCCCTACATTCTTTTGTCCTATCTACCTCCACTCACTCAACTTCAACTTCTCCAATACATTATAATTAAATTCTTGAAATATAAATATAAGTAAAAACTTTTCTGAAAACTCTGAATTATATAAATAAGAACAGGCATTTATTTTTAAAATACATCAATAAAAAGGCAAAAATATGTTATGTTTGTCTCACTATCTGATTGAGCATGCATTACATAAAATAATTTTGGAATAACACTTGTTCTTTCTTTTTCTTTATTACATTATTCTGTGATATTCACATACCTCTTTCTAAAATTTCTTGTGTGTACTTTCATGTTTATATATCCCGGTAAATTGTGATAAATCTAGAGTATATATAAATTTATAAACCTTTTTTTACATGGTTATATGGGTGAATATGCGTATTTCTTTATGATGCCATTTAAATGAAAATAAATGCATGAATATGAATGAATGCACTACTTTTCTTTGTTTGAGTCCTACTCTAAGATTCTGAAAATGTAATAATTGAAGTGAAGTGATATCCGCTTTGTGAGAAACTTAAAAAAAATTGTTATAAGGAGATATTAATGCATTTTAATATGAATAATAAATCAACATGGAATTGAAGTTTAAGTGAATGTGCTCGACAATATTTATAAGAATGTGTTATTTAAAGCGTATATTTAGTTTTTTATGTTTACAGTAGTACTTGAAATAGAATGGACACCGTAATAGTATATGATAAAGATTTTATTGAGATTGGTTTAATGATTTAATTCAAAAAAAACACAAATAATATATTTTTAATTTATTCTCTAGCACATTTGGTAACAAGTGGTAGTGTTTTATTAATAAGTCTAAATTTAAATAATAAAAATTTTATGTTTAAAAATTTTTATTATAAGTTCACATTAATGATAATGATTATGATGTTACGAATGACTAAATGTTTCACTTATATGTTTAGCATGTGAAGGTGAAATCTATTAGTTGTTCTAATCTAATAATATTTCCTAAATAATTGACAGAACAAAATTATATATATTGAATAATGAAATTTCCAAAGAATTAAAAATGCATTACAATCAACCCTCATGAATGAAGTAGTTAGTTACTCCTTAATATTATGAATACTATATCCTATAATAAGAATAAAGATAAATACATCCAATCTTCAAACTATGCATCTATCTTTTATTCTTTTAGGTCAATTGGTATTCTTTCCAAACGAATTATTTTTTTCTTATCTTTCAAAAGAGGATTTTTTCAAAAAAATAATATTTATTTTTCAAAATAATTGTTGTTTCTGACTATTGCCAAACCTCTTATTTATAGACTTTTTGAAATTTACGACTTGTTTAACAATTTTACTAGATAATATATATATATATATATATATATTAATAATTATAGACAAATTTTGTAGATAATTAATAACAAAATTTTCCTTCTTATCAATAAAATTTACTCACAATTTTATTATCATCACTTTTTTTATTTTTAGAGTTTCATTTTACTAACATCATTTTTCTTAGATAATATTTGTTCATTAATAATTTCATTTTTCTTCTTGTAATAATAAAGATAAATAGTCATTAAATATTGTTCCACCAAATTTATTTTAGTTTTACGAGGGAAAAATAAAATAAAATAATGAAATAAAGTATTGGATGAGTTTTTTTATTGCATTTTTGTTTTTACAACTAAACTATAAATATATTTATCCACCCAAAGACATACATATATAATTTCTTACTCAACTTGACATCTATTTTTTTTTTAAGGGAAAGCCCACAACTTTCTAAACTGCACTCATTATTGACTGTAAAATATCCTCTCTTTATTCCATTACTATGATTTAAAAAAAAATAATTATACTCTCGATTAAGTATGCATGATGTTCATTTTTTTTTTCAAAACTTTCCTAATAAAAGAAATGAGTAAGAAATAAATATGATATTAATCTTTCATTGAGATTGGAGGATATAGAATTAATTGCTCGCTTAAGCTTTATAGTTTTTGTTTAAATGTTTTTTAAATTCTAAACCAACATATACATGCCTTTGTAAATGTAAAGTCATTTAAATAATTGAAAATATAAAATATTGTTATTTTTAGTTAACTAAAAAAAAGCATTAGTACGAGAATATAACATTTTAATCGAAATAACACTTCATATCTCAACAATCAATAAATACTACAATTATGCTATTTTCTTTTTTTTGAATCTTTTAGTTTCAATGATTATGAATAGTTTACGATTCTTAAAATTCACAACATTGATAGGAGAGGAACAGTACACGAAAACCTATTACAAAATCCAACTTCGATTAAGATAAAGCAAATTTAGTTAATATAATAAAATATAGATTAAATTTTAATTTTAATTTTTATGGATCATAGATATTCGTATTGTGATGCTCACACTCAACTTATTTATAACCGAATATTAAATTATCTGTTAATCATTACTAATGGGTACCTGTTTAAAGTACCTACTTACTATTCGTATCAGATTTGATTTTATCTACGAATACTCACAAACATTAATATTTTTGTCATCCTTAATAATGGAGCAAATGTTTTTAGACTGAGCATGTACTAGGTAAACAGTATCGTACTAAATCCGACCTATTGTCATCCTTATTTGTGATAGTATATGTGTTTTATAAGAAAAAAAATAGTTTTATGTTGATAACAATGGTATAATTTTCTTTTTTTTCGGGGAAAGATGCTATGTTTTTTCTAAGTTAATGATCGAAAAGTATTTTAGCATATTTTTAGTGTTCTAGATGTAATATTCTATTATTTTAAACAATCAAATTGTCGATATGTATAATTAAAATTAGTAAATAGTTATAACAAAAAATTTATAAAAATAATAAAAAATTAATAATGAATTTATGTAGGTGAGTTATGAATTAATATATCTTTAATTCACATTTTAAAAAAATTTGAATATATTTCAATTTAATTAAGCTAAAATTTGTGATAAGTCAGTCAAGTTAAATTATAAGTTTGAGTCATGGATGACAATGTGGGTTTGGTTCCGCGGACCGGCTTGTAGGCTCGTCCAAAAAACATGGGGCGACGCAAGATATTGAGCTCGTTGGTCGGCAAAAGTCTGGCCCACATAACCAGCAGTTTACAAAGCTAGTCCGCAGCTGCATAAAAAAAAACTTGCATTTGTGTATATTGGTTACTTTCCTTATGGATTTTTGCATGAATGGTTCAAACTGTTGAATGACTGAAAAAGACAAATGTTATGTATTTTTTGAATGTGCTAAAATTTGAAGAATATATCATGTATGTCAAACTACAAATATGAATATGATGAAAATGTTGAATTATCAATTTATCATCCAACTCCTCAAAGTATCTGCTCCCAAAGTCTTTTCTTAATTTTGTGAACTTATTAAAGTTTATCAATTTGTTGAACGTTGAAAACTTTATCATAAGGTTTTTCTTTAAATAAAAAATCGAATTAGCCCACACACCAGAATTTATATGTGATGGGTCAGACTTTTCAGTCCACATTTTCAACGTGAGATGAACCTGGCTTGCATTTTACAGGCAAAGTGTGGGATGGGTCTAAACGGCCAGTCTGACCCACATTATCACTCCTAATTTGAATCCACGGTGTTAGTATCGGTTAAGAAACAGTGAAGTTGTTGTTGATTTTGTTAAAAGATTATGGTACAAATATCAGTGTGCTCGATAAGCTATTGGATCGGATCCATATGAATAGCAATGATGGAAATAACTAAGAGTGAGAGCAACAAAGTATTAGAATTCAAATATACTGAAAATTTCACGTTCTGTAAACAGCAAATCGAAAAATATATAACTAAAAGAAGTGACGAATTTATATAATTAATTTTAAAGTCTTAAGTTAAACGTGGAGTGAAGTTGTTGTGTTGTTAATTGATAGTTGATTAGTGAAGATCTACGTAATTTTGTACTATTAAATACGAAGGGTGAGGTACTTAAAAAGGAGGGAGGGAGAAGATGCATGTGACATGAAGTGGTAAAGTATGCAGAAGTTGCTTTAACTTAAATTTTCCTTTTTCTGTCCTTGAATTTGTGTTTGTTTAAAGTGTATGACAATGAATATGGATTGAATGATTGCCAAAAAGGGTGATAGATGATGATGACTCGTAAATTCTTTGAACAGGTGTAAGTCCAAATTGGTGTGCGTACATCTTTCATGATAGCGCCGGGAGGCAAGTACTCACTACTAAATGCATACAAGGAAAAAACAAAGCAGTTAATGCTTAAAACAGAGATTAGGCCAAAATCTTAATTTCATGTACAATATTATTTTAACATAATAAATACTTATTTTATATCACTAAAATATATAATTATTTAAAAAATATATACTTTGATTATTATTTTTTGACTCTCATCCTTTATTTTTAGATGTGGCTTAAGGTGAACTATTTTTTTTTAAAAGATAGTAATACATTAATTAATGACCAACATTAAATCACGTCACAAAATAAGAGATAAGAGTCAAAAAAATGAGAGTTATGATATCATTGTCCTTATTATAATTATAACTTATAATAAGTAGTATATTCTATTATATAAATTATATTTAAAGATTCATGATAAAAAAATTTATATCGTCATATAATATTTTTTTTAAATATCTAAATTTAGTTTAAAATAAAAACAAAAAAGTGGATTGAAAAAACATAAAAAATACAAAAAGAGAGAGAAAATTTTTAGCACGAATTCTCTAAATCTGTAATTTTTTAGAAAAGTAGTTCAGTTTCGTAATAACGCATTCAAATTGTACCATTTACATAAACAAACATGTTTCGGGTGTAGGGATTGAGTGCTTATTTAAAACACTCGCTTAACCTTCTTTTCCTCTGTTGTCACTCGGTTCCTCTTTTCTCCTCTTGCTTAGTGTTCTTTCCCTCTTTTCCGTTCGGTTGTCCAGACAATCGGGTACCTGTTAATTATATGCTTAAGTCAGTTCAAGTCTGTTCGGGATAAGCAATTAATGTTGTAATAAATGTAAAGTAAAATTTTTTAACAACTTAACTTAGGGTAGTATTTATAATTTTTTATATGGGCCCGTGATTAAGGTTTAATTAATTAAGACCCAATTGCTTTTTAAACTTAATTACTGACCTGTTTTATTTTAACTGCAGATCTTATCTGTTTATTCCGTCGCCTAACAGACCTTACTGAGTGTGTTTGCGTCCAAATAGACGGATGAGAATGACAAATCATATCAACTAGATTGCCTGATCGTAGTGGACGACCTTAAGCCACTTGTTCTTGGATCGTTCGGTCGTGTCCTCTTTAGTTCTACTATGGAAAAATTGTCACATCAATGTGTCACGACTTAGATTGTCTGTCTGTAACGAACGATCTTCGACCACTTATCTTTGAGCCGTCCGATTAGGAATACTGATCAGTCCTACGGTACATTATTTATTGTCTTACACATAATTTACGATTTTAGCATTTAGTTTTTACAAATTTATCCCTTCTAAAGAAAAATAGTTCTTATATTGTATTAGTTTTTAAAAATTTATCCCTTCTAAAGAAAATTTGTCCTTACATTGTTTTGTAGTTTTTCTTTTTTTCATTCTTAAATAATAATAGAAAAAAATCTTATTGGCATAATATCTGAAAACATGAACACCGTGATTTCATTAGACGTATATGAAATGAAGGCACTGTTTAAAAGTACTCATCTGCTTCTATCCGCAAGTTCTACCCAAATATATTAACACGGTAATAATAGAGGAAGATGAAAAGTGCGACTTCTAGAAAGTAGTTTGTGCATTACAAAAATAATAACTCTCGCAAATGAGATTATTCATAGAAAACTGATAATTATTTTCAAATTTAAAACGGTAACACAGTGGGATACCACAGTACGATCAAGATAAGCACGTTAATAAACGTTGAAAAGGAATACAAGTTAAGAGTATGGAAACATAAAACTCCATGTGTTTTTTTTTTTTATTAAATATATTCAACCTAAATAGTGGTCGTATAAAATGAAAGATTTTTTTGATAAGCTTCAAGTCAAAACTGTCCCAAAAAGAATATTTATACTAAAATTAATATCATCATTCAAGGATTATGGTGACCGTAAGTGATTACGAAGCAAAGAAATTAAAAAGAATGACCCCTAGCTTAAATGAAGAGAAGATGATATAATGGTTGTGAGATTGACAGGCTCAAATTAGGGGATGTGATGTGTGATTTCGATGATCATGCATGTCCCCACCTCTCAAGATTCTCACTCCGTTATCTTTTTATTTTTTTTGGTCTATTTCTGTAATTGTCTTTGTTTGTGTGTACTTTGGAGTTGGAGTGTTAGTGGGAGTGGGAAGACGACGCTTTACGAGGAAGGACTTGTTTGAGGTTGTATTTGTTGCATCAATTGACCACGTGACTTGTCATGTTCTGTTCTTCATCTTTTTGTTTTTTGTTTTAATTTTAAGTGGATTACAGTCTCTGAAATAACCTCCTAACTCTGAAATTAAAAGGTAACAAGGATTTTGAAAAGTGCACCAACGATCAAACACGTTATTAACTGCTAATTAAGATCGAATAACATCACCTAATCTTTCACGCTTTGATTTGAAAGAGGCCATGAAAGAATAGTCTTTCAGATACTTCTATGTTGTTTTAAATAAATATGTAGAAAAAAAAGTGTAGTAATTGGTAATAATAAATGGGGGATTGTAGAAGGGATGTGAAAGTCAAATGTAGTGGTGATGATGATTGAGATATGTGAATGAAGGTGCCAACTGCCAAAAGCGGCGTACATGGTGTCGCTATAATACCCTTCCACCCAATCTTCGCTAATACTCCTAACTCTCTTTCTCTTCTCTGCATCCTTTCCACCACTCACAACCCGCCACGTGTTCCATCACACTTTCCTCCTTCTCCTCCTCCCGCACCCACTCACCCGTTGCTATGTCACTCTAATCTCATGCCGAGGCACCAAAACCCAACCACCATGGACATGATTCCTGGCAAGATCAGAAAACGAGGTTGTTCCTCCTCCGCCTCCTCCTCCTCCTCCCTGCTTCACAACTACCGCTTCAAGAGGACTATTCTGGTGGGGAAGCGCGGCGGATCCACTACGCCCGTGCCCACCTGGAAGCTCATGACCTCCAGATCTCCTCTCCGCCCACTCGCCTCCTCCCCCAAGTACCCGCCGTCGCAGACCGCCGCCAAGCCTCGTCTGGCTCCGGTGTCGGCCAGGAAGCTCGCCGCCACGCTCTGGGAGATGAACGAGATTCCTTCGCCCAGCTTGAGGTCCAAGAAGGAAGTCAGAGCCAGAGAAAAGGTCGCTAGGTCCATGCGTTCTGGTTCTTTGCCTCCCCATTTGTCCGATCCATCACACAGTCCTGTGTCCGAGGTACCTTCTCGCAAATTCTCGTTTTTTTTCTTTTTTTAACTAACTAACTAACTACATATTATGTCACTGTATATGTTTCTCAGAGTTTTGTTTTTGTAGAGGATGGATCGATCTGGAACTGGGAGTCGCCACCAGAGAAGAACTCCTTCTGTTTCTCACAGACCGAGGATCACTGAACACCATGTTGGCCCTTTGGACTCTCTTAGCAATGCCAGTCTCATGGAGGTATTTAATCTATGTTAATACTATCTAATATAAAGCCTTTATACTATGAGAACGGTTCTGGCCTAATTATCGTAACAGATTTTCATAACGTATTAAGGTTGGTTGATAATTGTGTTGTGACTATCTCTCTTTATGAACATTAAATGGGTGGGCTCCTGTCATACTTGGGAGATGGACCCTCTCTTGGAGATTTTTATATAAACATGTTGCGTGAAAATTGTGTCTATTTGTCTGTATGTCTGTCTCTTTCGTTGATGATGAATGGGTCCTGCAATCTGGTGTCTGTAAAGAGAGATATGGCCGCTGATGTGAGATTCATTCCCAGAAATAGATAATTACAAATTTTACATGATCTTGTATTGTGAAAATGTCACATGAGAAAAGGCATTCTCGTTGAAATTATTTTATGTTCTTTATTTTAATGATAAGAGGTGTTTTTTTGTTGTTGTTTAAAGATGTTGAAATTCCTCCATTGTGAAATGCTCTTTCATGTACAACTTTAGCACCTTTTTACTTCTCAGTTGCTTGTACGTTTTCAGTAGATTTTGGAAAAGTTTGGAGCTTCTTTCCATCAAAAAGGCTGTATAGGAGCCAGCTTCAAGGGATTTGTGTGCAGTGCACCAATTGCACACAGTCCCTCGTTGATGCTCTTACCAGAAATTATATTTTTAACGTCAGTACTTCGATGTTTGGTGTCAGATTAACATATCTTCTTGATATGTGAATAGAAGATCTATACTGAAACAGACATAGCAATGCCAAGATTCGTATTCACATCAGAAAGGCCAAACCACATGACAAAGATAACTTATTGTTCTGTTACTTTGAGTGGGAGATTCTGTTTTGTTCTGTACTTTTGTAGAGTTTGAAATGTACCATGTACAACCACAAAACGCCTGTCCTGCAATTCCCCCATTCGACTTACAATTGCATTCCTTTTCTCTCATCTTTCTGTGATGCCCATGCCTCCTTACAGTTGCTTCTTGATTTGCAGATTGAAACCAGATCCCGAGCACAGACCCCTGCTTCATCTGCTGTTGGAGTTAAATCACGTTTAAAAGATGTTAGTAATGCTTTAACGACATCTAAAGAGCTACTTAAGATTATAAACCGCATGTGGGGTCACGAAGATCGTCCTTCATCTAGTATGTCCTTAATCTCAGCTTTGCATACTGAGCTGGAGAGGGCTCGCCTACAGGTCAATCAGCTTATCCAGGAACAGCGCTCGGATCATAATGAGATAAATTATTTGATGAAGTGTTTTGCTGAAGAAAAGGCTGCGTGGAAAAACAAGGAGCAAGAAATTGTTGAGGCTGCAATTGAATCTGTTGCCGGAGAACTTGATGTGGAGAGGAAGCTCAGGAGACGTCTTGAAAGCTTGAACAAGAAGCTTGGGAGAGAACTGGCTGACACCAAAACATCCCTTCTTAAGGTGGTGAAGGAACTTGAAAATGAGAAGAGAGCAAGAGAAATTATTGAGCAAGTATGCGATGAGTTAGCAAGAGATGCTGATGAAGATAAATCCGAGATCGAGCAACAGAAGCGAGTGTCTACGAAAGTTTGTGAAGAGGTAGAGAAAGAAAAGGAAATAATGCAGCTGACTGATAGGTTACGCGAGGAGAGAGCTCAAAAGAAACTCTCCGAGGCAAAATATCAGCTTGAGGAAAAGAATGCAGCTGTGGATACGCTCAGGAATCAACTTGAAGCTTTTCTAGGAAGCAAACAAGTTAAAGAGAAAGGTCGCAGTTCCACTCACTTGAATGATGAAGAAATCGCCGCATATCTGAGCCGAAGCCGATTAAGTTCCCACTTCATTGAAGATAAAGAAGATGATGGAGGAGAGGTTGACAATGGAGTGGAGTGTGAAGAGGAATCCGCTGAAAGTGATCTGCATTCTATAGAGTTAAATATGGACAACAACAACAAGAGTTATAAGTGGTCCTACCCTTCTGAAAGCAGATTTGATGCAAGAAGATATCCAATTGAGGAAGAAGTGAAAGGTAGTAGGAGGTCTACCTCTGGGAGGGCTTCAAGGAGAAGCACATCTCTGCAAAGGAGTATATCAGACGGAATAGAATGGGGTGGCCAAGCTGAGAAGCTTCAGAATTCAGATGGGATCGATTGGGAAAGCTTTTATGAACTGGAAAAGCAAGCACAAGGAAAAGGATACGGGGATGAAATGCAAGGCTATAAATCAGTAAAAGGTTTAAGGGATCAGATATTGGCTGGTTCAAAGCTTGGATCTTCAAGAGGTTATGGCAGTCCCACAAGACAATTTTCTCAGCCTTGGCCATCACGTGATCTCACAAATAACTTCCAGGAGAGACCTGCTACAGCACAGAGCAATGGTCCAAAATCAAGGTTAGGGGAAGTCAGGGGTGAAAGCCAGAGTGTAAGAAAGTCCAAAAGGTGAGTTAATACCATTATCTTTTGACACAATGGCCTTGATTGTGAATCGCATACCCATTTGCTTCTGCTATGATGGTGGCTGTTCAAGACGAATATCATAGATCCGCTAGCCTAGTAGCTGAAACAACTTTTCCCCTTTTGAGTTTTATCTTGTTGATAGCCCATGTCTGGTGAAGTTGCAGCACTCGCTGCTTAAATTTTCGTTTGACCCTATGTGTAGGTATGGTCGTGTCTGTAGAGTTCAGAACATGTGTTACGTAAGTATAACCGGCGAGTTTTTGTTTTCTCCTGTGATATATGCTGAAGGTGATTAAGAACATTTTGTATTTTCTCCCATCTGTATCTAAGATGCTACCACTTTTTCTCCCACGATGTGTTTCAATGAGCGAGGAAGATCCAATTGGCAGGGATATGATTATGGTTGGGATTAGGTTGTGTCTCTTTTCACAACTTAGAAAATTTGAGAAATGCTACCCTAACAAGGGAAATTATAGCAATTGTTATTAGCCTCCTTTTATACAGAAGTGGATGCATATTCTCTCTTCTAATAGAATTCTAAAGCACTCAAAATCCTTTGTATTTTGGAACTTGAATTTTTCCTCCTTCCCTAGTTTATTGGACCAAAAACCATGTGTCCATTTAGTTGAACTATACGAGGTCTCTTTTACCCCCTCTTGTATCTACACTTGGCACAAAATGATTATTGTTGTTGAATTGGATTTTGTTCCTTAAGCTGTGTGATTTGAAGAAAAATACTTTATCAAACATGTTTTTCTTTTTCTTTAATTTTGGAATGACATGTCAATAAGATAGATTATATAAAGGATTTTTTAGACTCACAATTATCCTAGAAAAGTAGTATTATGTTGACACAACTAAAGCCAAGATACATACACATTACAATCCAAAATAATATTATTTTAGTTATATTTATTTTATTTTTTGATTTAAAATTTTAATACATAATATTATATCATTAAAAGGAGTGTCAACCGGTTATATTTTTGAAGATGTCAAAATATTATTTTTCATCCTAAAAAGGTATGAATGAATAAATGTATTGCTTAGTTTTTATTTTAATTATCAAGCATAATTTAGTTTTTTTTACATTAATTACTATTATTTTGAATGATCAAATTTAATTTGGATTTTACACAAAGTACACGAACTCACTTCTTTATTATTTATGTGCACAGTGTACGTCATGATATGGAAAAACTCCTACAGATCAAATTATGACCATTTGATAAATAATCCAATTTGGATCATTGATTGATCATAATTTAAAACAAGGACTCCGCTTTAGGCCGATAATTTCAAATTTAATATAAAATTAAATCGTGATAATCCAAAAAATATTGAAAAGATAGTTTTAATGTTATTAAAATCAAAGATCTATTGATCAAAATCAATTAAATCAATTCTCTGTACATCTTACCTCAACAAAACTTCAGTATTTCTTCATCTACAATCACTTTTGTTATAAATAAGAGAATAATTCAAAATTATTGACACTTGAACTTTTTGTCTTAAAATCACTCTTACTCTAAACGAGAACAAAAACTAATAACAAGAATTCACACAACACATCATTTGATAACTTAAACACACGTAGCTTCATTAACACAAATAGTTTAAATTACAAATTATATCATAGTACAACTTGTAATTTTCCATCACCCATATATCATTCTGAATAGAAGATAACGTTTGGTAAACCGAGTGCTCGAATTTCAGCTTATTTCCTATAGCTCAACACTTTTTTTACCTTCTTTGTTTCAACTATAATTGTATACGTTATTTTACTTCAGAATATATATATATTATATTTAAATAGTTTTTGTTATAAGTAAATTATATCATAATACTAATAATCAAAGTAATAACAATTTAAATATTAATTAATCATATATAGTATTCTAACCTTTTTGAATAAAGTACCTAATATATATAATATAAGTAATAATTTTCTACAAATATTTTTAATTTTAAAAAAATAGAAATGTTCATTTCAATAAATAGATCGCTTACAGAAAAGAGGTTAAATAGTGTTCAGTTTCGGTCTTAAAAAAGTGTATTGTGGTGAGATTCCAACTTGATTATTCCCTGGCCACGGCGGGAACTGACCTTGTCGTATATCAAGAAGAGAATATGAATAAGTGTTTATACACCCCAAGTTAGTACGTTACCAAGATTGTTTGTATCAACTTCTATATAAAAAATTTACGCAGTTGGTACAACTTGAGAACCCTTTATACTAATAAATTCGTTAAATTATTGATATACCCAAATTGGAACAAAAACAGTAAATATACATATAAATCCTTAACCTTTATCTATATAAACAGAAGCCCCACAGCGTAACCTCCAATAAATCTGATAATAAAATATTAGCAACTTTGTCTCCAATCGCTGCTATTTTTTGTATATATATCAAGCTTGTTTCTATATAATTGGGTGGTGTCCTTTCAAATTTGTTTCTTAAATCAGATTTATCAATGGCAAGCTCAAGCTCTGTGACCAACAGAAGGTATGTGTTGGAATTCCATAATTTTTACGGTATATAAAGAATATATTTTAATAAAATTTATTATTTGTTAAATTTATTGTTCCATTAAATTTAAAAGAAAAATAATTTTTTAATAAGTGAAACTTAAAATCTACTTCCTATCGAATAATCCGTTTTGGTTTGTGAAGGTTGGAAGGAAAAGTTGCATTGATAACAGGAGGAGCTAGCGGAATTGGGAAACGAACCGCAGAAGTGTTCGCTCAGCACGGAGCGAAAGTAGTGATCGCCGACATCCAAGACGAATTGGGGCATTCGGTGGCTGAGTCCATAGGGCCATCAACTTGTTCTTATGTTCACTGCGACGTCACCGATGAGGATCAGGTCAAAAACGCCGTCCACATAACCGTCCAAACCTATGGCAAACTAGACATCATGTTCAACAACGCCGGCATAGCTGATCCCAACAAGAATCGAATCATCGATAACGACAAGGCAGATTTTGAACGTGTTCTCAGCGTCAATGTTACAGGCGTTTTCCTCGGGATCAAGCATGCGGCACAGGCGATGATCCCGGCACGCAGCGGCACCATCATCTCAACGGCCAGCATAAGCTCTTACGTCGGCGGCGCAGCCTCTCATGCATATTGTTGCGCCAAGCACGCGGTGGTTGGTCTCACTAAAAACGCAGCGGTTGAGCTCGGGCAGTTCGGAATCAGGGTTAACTGTTTGTCACCTTACGCTCTTGCCACTCCCTTGGCCACCAACTTCGTCGGAGCTAACGATGAACAGCTTGAGACCATCATGAACTCACTCGCTAATCTCAAAGGTGTCACTCTCAAAACCGATGATGTTGCAAATGCAGCACTCTATTTTGCTAGTGATGATTCAAGCTACGTGAGTGGCCATAATTTGCTCATTGATGGAGCCTTCAGCATTGTTAACCCTTCCTTTCACATGTTTCAGTACCCCCAATCTTGATTCTCCATACTCATGAATAAACACTTTGCTGTATTGTAACAGAAGTCAGAATAATTAATATCCAACTAAATTTTCCAAATGAGTGCGAACCATATCACTTACCACTGGTTTTCTTGTTTCTCCTATTATGTTTCTGTCCTTTTTACTTTTCTTAACAAAAGAATATGTAAGCTATAATGTCAAACATGTGATTAGCTTTTCAACTTCTCATTCAGAAAACCTCTTTTCCAATTCCAACCCCAACACCAACTTCCATTTTTCCAAGGAGACCTATTTTTTCATTACTGTTTGAGGAAAGATTAATTACACAACCTAGGAAACATAACATCACCAATTTAAGTACCACTCTATAGTAGAGTTGTCCATCACCGACTCCTTTTTTAAGCATATTTCGATATCAAAACGTTGTTCTGCAACCTATCAAAAACGTTGTTTCTCTTTAAATACAGTCGTATCGGAGCCTTAAAACATGAAAGAAAGTAGATGAAAGAAGACGATAAAATTAATGGACTTTAAGAGAACAGTTTTCCTTAGCCCATAGTATTGTCTCTTTATCTTTCTTACCGTCAAAGTTGACAATTTTAGGCCAAGCCACACCATAACTTTACAATTTGAGAAAAATCTTCAACCTTCGTTGAATCAAATAAATGGTTCCATGTTTGCATACCCTTCGGTCTCAAACCACATATGATAGTTAATCAAAGCATTCCTATGTAAACGATCTCCGTTTAATTATAAGATCCAAAATTTCCTACCAAATAACAGTACTCAAGTTCATAATCCAAGTTTCAAAGGAAAACATTTATTTGTTACGCATTTTTCTTTTTGACTTTTCTTTATACTCTTCAAAGAATCAGCACCGACAATTCTTTCATAAAGGTGTTTGTTTCATGACAGTTGCGAAGTTCGAAATTGTTGATGATTACGTGTATTATTTCCCGTAAATACTCAGATTTTCAAAATTAAAAAGGCAAAAACGATTAAAGTCAATATTACTTGGGAATTTAGTCCCCTTGCGGGTGGACATTTACGTTGTTCATTTTGATGCAAAAGTTGGCAATTAGGTGAAATGAAAGGCACAGTTCAGAATTCGCATTGCTCATGTGATAAATACATAAATACCGAATTCTTACAATATAAACTCAAAAAACTAAATGGCTCCCTCACTGGAGCAGGAAGAACACTTGATCAATTGTTTTAAAAACAGAAATTATTGTATATACCAACTTAGCTATTGTCGGTGCCTGTGTTTAACAAAAATCAAGATTTTATTTTTATAATATATATATATACATATATATATATATATATATATATATATATATATATATATATATATATATATATATATATATATAATGCCATCATTCTCACTTATGTAAGTTAAAAAAAAAACACAAACACTCACTAAATTCATACATATTAAATTAAATTAAATTTTACTAATATTCTGATATTCATCTTAAAATGTCATGTCATTAATTTCGTTGAAAGAAAGTGCCCACCTTAATTATTGCACTAGAAAACATAAGTTTTACCTTTTATGAATGAGAATACAGGAAGGGTTGAAATTTAATAAATTTTGTATGAAAGAGTTTATTGAAGTTAAACTTTAAATTTGATTGGAAAATAATATTTGAGACAATTAAAAGTTAGTCCAAAACGTTGCTTGACACATAAAAAATATTTGAGACAATTAGGTTAAAAGGATTATATCTATTCATTATTTAAATTTGAAAACCAAATTGTATTAAAGTTTGAGACAGATACGAATCTCAATTTCACATTAAGAATTAAAAATTAAAATTAAAAACATATTTAACTTTTTAGAAACCAATTGTAATCTTTTATCTATAATTGAACCTAGATACCAATAATATTTAGTTTATAAAATAAGATATACATAAGTGTATAAAATGATTAATTATTTTGATTTTTAAAATTAATTACTATTTAATGATTTTGTTGCAATGGTTTTACAAATATACTAATAACTATATGTTAAAGGATATGTATGTGATCCATTATTACACACTATATGGCATTATTAGTGCTCATAAGTTCAAAGCAGGCACCGACAATCCACCTAAATCTTTAGAGAATTCAACATTAAGTTTTATGTGCAAAATTATAAATTACTAATTAGTTCACACTTCGTTGTATAATTTTTTACACTAAATTAGTGTATAAATATTAAACTTTGTAAACTATTATTTGATATTTTTGTCACTTTAATTTACTGATAGATTAAGAAAAAATTATGGTACGAACTTAATAGAAAACATTTTTTTTTTCACTACAAAAATGCTTAACTTTTCCATCTCTATATTTCTCTTAATTGGTCTCACATAACACACGCGCGGACACATACACACACATATATATATATATATATATATATATATATATATATATATATATATATATATATCCTAAAATGGTTATGAAACATAAACTCAGTCCAGGATGCATGAATGAAGCGACAAATATGCAAATGAAAAATAAATAACTACTTAAAAATATAGCATAATTTTGTTTCCATTTAAAAACAATGTCATATATGCATTTTATTGCAAATTTTAGGGGCAAGACGTTGACATTCAAAATGGTTTTCATATTAAAATAATGGATATAATGTTATTTTAAAATATTTGGCTTATGAAATTCATTATGACGTGTCCCTGCAGTATAATGCATATCATTACTAACATGAATATATGATAAGATTCATTATATACTAACATACGTTATATCTTAATTAGGTATAAATGGAAGATAAAAGAAACCTTGTATTTAATAAAAGAAAAAAAAATCTTGAATTGAAGAGAGAAGCGTAATATTTTTCTCTTCGTATTTTCTACATAAAGGATGACATAATAAATGAAAAGGAAAATGTAGTATTACTTGATAAATTATATATATATATATATATATATATTTGAAATTTTTAAAATTTATATAGTATATTTTAAAAATTGATGAAAATTAAGTTGTGCATTTTTTTTAAATACAACATTTAATGTTAATAAATAATAAAATATAAAATCAAATATAATAAAAAAATAAAAATATTTAGGTTGAACTACTCTTTTATCCATGTTTTCATCTAAAAATATCAAAGTACGACAAAAATATTGAGACTAAATTGAGACAAAAAGAACTGGAGGATCAACTTAATATTTTTAGAAATAATAACCAAAAGAGTAATTAAACTAAACATTTATTTTTTATTTTCTTCTATCATTGCTTTTTTAATTTTTCACAAAATTGTACTCATATCTTACTTTCATTTTTTTTTGAAGAAAAAATGAAGTTAGACACATAATTATTATTTTTGCTCTCGTTTGTTTTTTTCTTTTTTTGGTCTCACTTGATGATGAAATATTAGTTTAATAGTTATTAAAATTATCTTTATCTCATGAGTCTTTTGTATACTCATTTCTTATGATCATAGAAGAAAATAAATAATGTGTTTTTTTTATAACCGATTTTTAATTGTGACTTGATTGTAATATATTTTTCTTCTAATAATTATCTCTCTCTCAATTATTTTTTAATATATTTAAAAAAAGTATATCGATGAAGAATAAAATAATAGACTCATTTTGTAAAAATAATAAAAGGAAAGTTATATGTAAACACGAAAACAAGATAAATTATACTTTTTTACACCAATTTAACGATCAATCTAATTCAATTGTTTTATAGAAGAGTCATTAAAATGTTCTAATAATAATTCAATCAAATGATAAAAAAAAAGTATATTACTCTAAATCCCTCCAAATTTTTTAATCAAGATCCACCACTACTTTATATATATTCTAACAAGATTTACAAAAAGTGAGTTATGTCAAACTAAAACTTCGTTCACTACTAAATACATATAACATATAGTATTTCCTCTTTCGTAAATATCATGTCCATGTCACATAGTTAATTCCTCTTTGCACACTATTTATTGAAAAACTTAATGATATAATTAAATCAAATAATTAGATTGCCTAATAAAAACAACAAAAGAATATCTATTGATAATTATCAAATAGTGTCAAGACTAATTAGAAGAATTTGATCGTTAAAATCTATTGATAATTATCAAATAGTGTCAAGACTAATTAGAAGAATTTGATCATAACTGTTTTAACGATTTCATTTTTCTAATTGATTTTTTATTATTCTCTAAACTTAAATTTTATACATAAAACTCGTTATGAGTTTATAAAGTATACTAGATGTGATAGTGTCTGTTGGAGAACATTAAAATATAAATAAAAATGTTTTCCTTTTTAATTTTTAAAACCCGATGGTTATGTAATGTCCCATAGTTTAGGGTGTTGTGCACTTGTCACTTGACAGCATTAAATGAAAGTAGTTGTTCGATGATGTTGGCCGGTGGTGTTCATTTATCTAACTGCTCTAAACCCTTTATAAAGTCTCCATATACACTACCAATATTATCATTCATTCAACATTTTCATTGCTTCCATTCTTCCTCTCTATTTCATCAATTCCCTCTCCATGGCTTCACCTGCCAAAAGGTAAATTACTCTTGTTTCTTTATTTTCAGAAACTATTTTCCCATCTTTAAAAAATTTCCGTATCTTCAACTCATCTCAAATTCTTTATTCTTTTTATTATTCTTCTTAAACGGTTATTTTCAAGAATAAAAGAAAATATTTGAGCTTTTCTTAACATGCCATTGGGAAAGATCATCCAAGTTATTCATCATAATTAATTCTCATCGAAAAATTGGACCAAGTTTTATTTATACAAAAAAAATCTACCAAGAGACTCACGTCAACTCATGCAATAACATCCACAAAAATGGTTTTGAAAAGAAAATATATAAATCGTACGTTGTTCCTACGAGAAATTCAAGAATGAGTTTAAGTTCTATATTATTCTTCTTAGAAATTTAAATGTGAGTCTAAGTTTTATATTGACTAAAAATGAAAAAGTAAAACAAAGATCCATAAATCTATTATCTTAATATTTTGGATTAAAATCAGATTAAAGAACCATAAATCCATTACTTTAATATTTTGGATTAAAAGTGATGTCAATACTTTATATGATTGAGCTCAGGTCTTATTGTTGTTTCATTTTCCGAATGAAACCTCTTCTATAAAACATTGTAGGCTTGAAGGAAAAGTGGCGATAATCACTGGAGGAGCTAGCGGCATCGGAGCCGCCACCGTCAAACTATTTCTCCAACACGGTGCCAAAGTGATCATTGCAGACGTGCAAGACGCGTTAGGTCACTCCCTCTGCAAAACCTTCAGCACGAACACTCCCATTCACTACCTTCACTGCGACGTAACAAGCGATTCAGACGTAAAAAACGTGGTCGAAGCCGCCATAACGAAATACGGAAAACTCGACATAATGTTCAACAATGCCGGAATCTCGGGAGACTCGAACAGATCCATAGCAGAATCCGACGAGGAAGATTTCAAAAGAGTTTTCGACGTTAATGTGTACGGAGCTTTCTTGGGCTCCAAGCATGCGGCGAGGTTCATGGTTCCAGCGAAGAGAGGGGTGATTCTCTTCACTTCGAGCATTGCTTCGCTTCTGGGAGGCGAAACGGCGCATGCTTACGCCGTTTCAAAGCACGCGGTGGTGGGGCTGATGAAGAACCTGTGCGTTGAACTGGGGCAGCATGGGATCAGAGTGAATTGCGTTTGTCCAGGTGGCATTCCCACTCCGATGCTGAACAAGGCGTTGAAGATGAACAAGAAGGAGACGCAGGAACTGCTGTGCAAGGTTGCGGTGTTGAAAGGGACGGTTCTTGAAGCTGAAGACATAGCAAAAGCTGCGTTATTTTTGTGCAGCGACGAGGCGAAGTTCGTGAATGGAGTTAACCTTGTTCTGGACGGTGGTTACAGCACCACCAACATGTCATTCACTTCAGTGCTGGATGGTGTTATGGATAACTACACCGACAACATCAACAGCAACAACCATGCTTAATCATGGCTACCAGAATCACTTTCTGCATTTTCTGCTTCTACTGATATATATGATGAAATAATTAAGCTATAGTTTATCTATTTTCTCAGTGCTTTCTGGTTTTTCTACTAGATCATGAACACAGTTTCCTCTCTAATGCAACAATGTAGTACTGGCTAGCTGGGCCTTTTCTTAAATGGAAATGTGTGTTGTACTGTTGGGTGTAAAGCTACATTTTTTAAATTTGAGAATTGATGATGGAACAATTGTCCAAAAGGACACAGACCGTTCAAATAAGAAAAAAATCTTTCAAAATAATTTTATTTTTAAAACACGTAATAATATATTTATTTTAATTAAAATAACAACATTCTTAATTAAACTATAATAGTTAATTAACATTTTAAATGTATGTTGGTGATCAATACTACCAATAAATATATTATCGTAGGAAATATAAGTGTCATAAAAGATATATGAAGTTGCTACATACATTTTTTTTTAAATATTTTTCTTATTTACGTTAAAATTATGTATGGCTTTGATTTTTTAATAAGGTTTTAATTGAAAAATAAAAACTACAGTTACTTTTTAATTGTAAAATAAAAGTTAAACATTTTCTTAATCTCTCGAAAGAAAAAATTCACTTTTAGTCTTGAAAGTTTAAAATGTGCTTTGTTTTTCTAGAAGTTAACTTATCTCAGCCTAACATCCATTGGGTTAGATGATGTAGCTACCATTTTAAGACATTATTGTTTCAATACACAACAAGACCTAATGGTACCACGTCATATATGTAAGAGATATTAAAATCAAACTTTTACATGTTTATGAGTATTAACTAAATTAAGCTATACATATATAGCAATATATTTTTATTAATCTTCCAATTTGTTTTGTAAAGTAAGATTTTTTTTATTCTGGACAATTTTATAAAAAATTGTAAAGATTAGTAGTTGAAGAAATTATAAAAGGACATAATATTACCCTAACAAAATATTTTAATGAATTACTCAAACTCAATTCTCCAAATCAAATGTCACGAGCAAGATTTATGCATTCAAAGTGACATTATTGCATACAGCAATAGTTAGCTAAATGGGTATGTTCCTTGTCTTTTTCTTTATAATTAATAAATGAAAGGTTAAATGAAGAATAATAAATATATTTGAACAATTGTTAATCTGTTGTCGAATTTTCGAAATTCTTTAAGAAAATAATAAAAGCTACATTTATTAGTTTTGCATCATTAATTAATTGTATTCCGACCTTATCTACTTCAGCGAACAATGACAAGATTGACATAAATAGTTCCCATTTAAATACAATGTTTTAAATTAAAAAAAAATAAAATGAGTAGTACAATATATAATTGTCATTTTTTTTATCAGATAAAAAAAATTTATAAATATAATAACACAAAAATATTCTTACAAAATATCATTTTAAGAAACTTTAAATTTAACTTAATCCTACAAAATCAATTTGTAAGGTTAGATTTGCACTCACCTATATTCTAAATTTGTCTTATATCCAATCAATGTGGAATTTTCAGCATACCTCCTCACGCCAGGCTGAGGTATATACATCTCGTACGTGACACTAAATATGATTAGGTAATCCCAATAGCAGTGGAATAACATTTAAAAAAATTCGCTAAAATAGATTCTAACAATAGTCTTGATACCATATTGAATATAATGAAAATTGGTCTTATCTGTAGTCAATGTAAGACTTCCAACATATCTCTTCACGTCACGTTGAGGTATATACATTTCGTACATGAGACTAAATATTATTAGGTGATCCCAATAACGGATGGTATAACAAATCTAAAAAATTTCGCTAAGATAGATTCTAACAATGGTCTTCATACCATATTAAATATAATAAAAATATATTTGAAATTAATCTTTCGTGTAAAAAATACACATAAGATATTTCATTTATAATAAAAGAAACGCGAGTTAAGTCCAATATACAAAATAAAAAATAATAACAAATAAAACTAGAAATAAAAGATAATGATAATTAATATATTTGCTCGTATAAATACTAATATATATCGACCATTACATTGTTTTTAGTTTTTTGAAAGCATTATACCCCTTTTAAAGTTACAAAGAATAAGTTTTAGATATTTTTATTTGAAGCAGAGACGTTATTGTCAATTATATATTTATTTAAATAAAAATATGTATTATATATATATATATATATATATATATATATATTGATGTCTAGTATATGATTTATTGAAGTGGTATTTTTCATTACGTTTTCTTATTACTATATGTATAATACGATGGTGATTTTGAAATTTAAAATGTTGACATTTTAAAATATAATAAAAAAATGAATTGTATAAATCCAATCCAAAAATCCATTATATGTTGACATAGATTATAAGTAGACATGTAATGAGGATAGAAGCAAAGCAAAAATAAATTCCAAAATAATCTTCCTAAAATGTATTTTCCATTTAAAATTGCATAGTCCTATCTCAAATCTATAAAAAAATTCATGATGAGATTGGTCTATTTAATCTTTTAAGAGTAGAAGATATTTTAATTCGTTTACTTATTAACTTCCACTTTCATTTTCTTTTATACATTCTCTTTCTTTTATTTATTTTTTCTCTTAAACAAATAAAATTCACAAAACTGGAAAAAGTATTAAATACTGACTGGGCATATTTCTATATTTATTTTTGGAAAAAATAGATTACAATGCATAAAAAAAATTAATGCTATTATCAATTATAGTGCTATCATACATAAAAAGTTTGTTGATTTTTACCGATATTTGCCTAGAATATTAAAAATGTTTTCTAATTAATTGGAAATATCAAAGTTTTCATAGTGCTGGTGTATACATCCATTAAATTATTTGTTCAATGACAATTTTTTTAAATCATTTCAGAAAAAGAGTTTATACGAATTCTCTTAGTTAACATTTATGGAGTTATTTTGAGGTTAATTAATGCGCTGTATTTTAACTCTTGCATGTTTTAATTTATTATTACCGTCAACTACGGGATTATGTAGGCCCAAAGGATTAAGATATCACGTGATTGTGTTGGGCCTTTTTAAGAGCCCATTTTGTTAGGTATAATTAAGGAAGATGTGTACAACGAAAATAGCAAAATAAGGACTTTCTTTTATCATTATAAAATAAACCCATATATTCCATATCCATCAAATATAAGTTGGTGTTCCCTCTCCTGCAAATGATACTTTTTTTATACAGTATAATAAATCATATGTATAGCTTTTTTCAATTTATCTTTTTCTATAATGAAATTGTAGATAACTTACATTTAAATTATTGATGATTAAAAATCAAATGTACGGTTTGGTATTGATCTTAATCATTGCTATTGTTACCATAAATAAATTTAATTCTCTGAAAGTTTAAACTATTAAAATTAAGAAAATAATAGTGTAAAAAAAACTTCATTCATGATATTTTCTAGAATTTATTTAATATCTTTTTTATTTAAATTAGTTTTTAAAAAATATTTATACTTTTAAAAATATCTTTAAATTAAATTTAGAAATTAGTTATAATTTTAAAATTAAAAGGTCAAGATTGAGATATTGTAAATATTTTATATTTTATATTACGTTACATCTTGTTATATGAATATTTAAATTTGATAATGTTGTCGTTGACGCGATTAAATTAATACTACTAAATTATAACAACTGCAGTATTACTAAGATAGTAGTCAAGAAAATAGAGAAGGTAAAGTCAATCTTAAGTCGTCTCCAACGAACATGAGATTGATTATTGACAAATTGGTTATTTTAAAAACTATACAAAAGGAGTTAGTCAAATAAGATGATATTAGGAAATGATGAAAAGATATAAAAACACTTTTAAAGAAAATAGACTTATTTCACTGCTTTTTTCAAAATATATTTATCATCGGTTATCTAAAGACTATTGCTCAATAAATTATTATTGTAGATTTGCAAATTAATCAATGTAAAGTCTAAATTAATTTGTTGGCGTTTTCACTTTTAACCAAAGTACAGTCAACTAAAAGTAAAAATTATCCATAATAAAATCAATCAAAGTACAATCTCGATCAAATCTTATTATATTTAATCATGCCTATTCTTTTGTCTTCTCACCAAATAAGAAGTTTAATTAAAAAAAGTAAAGTCTTAACTAATTTTAGTTATAATAATTTACCTTTAATCAAAGTAAAGTCTCAATTATTGGTAAAAATTTATTTAATCACATGAAAGTTTATAAATAAAATCAAAATAAAGTCTCAAATAAATTTAAAAATCACTCAACTCATACAATTAACATGCATATAGATTTAAATACTTTGTTAATTAACTAGCATGTAAAATTATTATTTTTTACGTGATTCAAAGGTAAAAAACATAGATGAATGAAAACCACAACAATAATAACAAGAATAAATAAAGTATTTCATATCTTCTGTCTTTTATATATATATATATATATATATATATATATATATATATATATATATATATATATATATATATATATATAT
>Ga0209589_1003274_pt1 | contig 28346 bp, 17 predicted proteins | sample CowpeawhiteBW_FD_187525 | JGI IMG/M metagenome (GOLD analysis project Ga0209589, IMG submission 187525) | Root nodule microbial communities of legume samples collected from California USA - Cow pea white BW (SPAdes) (version 2) | ecosystem: Host-associated > Plants > Roots > Nodule | place: USA...
TATATATATATATATATATATATATATATATATATATATATATATATATATATATATATAAGAAATACTAAGATAGCTTGCATGAGATTATCAATAAACTATATATATCACTAGAGTAGAATGTCAAGTTACAAAAGCTTTCCAAATCAGTAGTTGATTGACATATTTTATCTTTTGTAACTTTTAAAGTGTAAGAATACTAAATTCTGATAAATCTTTGCATTTGTAAAAACTAAAATATTTGGGGCATTTAGCTTTACATTTCATCAATTCGTTGTTGAATTTGCAGCTCCAACAAATAATTTGAGTTCATATATGAATTTTGTCAAAAAGAAAAAAGGTTGTACAAGAGAACAAGCATCTATCCAAATTCTTGTTAATCTGATGTAAGGATCTTAATCTGATGCAGAAGAAGAAGAGGCAACTCTACCTGGTCGTTTGCTTTATTTAGGTACCCTGCAAAAGAATCTCCCTCAAATTATTGTTCCAATTTCTTGTGAATGAGTAAGAGGAATAGTTCAACAAAATTAACAGGAAAAGCAGGCTATGATGCAGAAAACAATGCAATACGTTTTGGACTAGGAGGATGAAATTGCACACCCATGTAACAATGCTCCATTTTTCGCATGATAAATTAAACATGTGATGTCACAAATTTAAAATCTGCTAGAGGTGTTTGCTGTATGTAAAAAAAAAAAAGACCCTAAAGAATGTGGTAGTGATACAAACATTGAAATAGAAGGGCAAATTAGGAAGGCCCAAAAGGTGTACGAGAGGAGAAAGTGGAAGCCCATTACTTGGGGTCCACAGACACACACTCACTGATTCGGTTGCAACAGAATTTCCTACGTGGCTGTGAGGAGGGAAGGAGAGAGGATCGGGGGGGTATAGGAGAGAGGGTCCGAATGGAAGAGGGGGGCTGGTTTTTTGGAGGAGGGAACGAGAGGATAGGTTGGTCTGGGATGGGACGAGAGTGTTACTAGACCTCTCTGTTTTGAGAGTGCATGGTGATTACGAGAAACACAATGGAAAAGCGTATGGAAGGCCTGGAACAACAACTAGTGGAGTTGAGAAATTTAATCATCTCGCGTAGCAGGTCTCGTCGGGGACGATCTTACAAAAGACGAACACATAGGCAAAGGCAGAGGAATGATGACGGAGATGGAGAAGTCGAAACTGAAGGTGGTTCGCGCTTCACTTCACGAAGCTGGAGTGGCGAATCGTCGCACGACTTCGGGGGACGCAAACTGAAAATTCCCATTTTCAGGGGCGATGATGCTTATGGTTGGATAGTTAGAGCTGAAAGATATTTCAAATTGAATATGGTGCACGATGACGAGAAGTTGGATGCCGTGGTTATTGCCCTGGAAGATAAGGCATTGAGCTGGTTCCAGTGGTGGGAAGAACAAAGCCCAGAGTTGAACTGGGAGGAATTTAAGGGGGCTCTTATTAGACGCTTCCAACTAGGGTTGGTGCAAAACCCGTTTGGCCCATTGTTGAGTATTAAGCAGACAAGCTCAGTCATGAAGTACAGGGAGAGGTTCGAGAGGGAATCGGCTCCGTTGAAAAAAGAGGAAAGAATTATGTTGAAGGGTATTTTTCTCAACGGATTGAAAGAAGAGATACAAGCTGAACTAAAGTTATATGCCACCGGGTCATTGGAGGAATTAATGGATAAAGCATTATTGTTAGAAGAAAAAAATAAGGGTTAAATATGTTTTTGGTCCCTCAAGTTTGAGCGAAATTTGGGTTTAGTCCCTCATCACAACTTTTGACCAATTTAGTCCTTCATCTTCCAAAATGCGTGAATTTAGTCCTTTTAACCAAATTTTGTTAAGTTTATCTGACATTTCAAGCGCATTTCATGATAGTATTTAAATTATTTATACTATTTGACACATTTTTGCTTCAATGTTAACTTAAATACTATCATGAAATGCGCTTGAAACGTCAGATAAACTTAACAAAATTTGGTTAAAAGGACTAAATTCATGTATTTTGATGAGGGACTAATTCCAAATTTCGCTGAAACTTGAGGGACCAAAAACATATTTAACCCAAAAAATAATGCTTTATGTAAAGTTGGGTTGATGGGTACAGAGAAGAAAGGAGGGGAACGACCTCTAACAAGGCAGACAAAAGGCTTTACTAGATGGGAGAAGGGAGGAAGTAAAGAGGGGTCAACCATTAGAGTGACTGAAAATGATTCTAGTGAAAGGAAGATAGTGGGGGGAGGAAGATTATCACAGGCAGAGCTACGTGATAGGAGTAAAAAGGGATTGTGTTTTAAATATGGAGAAACTTGGGGCAAAGATCATATGTGCAAATTTAAACATTATCAATTTGTGCTGGTGGAGGATTTGGAATGTGAGGAGTCGCAAGGGAGTGAGGGAGAGGGAGAAAATGGGGGCAATCTTACTGCTAAGATATTGCAGATTTCATTGAAAAGCAAAGAAGGGTTGACTTCTAATCGGTCTTTCAAGGTAATGGGAAGTATTGGAGGAACGGAGGTATTGGTTCTAGTGGACTGTGGAGCTTCTGCGAACTTTATTTCAAGAACTTTAGTTCAACATCTCAATTTAGAAGTGAATGATACAAAAGAGTTCGAGGTGGAAGTAGGAACAAGAGATAAAGTAGTGAATAGAGGAATATGTAAACAGTTGGAATTGGTGGTGCAAGGGATTCCAATTGTGCAACAATTCTATCTAATGGAATTGGGAGGAACTGATTTGGTGTTAGGAATGGAGTGGCTCACAAGCTTGGAAAACGTGAAAGCTAATTTTCGAAACTTAGTGTTGTGTTGGGGACAAAAAGGGGAGAAAAAACGGATGAAGGGTGATCCAACCCTCTGTAAATCGCAAGCTTCATGGAAGGCAATGATGAAGGCTCTCAACAATGAAGGGGAAGGACTTGCACCCACTGGCAAAGTGCCAGACAAGGATACTCTCAATGATGATATAACAACTATTTTAGCAGAATTTGAGGATATATTCAGTATACCCACTGAATTACCTCCTAAAAGAGCTTGTGATCATGCCATTACTCTTAAGGAAGGTGTGGATCCTCCCAACATACGACCCTATAGGTATCCCTACTATCAAAAGAATGAGATTGAGAAGTTTGTGAAGGAAATGATGATTGCTGGAATTATAAGGCCCAGTAACAGCCCTTACAGTAGCCCTGTAATTCTAGTAAGGAAGAAAGATGGGGGATGGAGGTTTTGTGTGGACTATCGAGCCCTAAACAAGTTGACAATACCAGATAAATTTCCTATACCAGTAATAGATGAACTTTTGGATGAATTGGGAGGAGCTCAAGTGTTTTCGAAGTTGGATTTAAAATTTGGGTACCACCAGATTCGCATGAAAGAAGGAGATGTTCAAAAAACAGCTTTTAGAACTCACGAAGGCCACTATGAATTCCTTGTCATGCCCTTTGGGCTTACTAATGCCCCATCCACATTCCAAGCCCTCATGAACCAAGTACTAAAGCCTTATTTGAGGAAGTTTGCTCTAGTTTTCTTTGATGACATACTCATATTTAGTAAGAATATGAAGGGTCATTGTGAGCATCTGAGAATTGTTTTGACTGCTTTGAGAAGGCATGGGTTAGTAGTGAATCAAAAGAAGTGCTCCTTTGGAAAGGAAAGTATTGAGTACTTGGGACACATCATCTCTGGGCAAGGAGTTGCGGCTGATCCAGCTAAAATAAAGGATATGTTAGAATGGCCAGTCTCGAAAGATGTCAAGGGATTGAGAGGATTCTTAGGCCTCACGGGATATTATAGAAAATTTGTAAGGGAGTATGGAAAAATAGTGTGGCCTTTAACACAACAGTTGAAGAAAGACAAGTTCAATTGGGATGATTTAGCTCAAAAAGCCTTTGAAAAGTTAAAAACTGCTATGACACAAGTGTCTGTGTTAGCAGTTCCTGATTTCAATAAGACTTTTGTGGTGGAAACTGATGCGTCTGGGAAAGGATTGGGGGTTGTTTTGATGCAGGAAGGACAACCCGTGGCATACATGAGCCAAACATTGTCAGACAAAGCTATAACTAAGTCAGTTTATGAGAAAGAATTGATGGCTATGGTATTGGTGATCCAAAAATGGAGGCACTATTTGCTAGGCAGGCATTTCATTGTTCATACAGATCAGAAAAGTTTGAAGTTTTTAATAGATCAAAGATTGATGAGTGAGGAGCAAAATAAATGGACCTCTAAGTTGTTGGGGTTTGATTTTGAAATTAAGTACAAACCAGGAATAGAAAATAGAGCAGCAGATGCTCTTTCCAGGAAGCTACTCTTCTCAGCTATGAGCACAATTTGCTTCTTTGAGTGGGAGGAATTAGAAGCCGAGATCGAGAAGGATGAGAAACTGAAGAAGATCCTTCAAGGGTTGTTGGTGACGGGGGTTGAACACCCAGGATATAAAGTGACCAATGGTAGATTATATTATCAATACCGATTGGTGATACCTAAAGAATCACAGAAAATAGGTTCTATATTGAGAGAATTTCATGACACAGCCGTAGGAGGGCATTCTGGGTATTTTCGAACCTACAAGAGGATTGCCAATCTGTTTTTTTGGGAAGGAATGAGGAGGAACATTAAGGAGTATGTGCAAAAATGTGAGGTATGCCAGAGAAATAAATATCAGACATTGAGTCCTGCAGGGTTGTTACAACCTTTGCCTATCCCTAAACAAATTTGGACAGATGTCTCTATGGACTTCATTGGGGGGTTGCCCAAGTCGGGAGGGATGGACACTATCTTGGTAGTGGTGGATCGGCTCACAAAATATGCCCATTTTATTGCTTTGGCACATCCTTATAATGCCAAAGATGTTGCTGAGTTATTCTTGAAAGAGGTGGTGAAATTGCATGGATTTCCCGAATCCATAATTTCTATAGGGACAGGATATTTATAAGTTCCTTCTGGACAGAGTTATTTAAGATGGCTGGAACTAAGTTAAAATTCAGTTCTGCTTATCACCCACGGACAGATGGGCAGACGGAAGTAGTAAATCAATGCTTGGAGACGTATTTGAGATGTATGACAGGTACTAAACCCAGGCAGTGGCATAAATGGCTTAGTTGAGCTGAATATTGGTATAACACCAACTATCATGAAGCTACGAAGATGACACCTTTCAAAGCCATGTATGGCCGAGATCCTCCTCCCGTGATTAGAGGAGATGTGGCAGCAACATCCCTAGATGAAGTCTCATTCATGATGAAGGAGAGAAATGAAATGCTAGACATGATGAGAGAGCACCTGGTGCAGGCCCAAAATAGGATGAAGCAACAGGCTGACAAAAAGAGAAGAATGGTGGAGTATAAGATTGGAGATGTGGTTTATTTGAGGATACAACCTTATAAGTTGAAGAAATTGGCTAAGAGAATTAATCAGAAACTTAGCCCAAGGTATTATGGTCCATATGAAATTGTTGAAAAGGTGGGAGAAGTGGCTTATAAGCTGAAATTACCGAATGATAGCAGAGTACACCCTGTTTTTCATGTATCTTTATTGAAGCCCACTCTCAAAGCTGATGTTGTTGTCCAACCTTTACCAGAATATGTGAATGAAGAATTGGAGTTACAAGTCCAACCAAAAAAGGTGTTAGCAGTGCGTGGAGAAAATGATCAATTGTTAGAAGTGCTGGTGAAATGGAAGAATATGCCAGAATGTGAAAATTCATGGGAATTTGTGTCCAAGATGATGGAAGCCTTTCCAGAACTCCACCTTGAGGACAAGGTGAATTTTAAGGGAGGAGGATTTGATACAAACATTGAAATAGAAGGGCAAATTAGGAAGGCCCAAAAGGTGTATGAGAGGAGAAAGTGGAAGCCCATTACTTGGGGTCCACAGACACACACTCACTGATTCGGTTGCAACAGAATTGCCTACGTGGCTGTGAGGAGGGAAGGAGAGAGGATCGGGGGTATAGGAGAGAGAGGGTCCGAATGGAAGAGGGGGGCTGGTTTTTTGGAGGAGGGAACCAGAGGATAGGTTGGTCTGGGATGGGAGGAGAGTGTTACTAGACCTCTCTGTTTTGAGAATATTGAAATAATACATACCATTTTGTCTTTAAAATTCCTTTTCCTGTTTTATTGGGTTCTATCAGGTAGTTTCTGGTTTATTTTTAGTGTGAAAACTTAAACATAAAAAGGTACTAATACAAATGTATCCAAAAGATGTATCAAATTTATAATAGTTATGGGGCTGAATAGAGGCAGAATGGTTTTGTTAAGGTAGGAACTGATGCTAAACTTGTATTCGAGGATTCTCTACCACCCCCTTTGTCAAAAGTATATTCAACAGAAAAGTCTACAATGACCAATTTTCACTGCTTTGGCAAGGAGAAGCTTTAAAATTTGGTGAAGATTTGACCAATAAAGTTTTATAAAATATAAACAGTCCCGTTCTTATATACATAAGTTTTAAAATAGTATCATAATATAACTTCAATCTACTATTTATCCGGATAGTAAAATTCAGGATGTCTTCATCCTGTAATTTGTTTCTTTTACTGATTCATTGTAGCCACTGGGTGCTCCACATTGATGTATGGAAAAGGAAAAAGAGATGGTAAAATAGGAACACCACTTACCACACTAGACACTACAATTTTATCTGACATTTCCTTGCACCTTCTATTAGAATTGAGCTCAAAGATGCCCAAATTGCTGGCGAAAGCTCGCTTTCTGTAACTTGAGAAAAATAAACCTTATCTACTTATAGCATTTATTTCCATGCCAGAATTGGCCTCATAAAAGTACCTGAACAAATAATAAGTAAAAGCAGATAAGAAATCTCGCACTGCACCATATATACTTCAATTTTAAGGAAACCGATAAGCCTCAAGAGGATATGGCTTCATATTATGGGGTAGGTTTTTCATCGTCACTGGTAGCTTGAAAAGATGCAGCCAGCCCCGAAAATCAAATGGGTGCAAACAACCCGCCAGATCAAGAAAGCTGAAAAAGACTAAACTCCATTCATTGTGGAAGAGAAAATGTAAAGAACATTAAATATAAACTAACGGACCTGGGAGTGCTCTGACGTTTCTGAATGCTTTGGCCAAGCTTTGACCTTAGACTTCCTAGTGCCTTCTCGGCAGCCTAAACAAAAGAATGCATCTTTAGTGCTCCAACACCATATGTGAAGAAGTTAATGGAAGAACACAAATATATTCATAAATATTATTTCATAATAAAAAAAATGACAGACCTGCATTTTAGCTTCATCCCATGTTAATCCGATACCTTTACCAAAGACCTTACCATCTATTTCGACCTAAAATATATAAAACAAAATATTTAGATGCTACCCGAGCTTTTCTATTTTAAAAAATGCCAGAATTAAATAGGAAAGGTCAAAATGCAGGGGTAAACAGCGTGATCGAAATGTTCAGAATTACTATATAACACTCATCCTTCAACTTCCCTTGAAAATATAAGCATAAAACACATAAATAGAAGGAAAGTGACTATTTCTGATATTTCATCCTGGGGACACAAAATGGCCAAAACACCAGCATAATGTCTCTCTTCTTGAACTACCTCTTTTAAGTAAAAAACAACAACAAAGAACTAAAACATATAACTAAGACAAAGTTCAGAAACAAAGTATAATCCTTTTGCAACGCAATGAAGCCAATATTTAACTCAACTGGTTCAGACAACCGAAGCATTTGATTACAAACCTGTGCATGTACTTCGTCTTTCTGAAGTGAATTTGTTGACACTGGAGCAGGTGCAGATAGAAAATTGACACCAAGACCCTCCATCATGCACTGAAAAAATTGAGTGCAAAGTTATAGCATATCAATAACACAAACACTTAACTATAGGTAGGTCAATTTAAAAAATCTTACCAATTCTTTTAGGGCAGAGATTGAACCCATTGGCCTCTTAGAGACTTCCAACCTAGGATCTAAAACCCTTGATGAATCGGATGCAGTTGAAAAGGAAGCTGAATCCTCTTTAGGCAATGACTGGTTAGTTGAGCTGGCGATAACCATATAACCATTGTCATTTGCATTAGGAAACCCACCCACATCCCCATATGTGGAACCAGGCTCATCCTTAGCACTAGACAAATATATATCTACAAAAACAGCCAAAGTGTTTAATATATACATTAAGAAAACAAAATTTTGAAAAAAAAAAGGAAAAAAACTTGAACAATCATTATCAGCTAATATTTTTCTGACAATGGGATCTAGCGAGAGATTTTAGGCGGCTTAGAACCAGCTAAAATTTGTAAATCAAATTATAATCATAATTTCTTATTCATCTATTGCAACCAACTAACTTTCGTTCATCATAAATAACATGATTGTTCACAAAAGATCTTTTGAACCAACTGTTGTAAGATATTTAATTTTGGAGGCGACAATGGTTTTACCATTTTAGATCACTAAATATCCTAATCCAAGAGCCTTCTAAGCTTGAAGCATGGATACTCCTTATGCTGAATTTTAAGTTAATAATAAAGAACAGGCAACATGGCTTAAAATATTGACCATTTGGTTCAAAAGATCAACACTCTCAAGCTGCAAGGAGGAGGCCCTAAAATGATTTGTCTCTGACACGATTTACACTGAACTTTTATTGGTAGCAGGGCCATCGATATGAGCTTAATACACCATTGAGTTAGTCAATATCAAGCCAATACATCCGTTAACAAAGCAAGCTCTTCTTTTGATTTTGCAGTGGTGGAGATTGCCAATGCAAGAAAAAGTTTTGATAAAGTCACGATAAAAAAAATTAGAACATCTTACCGGCCAAATGCTTGATAGAATCCTCAGCAGCCTTATGTTGGGCTTCCTTTCTAGTTCTTCCAAATCCATGACCAATTTTTTTTCCAGAAAACCACGCCTAGAAATAAAAATGACAAACAATTATGAGTACACAGTCAAGCCAATAAATTCTGATACAAGAGAACCAAAAACATATTTCAACAAGTGACTTCACTCTACAGCAAGCAAGACGACATCAGCTTTGAGTCTCTAACCTAAAGATCACATTAAATTTGTAAACTTGTTTCTAGAAGAAACAACATCCATTCATCAAGGTTACCCAACCTTGTGTTCTAATACATAAACTTCAAAAGATTGGTATGCGTACACTTTGCATGCAAAATCAATTTTGTCCTGTTATTAAAGAGTAGGGGAAAGTATAAATCCCACGCAGTAACCAATTCTAAACTAACTCATATGTCCTGTGATAATTTGCAAGCGCCAGAGAGAGATTTTGTACCCACTGAATGAAAAATTAAACTAACTCATAAATCTAAATCCCTGGAGAAAAATATAAAATGAAAAAAATGCATGCAAATATAATAATCAACAAGGAATCATAGTCATGGAGTCCTCGATGAAAGATACCTCAATGGAGAACTGTAGTTCTGCACTTGCAACCAAAGATGACATAAATTCCACCTGTTCACATTAAACATTAGAAATTTGAAGCATCGCACAGAGAAATTAATATATCCAATGATGCCCCTCTAATTATTTACTAGCAAATAATCATATTTGTACTCACCTTAGTTCCACACTTCAGTGCAATTTCCTGTAACACTACAACTGGAGTATCTGCATGAAAAACAGAATGGCCAGATTCAGAGTCAAGATCCCTGTGGCTGGAAGATGATCTACTAAAAGGGAGTTCATCACCTTCACAACAACAATAAAATTATGTCATTCTCATGTTAGCACTAAAACAAATAGAATTGGAAAAGAAATTGTATAAACCTCATACCAAAACAAAAAGCACAATGAAGGCCTGTTTGTTTCAAGTTTTGTAGGAAAACTCCAACAAAAGTTGGAATATGACATTCCTATGGTTGGTATGCATGATCATTATGCCTATGCTTTACTAGCATTTTACTCCCACTGTAAAGCGTAGACATATTACTTTCTGAGGGGAACAGAGGTTACTTTGAAACCCATTAACTTCAACCTATGAAGCTCAGACATGCCTCATAAATAACATGTCCCGTGTCCGACACGTATCGACACCGACACTCGTACGATACTCGTAGGACATACTATGTCCAATTTAAAAGAAATGTTTTTATCTTTGACATGGTTCCAACACAATGTTAATAACATGTCTTATACAATCACTCCTTTTCGTTTTTTGAATATTAGATAGATAGATTAGGTTCATTTTTGTGTTAGTTGACAATGTGTTAGTTGACAGTTTCAAACTAATATGTATATACACTTAGTGTCCCGTGTCCTATATTTTTTTAGTTTAGTTGTATCTTCATGTCCGTTTCATATCCGTATCTAGGCAACATAGACTTCAACTCCCTATTTCCATTTACCACATTATATTTTTTGTTTTGACTAATCAAAATAGGAAAAAATTTCAGGAAAATTAAATGCTAGCCCATAGTTTGTAATTTACCCAATAATAACATAAGTGCAACAGAGAATCAGGGGTAGTTATTGGCAGAAACTAGTAGTAGTAGTAGTAGTAGTTAGATATTAAATAGGTGTAATAAATAATAACTGTCACTAGTATTTGTATCCTCCCTTCGCTCCTTAATACAAGGCACCATTTAGAAGATATCAATGGTCATTTTTTTAACGTATTTTACAATTGCAAAGAGGCATTTATACTATCTTCGCTGTTTTCTTTTATTGACAGTGGTGCTTTCAGATGTCTTCACATCACCACAATAATTTAATGATAATTAACAATGATAAAATTGGCACATTAGTAATAACTTTAAAAAACCAACTTATTGACTTATATTTACTGATTTGTGTAAATCTGTAACAAGTGTCTTCTACCAATATTAGAGGGAGTATTATTTGAATTAGTTGAATAGTAATGTCATGTTGACGACCTAAGACAGAAAGTTAGGAGCAATTGTATATTATGAAAAATGTGTGTAAGATGGAATGGGCGTATGTGTGTTATGTTTTTGAGTAATTTTGACAGAAAACTCTTCTCTGCAGGAGTCCATGACTCCAGACAGCAAATTCTGCTTTATTTGCGTCTTCTATGTGATTTAATATTACTCTTCTCCAAAATATCCATTGGTGTTCTGTAATAACATTCCTGCCTATATTGATCTTGGGAATATAACCATATATCTTGAGACAAACAACTCCCAATAAAACATTTTCAAATTCATATAATGCATTTTGAATGCTTACTACTATGTCCAGTTAAATAGAAAATGAATTAAGACAGGCAATCCTTCGAGATACTTTATGGAAGAAAAAAAAAAGTAGACATAGGAACCAAAAACACAGATTTGTGATGCATTAATAAAAAATATGGAGTTAAAAAGTAAATGAAATAGGACAAAGGAAATCATATCAAGAGATATGTTTAGTATGAAGAGAAATACAGAACAAAAAAAAAATCTATGAAACATTAATAATAAAAACAAACTTATGCATATATATATATATATATATATATATATATATATATATATATATATATATATATATATATATATTAGCTCAAAGAACCAAATTAAGCATACACAAGTTCTAAATTACATTTCGGGAGATCCAAATAACTGCATCCAAACACTAATCCTTACAAGAGAATACGTTAGGGACAGACTAGAAAGAAACAATCATATATGTAACAGCAAGTACTACAGCTTACCAGATAAAGATCGATAACTTGAGAGCATATGGTTTGATCTTGGGCGATCATCTCTATGATACATCTGCATGCACATAAATTATCTTAATACAATTAATTGATTAAATAAGCCAAAAGTCTAATCCTACGGTAAAACCACAAATGATAGACCAAAACATAGCCATTACCTCCTTCGGTAACCTTTGGTGGCTATCATGGAGAACTCTATCAGATGAAATGGAACTTTCAACCTTAGAGAAAAAGGATGGATGATGAGGCCGGTGCTTTTCAATACCCAATGGACCAGAATCTACGGAAAACTCCTTAGGTACTACCCGGTTTAGTGGCTGTGAACCAATATCCTCTTCTGCAGGAAACCAACCCCCTCGTGATGATACACGAGGTGCAGAGACTGGCATGGGATGTCTGATTGCGTATGTAGGCTCAGTGGATGCATGATCCCTGGTATCTTGTCCATGTTGCAATATGAGAAGCCTTCGCCTTGTATCTGGATCTAATTCTGATTCAGGTACTTCACCTTCTTCTCTGGCGGGAGAGCTATGCAAGCTAGATTCAGAAGGGGCAGCTTGACCCATTGGCTTTACTAGTGCAGCGGGTTGAGGAAACTGTACATGGGTAAATGGCATCATAGATGCCTGCGCTGTTGGAGGAGGAACTGAACCAGAAGACATTGTGTACTGAAGAGAAGTGAGTCTGGGGTCTAGGTTAGCAGTTGTCACAGGGATAGTTGAAGCTGCTGATAGTGCATCCTAATAGCAAGAACAATTAAAAAAATAAATAAAAAATGAGACAAGCTTCAAATTTAATCATACATATATCACAGTTCTCATGTATTCATTCAGAGTTCGGGGTTGATACCTTCAATTTTCTATCTACCTCAGCATCTGCCATGCCATCAAACAAGAATGGATCTCTGTTTCCATTGGAAATGGCACTAGAACCATCATCCTGAGTTCCAGTAAAACACAATGAAATGATACAAATATTACTTCGACATCAACAAAGTAGCCCAATTGATAAGAGGCAACAAATATGTATATTTGTACATCTATATACACTAACCTCTGAGACTAGATAATTGCTCACATCAGGAGGAGTAGGTATATCTTTGATATCATCTTCATAGGCAATTTGAGGAATCTTTTGTAAAAGACCATCATCAAAATCTCTGCACCAAATCATAAGACTTAATTAGGTTCAAGAATCCAGTTAACTATTTACTTTTATACTGATTTAAGATACGTAAACTGCTCTAAGAGCAACCTATAACCATTAAATACAGTTGTCCCCCAGATAGGGAAGGAAAAATGGTGAATCTGTGTATATCTCTTTCTTTAAGGTGCAGAGATAACAAGTCAAAATTACTTTCTGAAGGTTTAACACTATAACTTACTTAAAGAAGCCACCCCTAACATTGCAAGCAACATTTCTTGCGACACACAGGACAGGGATAGTATTACTTGCCTACAAGACAAACAGGTTGAATAAGTTCATATAGTGGAAAAAGTGCAAAATTCCATTCATGCAATTGAAGGTATTGGGCTTCCAACTATAGAAGAAAGAAAACTTACTTCCGCTTGAGGAGCATAATATGGAGCAAATGCAGGGACGACATGCACTCGAGGTTGATCCTTCTCATCCCACACTTTCAAGCGATCATCAATAACCAATGCCATCTTTGGATGGCATAAACCATCTTGGAAGACATTGAACAATGACTTCTTCAAACCTATATTGCATTATTGAAACACCATATTAGAAGTATTACAAGTAAATGAAACACAGTAGCAGAACTAAATCTGCATATGAATCTCAGATAGGTGAACTTTTACATACAAGCTGTCCTCATTTTCACAGTTTGCTTCTTTTAGGTGCTTCATTTCAAATATACAGTTTGTCAATGAAAACAAAACTAATAGTATAGAAAACAGCCATGCAATGCAACTTACCAGACTTAACACATACAATGCGACCTAACAGTTCTTTAGAATTTATCAAATTGGAATCTGGATCAAGAAGTCTCCACATTTCTAGTGCATAGTCCCTTTCAGCCATCGTGCACACATAAACCTCAAAACGCTTGCGCCCCCTTGCAGTCAGGTAGCTCCGAAGATCTTCCCATGCCGGTCTCAACCTCACAAGAACACTTGTATCTCGAATCTTTTCAAACACAAAATTTTGTTAGTTTGATGATCCTGACAAATCTATCAGCTTGCATAAGTTAGACAAATACATAAAAACAGCTCATCTATGTCTATATCATAGAATTAAACATCTGGACATAGGATAGCATAATGAATGCACTCTGATGTGAAAATGACATTACTCATCCAAACCAGGCAGCAGTCATAACAATGAGAAAGTGTACTAATCAAGTGTTTACTTGAACTAATAATGAAATCAGTTAATGTCTAGAAAAAACATTTTAAAACAGGTCTAAAGTATAATAATAAATATAAAAGGAAAATAAAAAACCCTAGTATGTGACAGTAGATACAACAAAAGTAGTGGATACAATAATAAATACCTGTGGATTGATGCGTGTCAGAATAATGTTCTTATCATGTAACCGTATAAGTGGTCGAACTATAGGCTGATGATTGTCAGATAATGCCGGGACAATCTCAGATTGAACTTTTATCACTCTCCCATTATCAACAACCTGATCATTTTCTGCATATTGCTTCAATATATTCTTATCATCTAGGTACCGCTTGACCTCTGCCTGCATGCCAGAAATTCGTTGTGGATCTACCTCAGAATTTATTTTTCTCTGGAGTGCATCAATTCTATCCTCAAATGACCGCATTGTGTTTGCTACTATAAGTGTTTCGTCCAGATCAAACACTATACCCAAACATCTAAGATTTAGCATAACGAGGCATGAATCATAAAGTCCCAAAGCAACAATAAATCCCCAAAAGCATGGTCTATCATCATTTCGTGAATGCATAGCAACCAAATGTATTTCTTCCCCACCTAGTGGAATTACAGCAGTCTGCAGGGTCCAACATCATAACATAGTTAGAATCCAGAGAGAACTAGTAGGAAACAAAAATATACAACTGTTAACCTGGCATATTTAAGAGATAAACATGATTGGTCAATGCTCACAAAAAAAAAAAAAAAAAAACTACATGTCGTCTTAATTAATGGTGCATTAACATATTCGCAACTCTATTCAAAGATTTAAGATCCTTTCTTCAACAAAACCAATTTTCACTGCTTTGGCAAGGAGAAGCTTTAAAATTTGGTGAAGATTTGACCAATAAAGTTTTATAAAATATAAACAGTCCTATTCTTATATACATAAGTTTTAAAATAGTATCATAACATAACTTCAATCTACTATTTATCCAGATAGTAAAATTCAGGATGTCTTCATCCTGTAATTTGTTTCTTTTGCTGATTCATTGTAGCCACTGGGTGCTCCATCATTGATGTATGGAAAAGGAAAAAGAGATGGTAAAATAGGAACACCACTTACCACACTAGACACTACAATTTTATCTGACATTTCCTTGCACCTTCTATTAGAATTGAGCTTAAAGATGCCCAAATTTCTGGCGAAAGCTCGCTTTCTGTAACTTGAGAAAAATAAACCTTATCTACTTATAGAATTTATTTCCATGCCAGAATTGGCCTCATAAAAGTACCTGAACAAATAATAAGTAAAAGCAGACAGGTCAGTGTCACGAAATCAGATAGAAATAAAATCATTTTACAACATCTAACCAGACATCAAGGAGATAGCAAAGAACTATAATGAAAACATTAATAGGTCATCGTAAAACAGCAAAGAACTATAATGGAAATAGCACTCTGCCCGGGTAGTCTCTTCTCCTGAACAACAAAGCAGCCATACTTTGCACTAAAAGAAATTAAAGACTGAAACATATTTCCTACACCAAATAAAGAAATAACTACACGTATATGATTTAAGAGAAACCAACATCAATCTATGATAATAACTCCAGGAGAAGGTAGAGAATCCTCAAGATATCCCAGTCCATATACAATATTACAATCAAATAATTGGATAAAGGTTACATACCTAAAAATCTTTTCACAGCAGAATTGTGTTCTTTTCTCCCTTCAGCTGGTGTGTATATCCCAATGACTGTCTGAGATTGATGGATTTGTCAACAACTTGATCATATGGAGTATGCTACTTCAATATATTCTTGGCAAAGGAGTAGCAGTTGACCACGGCCATCACATAAAAAAATTCATTGTTGAATCATCTCACCCTTGATTTTTCTCTTGAGTTCCAATCGTTCAACGATCGTAATGGATTTGTTACTATAAGTACTTCATCCACAACTTCCAATTCCAATCACATAAAGTTTAGCATCACAAGACAGTAATTATGATATAAAGATGTGGATTGTCTTTGTTAAACCTTTGTCTTGTTGCTTAAAACACCATAACCTTCATTTCCAAACAAAGAAGATGGTTACAGTCCACTCATTTCATCATCCCAATTGGACTTTGTAAGACATTAAGAGTCACTTTTTATAGGATTGGTCATAGTTTGAGTTTTGTATCATATCTCATCCATTAGACCATTTGTCACAAGTCCTTCTTCTGGGTAAATACCTTCAATAGCCTCCTGGCATCAGCCCTTTTTCCTGGCATAGAAAAATTTGAACTGAAATATAAGAGAGTGGTCTCAGATGGCACATGTCCTTTTTCACACATATCTCTCAGCAATTTTTTTGCCTCATTCTGATATGACAGTTTAAGTGCCCTGTCCATCTCTGGCTCACAGGATAATTTGCACCATCCACAGATTAGAATGTCATATGTAGAAGAGTTAGGAATTCTTCCTCTTGTCAACATCTCGTTCAAAAGTTCTCTAGCTTGGTGCATCTTTCCTGCTTTTGCACAATCTTGAATAAGCACATTATAGGTTCCTGTTGTAGGAATAAAACCTTTGGTTACCATTTCACAATATAGTTTTATAGAATCTCGTTTATTTCCAATCTTTCCATGGCCAGAAACCAGTATGTTATAAGTACTTGCATTTGGAACAAGTCCTCTTTCCCTCATCTCACTAATTAATTTATCCGCATCTCTCATCAAACCAGCAGTTGAAAAACCTTCTAAAAGGATATTGTAAGTAGAAATATTAGGAGAGATTCCATCCGCCAACATCTGTGAATAAGTATCAATAGCCTTCTCCACATGACTGCCTGTGCAATAACCACAAATAAGGGCATTATAAGTAACAATATCAGCTGAAATTCCTTTCATGACCATTTCCCTAAGCACCACATTTGCTTTTTTAGTCATCCCTAATCTGCATAATACTGTGATTAGCGTGTTATAAACTGTCTGGTCAAGATTGAGGCCCATAGATAAAAGCTTCTTGTGAATTTGCAAAATTGCATCTGCTTTTCTATTCCTTGAACATGCTTTAAGCAGAAACTTGTGAATGATTGGCGTAGGAATATACCCCATAAGCAACATTTCATCCAAAACATCTATTGCTTTTTCAATTGCACCAGTTTTACAAAGACCACCAATAAGAATATTATAAGTGACCATATTTGGCATTATCCCATAGCTCTTCATCTCATTCAGTACATCCAGGGCATTTTCCTTTTTACCTTGTATGAAGTATGTGTTAATCACAGAGTTATATGTAACACAATCTGGAGTCAGACCCAACTCCATCATTCTTGAAAACACGGAATTTGGTTCAAATTTTCCTGGCCTTAAGAGCCCCTTAATCAAAGCATTGTAAGCAACAACATCAAACTGAATGTTTTTGTCTGTCATTTCCTGAACTAAGGAAAGAGCAGCAGACTCATTTCCTTCTTTAAAGTAGCCATCTATCAGAGAAGTGTAGTTAAAAATGTCTGGGTAAATACCCTTGGAGCAAATATCTTCAATTAATGAATTAGCTTCCTTCATGCTTCCAGATCTTTTCAAATTGTTCAAAAAAATATCTAATATAATATTGTTGTCCTCCAATCGCCATGATTTCATTTCCTTATAAAAACCAGCAGCAGCTTCTTGTTGACCTGACCTAAAACAGGCATCCATCAAAATAGCATAAATAAAAGCATTTGGCATAATATTCATTTGAACCATCTTCCTTAACACATCAACTGCTTTATTTAGCATTCCCTTTTTGGCATATCCATTTATAATAGAAGAAAAGGTAACAACATTTGGGAGAACATGTTCTTTCTCCATTTTTTGCAACACCAACTCTGCAGATTTCATATCTCCTAACTTACAATGACCATCTACCAATGCTGAATATGTGACACAGTTTGGGACAAGATTGAGCTTTAAAACACTTTGGAACATTTCCTCAGCATCTTCAGATTTCCCAACTTTGAAAAGTCCATCCATTATAGTTGTACACAAAACTAGATCAAAAGAAATACCTCGAACGATCATTTGACTTTGAAAACTAAAAGCCTCCATCACCCTCCCAGATTTTAATAAAGCATCAATAATTGTAGTGTATGAAACATGATTAGGATCTAAATCCATTTTATACATCTCTCTCAGAAGTACTGCCGCTTCAGGTAATTTACCGTGCCTGCAAAGTCCATAAAGAATAGAACTACAAGTAACCACATCAGGCATGATTCCACTCATAACAATCCGTTCATACAGAGAAAGGAAATCTCCAACTCCGCGATGGTTACAGTAAGCAGAAATTAAGGTTGTCCACGTAACAACTGTTGGCTGCAAATCTCTTATCTCATCCTGACTTTCAACACTACAATCATTTACTACACCAGATTCCTCACCCCTCTGAAAGCCCAAAATGTCATTGATAAGAGACTCCCCCTTCGCAAGATCCCCATTCTTACAAAAAGCATTAAGCAAAGTATTATAAGTAACAATATCAGGCTTGATTCCATTCTTCCAACTATCCTCCACCAATGCTAACGCACGACTCATCAACCCCGCTTCACAATACCCATCAACCAAGGTGTTCAAACCTGTAACATCTAGTGGAACCCCCCCTCTAACCAAGTTGTCCACAATACCCTCAGCATATTGAACCAATCCAACTTCACAATACCCCTTAGCAAGTATATTACAAGTAACTGAATCAAAACACACACCCTTCTTAACCATTTCGGACAACAATCCAAAACCCTGATCAGCCAATCCATGCTTACAGAATCCCCACAGAACAGTATTATAAGTAACATGATCAAAAACACTGTTGTTCCTGAGATACCCTAAAGCCAAACCCAAGTCCCCCACTTTACACAACGAATGAACCAACACATTAACACTGAAAACATTAGGCACAACCCCGCAAAAAAACATCTCAGAATACAGCACTTTTACCTGGGAAACCAAACCACAGGCGTTGAATTCATACAAAAGGTCATTCCACAAGGGCAAGGAGGGGACGAGAGAAAGGGCACGCATGCGAGAGAAAGCGTGAGAGGCAATGCAGAACCTGCCACAAGCCAAGTAGAGGCGAATGAGCGTGCAGAAGAAGGAAGCGTAGAGATGGGTCTTGGTGGCGGGGATAAAAATCGAATCTTTGGGGAGGAGGGAGGAGAATCTTCTGACGGGGATCAAAGGGTAGTGAGGGCTGTAGTGAGGAGGGTGGAGAGTTCTATAAGATGAGAAAACGAACACAAGGGTCTTGCTTTGCAGGCTCTTGAGGTGCATCATCTCTGCACGAAGTAGTTACTTCAAGCTCTCAAGAACATGGTGGTATCTCAGAGTCTCAATTCAAGTTGCTGCACTGCAATGGAGTGGACTGTGAGAGAACACGAAGGAGAAAGAAACAGATTGTTACCGCGTCATTATTATTGTTATGTTTTCTTCTTTTCTGTATTAATCCTCAATTTCCTAGGGCTTGCATTGCTACAATGAAACCACAACAATGGTAATGTATAACATAATATTATCACTTACTAATATAATATCATATATAATATCATGCATATTTAAAAAATACATACACACAAGTATGATAACGCCTGTGTTACGCTAATATATATATATATATATATATATATATATATATATATATATATAATTCTTGTAAAAATAATAATAAAACATATTATGTAGTAATTATTTTAAAGAACTTATTTAGTTGTTTAAAAACAACAAAAAAAAGTACTGAATTACTTAGTTTATTGAATACAGAAATTACTTTATATTTATTAAAAAATAAGATTATCTAATTAAAAACCAAAATAAGTTGTCCAATATTTTAAATAATAGTATAAATATATAAATAAGTGAAGTCAATTTACGAAAATCAATATACTTATAGTGGTTTATTAAAAATGAATGACTAAGATTGTAGTTGCCCTTATGCATGTACTTCTTCTTTTTTCCATAATAGTAGTTATTGATTTCTTTTTAACAAATAATTGTGGTATATGTTGAGCGAAGGATCGAAGAAGACTATTTCAATAAGAAATTGCTAAGTCGAGAATTATTTACATGCCTATTACATTTTATTTTGAAATAAACGTTGGCCTACATATTTGTTAAATAAAAAAAGTTTGTTATTTAGAACTTGCTAAACCATCAAGAAGCGTGTTTAAGAGTGATAAAATGGGTTGAAATCGACAATTGTCTAAAATGGAACATGAAGTTCAAAAATTCAATTTGTTAACTTATTTTAGTTTGATCAGTCTAGTCAATTTAATGGATTAACTCACGGTTATCTTGACCCATAATTTAAGAAATTAAATTTTTTCTATTATATATTTTACAGAAGTAAATATATAATAATATTATAATTTAAATTATTAATATTTACAAATTAAGTTGAATTATCAATTATCATATAATAATTTAACATATAAATATAATAATTATTTTTATTTATATAATTAAAAACATTAGTTAATTAATTAAAAATTTAGAAAATTTTTACATCATTAAATATATTTTTAATATTCATTTATTTGTATATATAATTTGTATATATAAATTGTATTGCACCTAGGCGGCGACCTAATAAAACTGTTCACCCTTTTTATCTTTTGCCGATATGTCTCCACCAGCAAAGGTTGGGGAACTGGTATACTACACCTAGGCAGCCCGATCAAACTACGCGACTCAACCCGCATACGTAAGACCTTGCAAATAATTATCAAAGCGAATAAACATACATGTATAAGCGACCTGAACCGCCTACTTCAGATGACATGATGACATCTATCAACACTTCCAGATTTAGAGTATTTCAAACAAAGGCTCTAAGACCCACAATCACTGAAGGCCCAGGCCCACCTACAACCCTACCAATGGTCCAACCCATGACAAGACTAGTCATAATTAATAACTATAAATATACGTGGACCCCAATAATTAAGGGTACACATTCATTAATCCCTTAATCACGAGATTTGACTTTCTGAAAATCCTTTGGTTGACTTCAGCATCAGAGTCTTCTCTGCAGGTAACCCCTCTTGGGTCCAAGCCAGTCCAAACCGTGATACCAGCAAATGACATTCGCGAGCCGAGGAGAAGCCAACTAGAGAGATTGCGGATTGAAATAACGTGATGTTTGTATCTGACTTCTCTTATTTGTTCTCCGCAGGAACATAAACAAATTTTAAAAATTAAAAAAATTGAAAACAAATTAAAAAATAAAAATAATGAGTCAGTCCGGCAGAGGCCGTCAATCCATTTTATGTAGAACAAATTATTACTAATAGTTTATTTTTGTTTGACAGATCAATCCGTTCTAATATGTTTTTGACCTACAAATGACGAACTGGACCAAAATAAGTAAGATCAGACTGTTTTACCACTCTTAAGCGTTATACTATAATGAAAGAAAGAAAACACGGTTAAATTAGTAGTAGTCTAGTAGAAGGAGAATAGACACAAAATTAAAGAGCATGTGATGAGTACATGATATGAGAATCTTGTAAAAATCGTCAATTCGATAATGATAGGAAACTGATATGCATGTCTTGTGAAATCAAACGGATACTCTTCAGCTCTTATTGCCATACAAATAAACAAAGACTTAAAAAAATAGATTTGTCATGTTACGAATTGGCGAAACATTTAAAAACGGAACAATATCTCTTTTTGAAATCGGTTGAAAATAAAAAAACAAATTTTAAAGATTACATGGTATTAGTTATGATTTCAGAATAACACAGCAACTAACTAAAATTCATAAATACACTTCTAACCATGAACAAACTCAATCAATTATGAATACTCTAGCAAGAAAAACTAAGAATAATATTGAGATATTTTTGGCCACAACAAAACCTATCCTACAAATTACAAATATATACGTTTATCTAATCTGAGAAAAGATAAAAAATGTTAACAGTTAAATTCTTAATCAAAATTCATATATTACTGTATTCAATTATTTCCCTTCTCTTCCTTTGTAGTGAACGAAGACTCTTGGAATATAAGTCCCGAGCTAATTGATCACTCATGTTTATAATAGGAGTTTTATTCTTTTTATTTTCTTCTATTCTTACCTAGTTAGTATTTTTGAACCCAAAGAACAATATTGTTAAAAGCATTCATAAAGAGCCACCCTCATCACGCTGTGATTGTGAAAAATATTTACAGGTGAATGAAAACAAGAGCAACATTCTTTGATCTCCTCTTTTAAACATTCCACTATTAGATAAATTTCGTACAAATCTAAATCTTCTTATTTAATGTCTAGTTTGTGAAATCTATGACATGATACTAAAGTAGAAAATAAAGGGTAAAAAGTAAAGTAAATATCTCAAGATTTTGATCCTAATCAACTCTTAGGCAAACAAAATCTGTGGAGACTCCATAGTTACCATCACCTAAATCTAGAGTATTTGTTCTTATATTATCCCATTTAGATAGCTCACACATCTCTGTTTTCTTTCAAATAACTGTCATTTATGCAACATTTCTCTCTCTTTATCATCCTAGGATTCATCATATCACACACATTTCCCCATTTCTATCCCATTGTTGTACATATAACACTTTTCTTTTGAAAAAGATGTTTATAGAGCAGCACAACTCTCCTTAAATGAGTGGGAATAAAATTCACAGATAATCACAATTGTTAAGTGTATTACATCATGAGTGAGTTACAATACTATGCAAATTCGCGAACCTCAGACTCCGCAAATAACAGAATCCTGGGAGGAGCGAATGGTGACAGAATTAGTGCAATGAAAAACTATTAGCCGGATAGGTTAGCGAAAACCGACTTCCATGCATTAAGAAAAGAAAAAAAAAAAAAAAAAAAAGACCTGTACTAAATCATTGTACCATTACTTGAGTTAGAAAAAAGATGAATCAATTCTCAATTTCAATAAGGTTACTACTCTGTCTGAGTATGCTGCATCATGTATATAAACCACAGAAATGCAAATAAGCATCGGACTTGCCTCATCATCTCGTCTTGTGAAACCGGTGGTCTCAAAGCATTTCCAGGATACACAACCAATACTGCATTGCTTGGGAGTTGGGAGGGACCAAGATGAGAGAATCTTACAACATCTTTCACCAGTAGAGCACCCCACTTCAGTGAGGAACTTCTATTGGTACAAAAAGTGGGCCTTCTATTTTGGCTTTGGGCTCAGTATCATATCATAATGACTGAGGCCAAGCACCCACTTAAATGGAAATGGTCCAACCCAACAACCATTCTCCGTATTGTTGAATCAGTAACATATACACATGCCCCAACAACAGTCATATCAGGATCTAAGTCCAATACTCTTTTCAAGGAATTGGTGGAGCATTCCTGGGATATCGAGCTGATGAAGGAATCCGCTGCATTGTTCTAGGGTATTCTTGCTTCAAACGTTTATTTGAAAATCCTTGATGTGACCTGATTCACAAAACAAAAATTATGTCATGTAAGAAAAAGTTATTAAAAGGAGCACAGAAAGGGGGTAGTAAGAAACAACGAATTTTGAAAACCAGCACATCATGGTTAGAAAATGGAAGCCAATTCTATTCTATATATATTTGATTTGTCTTTTTTTATTTTATTTTATTTATGATTTAGACCAAAAGCAGATAAGAAATCTCGCACTGCACCATATATACTTCAATTTTAAGGAAACCGATAAGCCGCAAGAGGATATGGCTTCATAATATGGGGTAGGTTTTTCATCGTCACTGGTAGCTTGAAAAGATGCAGCCAGCCCCGAAAATCAAATGGGTGCAAACAACCCGCCAGATCAAGAAAGCTGAACAAGACTAAACTCCATTCATTGTGAAAGAGAAAATGTAAAGAATATTAAATATAAACTAACGGACCTGGGAGAGCTCTGACGTTTCTGAATGCTTTGGCCAAGCTTTGACCTTAGACTTCCTAGTGCCTTCTCGGCAGCCTAAACAAAAGAATGCATCTTTAGTGCTCCAACACCATATGTGAAGAAGTTAATGGAAGAACACAAATATATTCATAAATATTATTTCATAATAAAAAAAATGACAGACCTGCATTTTAGCTTCATCCCATGTTAATCCGATACCTTTACCAAAGACCTTACCATCTATTTCGACCTAAAATATATAAAACAAAATATTTAGATGCTACCCGAGCTTTTCTATTTTAAAAAATGCCAGAATTAAATAGGAAAGGTCAAAATGCAGGGGTAAACAGCGTGATCGAAATGTTCAGAATTACTATATAACACTCATCCTTCAACTTCCCTTGAAAATATAAGCATAAAACACATAAATAGAAGGAAAGTGACTATTTCTGATATTTCATCCTGGGGACACAAAATGGCCAAAACACCAGCATAATGTCTCTCTTCTTGAACTACCTCTTTTAAGTAAAAAACAACAACAAAGAACTAAAACATATAACTAAGACAAAGTTCAGAAACAAAGTATAATCCTTTTGCAACGCAATGAAGCCAATATTTAACTCAACTGGTTCAGACAACCGAAGCATTTGATTACAAACCTGTGCATGTACTTCGTCTTTCTGAAGTGAATTTGTTGACACTGGAGCAGGTGCAGATAGAAAATTGACACCAAGACCCTCCATCATGCACTGAAAAAATTGAGTGCAAAGTTATAGCATATCAATAACACAAACACTTAACTATAGGTAGGTCAATTTAAAAAATCTTACCAATTCTTTTAGGGCAGAGATTGAACCCATTGGCCTCTTAGAGACTTCCAACCTAGGATCTAAAACCCTTGATGAATCGGATGCAGTTGAAAAGGAAGCTGAATCCTCTTTAGGCAATGACTGGTTAGTTGAGCTGGCGATAACCATATAACCATTGTCATTTGCATTAGGAAACCCACCCACATCCCCATATGTGGAACCAGGCTCATCCTTAGCACTAGACAAATATATATCTACAAAAACAGCCAAAGTGTTTAATATATACATTAAGAAAACAAAATTTTGAAAAAAAAAAGGAAAAAAACTTGAACAATCATTATCAGCTAATATTTTTCTGACAATGGGATCTAGCGAGAGATTTTAGGCGGCTTAGAACCAGCTAAAATTTGTAAATCAAATTATAATCATAATTTCTTATTCATCTATTGCAACCAACTAACTTTCGTTCATCATAAATAACATGATTGTTCACAAAAGATCTTTTGAACCAACTGTTGTAAGATATTTAATTTTGGAGGCGACAATGGTTTTACCATTTTAGATCACTAAATATCCTAATCCAAGAGCCTTCTAAGCTTGAAGCATGGATACTCCTTATGCTGAATTTTAAGTTAATAATAAAGAACAGGCAACATGGCTTAAAATATTGACCATTTGGTTCAAAAGATCAACACTCTCAAGCTGCAAGGAGGAGGCCCTAAAATGATTTGTCTCTGACACGATTTACACTGAACTTTTATTGGTAGCAGGGCCATCGATATGAGCTTAATACACCATTGAGTTAGTCAATATCAAGCCAATACATCCGTTAACAAAGCAAGCTCTTCTTTTGATTTTGCAGTGGTGGAGATTGCCAATGCAAGAAAAAGTTTTGATAAAGTCACGATAAAAAAAATTAGAACATCTTACCGGCCAAATGCTTGATAGAATCCTCAGCAGCCTTATGTTGGGCTTCCTTTCTAGTTCTTCCAAATCCATGACCAATTTTTTTTCCAGAAAACCACGCCTAGAAATAAAAATGACAAACAATTATGAGTACACAGTCAAGCCAATAAATTCTGATACAAGAGAACCAAAAACATATTTCAACAAGTGACTTCACTCTACAGCAAGCAAGACGACATCAGCTTTGAGTCTCTAACCTAAAGATCACATTAAATTTGTAAACTTGTTTCTAGAAGAAACAACATCCATTCATCAAGGTTACCCAACCTTGTGTTCTAATACATAAACTTCAAAAGATTGGTATGCGTACACTTTGCATGCAAAATCAATTTTGTCCTGTTATTAAAGAGTAGGGGAAAGTATAAATCCCACGCAGTAACCAATTCTAAACTAACTCATATGTCCTGTGATAATTTGCAAGCGCCAGAGAGAGATTTTGTACCCACTGAATGAAAAATTAAACTAACTCATAAATCTAAATCCCTGGAGAAAAATATAAAATGAAAAAAATGCATGCAAATATAATAATCAACAAGGAATCATAGTCATGGAGTCCTCGATGAAAGATACCTCAATGGAGAACTGTAGTTCTGCACTTGCAACCAAAGATGACATAAATTCCACCTGTTCACATTAAACATTAGAAATTTGAAGCATCGCACAGAGAAATTAATATATCCAATGATGCCCCTCTAATTATTTACTAGCAAATAATCATATTTGTACTCACCTTAGTTCCACACTTCAGTGCAATTTCCTGTAACACTACAACTGGAGTATCTGCATGAAAAACAGAATGGCCAGATTCAGAGTCAAGATCCCTGTGGCTGGAAGATGATCTACTAAAAGGGAGTTCATCACCTTCACAACAACAATAAAATTATGTCATTCTCATGTTAGCACTAAAACAAATAGAATTGGAAAAGAAATTGTATAAACCTCATACCAAAACAAAAAGCACAATGAAGGCCTGTTTGTTTCAAGTTTTGTAGGAAAACTCCAACAAAAGTTGGAATATGACATTCCTATGGTTGGTATGCATGATCATTATGCCTATGCTTTACTAGCATTTTACTCCCACTGTAAAGCGTAGACATATTACTTTCTGAGGGGAACAGAGGTTACTTTGAAACCCATTAACTTCAACCTATGAAGCTCAGACATGCCTCATAAATAACATGTCCCGTGTCCGACACGTATCGACACCGACACTCGTACGATACTCGTAGGACATACTATGTCCAATTTAAAAGAAATGTTTTTATCTTTGACATGGTTCCAACACAATGTTAATAACATGTCTTATACAATCACTCCTTTTCGTTTTTTGAATATTAGATAGATAGATTAGGTTCATTTTTGTGTTAGTTGACAATGTGTTAGTTGACAGTTTCAAACTAATATGTATATACACTTAGTGTCCCGTGTCCTATATTTTTTTAGTTTAGTTGTATCTTCATGTCCGTTTCATATCCGTATCTAGGCAACATAGACTTCAACTCCCTATTTCCATTTACCACATTATATTTTTTGTTTTGACTAATCAAAATAGGAAAAAATTTCAGGAAAATTAAATGCTAGCCCATAGTTTGTAATTTACCCAATAATAACATAAGTGCAACAGAGAATCAGGGGTAGTTATTGGCAGAAACTAGTAGTAGTAGTAGTAGTAGTTAGATATTAAATAGGTGTAATAAATAATAACTGTCACTAGTATTTGTATCCTCCCTTCGCTCCTTAATACAAGGCACCATTTAGAAGATATCAATGGTCATTTTTTTAACGTATTTTACAATTGCAAAGAGGCATTTATACTATCTTCGCTGTTTTCTTTTATTGACAGTGGTGCTTTCAGATGTCTTCACATCACCACAATAATTTAATGATAATTAACAATGATAAAATTGGCACATTAGTAATAACTTTAAAAAACCAACTTATTGACTTATATTTACTGATTTGTGTAAATCTGTAACAAGTGTCTTCTACCAATATTAGAGGGAGTATTATTTGAATTAGTTGAATAGTAATGTCATGTTGACGACCTAAGACAGAAAGTTAGGAGCAATTGTATATTATGAAAAATGTGTGTAAGATGGAATGGGCGTATGTGTGTTATGTTTTTGAGTAATTTTGACAGAAAACTCTTCTCTGCAGGAGTCCATGACTCCAGACAGCAAATTCTGCTTTATTTGCGTCTTCTATGTGATTTAATATTACTCTTCTCCAAAATATCCATTGGTGTTCTGTAATAACATTCCTGCCTATATTGATCTTGGGAATATAACCATATATCTTGAGACAAACAACTCCCAATAAAACATTTTCAAATTCATATAATGCATTTTGAATGCTTACTACTATGTCCAGTTAAATAGAAAATGAATTAAGACAGGCAATCCTTCGAGATACTTTATGGAAGAAAAAAAAAAGTAGACATAGGAACCAAAAACACAGATTTGTGATGCATTAATAAAAAATATGGAGTTAAAAAGTAAATGAAATAGGACAAAGGAAATCATATCAAGAGATATGTTTAGTATGAAGAGAAATACAGAACAAAAAAAAAATCTATGAAACATTAATAATAAAAACAAACTTATGCATATATATATATATATATATATATATATATATATATATATATATATATATATATATATATATATTTTAACAAAAA